>Ga0184637_10000222_pt1 | contig 41361 bp, 36 predicted proteins | sample PLM3_127_b2_FD_133143 | JGI IMG/M metagenome (GOLD analysis project Ga0184637, IMG submission 133143) | Groundwater sediment microbial communities from an aquifer in East River, Colorado, USA - PLM3_127_b2 | ecosystem: Environmental > Terrestrial > Soil > Riparian zone | place: USA: East River... | reverse complement strand
GCAAGGCGGCGATTCGAGCGCCGGCTTCGCCGGCGCAACCTCTGGGGGGAGGTTCGGAAGGGGGCCGTCGAGGCCCCCTCCGAGGAAAGCCTTCGCCGCAGATGGGCCTTTTTCATCAGCCTGTTAATGGAGCCCTGGGTATGAGTGGCCCCATTCGGTTTGTGATCCTCACGGGGCTCTCGGGGGCAGGGAAGAGCTACGCGATCAAATGCTTCGAGGACATGGGGTACTTCTGCGTCGATAACCTTCCCGCTCCCCTGATCCCGACCTTCGCCGAGCTGTGCAGTGAGTCCAAGCGCAAGATTCACCGGATCGCCCTCGGAATTGATGTGCGAGAAGGGGAGTACCTGCGCGACTTTGTCCAGATTCTGGAGAAGCTCCGGGCCACGGGACACCCGACGGAGATCCTGTTCCTGGAGGCCGGGGATGAAGTCTTGATCCAGCGCTACCAGGAGACGCGTCGGCGACACCCCCTTGCGGGGGACGGAACCATTCGGGATGGGATCGTCCGCGAGCGGTCGGAGCTCGCCGACCTTCGGGAGATGGCCGATCGCGTCGTAGATACCTCCCGGCTGACTGTCCACCAGCTCAAAGACCTCCTCGGAGAGCACTACGGGGTGGAGGCCGAGCGGCCTCTCCTTCAGGTTACCGTGGTTTCCTTCGGCTACAAGTTTGGGATCCCCTTCGATGCCGACCTCGTGTTTGACGCCCGGTTCCTTCCCAATCCCTTTTTCGTTCCGGGCCTCAAAGCCCTGGACGGCCGACACGAGGCGGTGCGAGGGTTTCTCGGCCAATCGCCCCAGGTCAAAGAGTTCCTGGCCCGCCTGGAGTCCTTCCTCGACTATCTCCTGGCAGGCTACCGCAAGGAAGGGAAGTCCTATCTGACTGTGGCCATTGGCTGCACGGGCGGACGACACCGGTCGGTCGCCGTGGTAGAGGAGCTTCGGCACTATTTGGAAGGGCAGGGGGTGAATCCCGCCGTTGCCCATCGTGACGTGGATCGCGAGTAGCCCCTTCGATGAAGCTTTCGCTGATCCTCGGGGTTCATTGCCACCAACCCCTCGGCAATTTCCCCCAGGTCTTCGAGACCGCCTACGAGCGAGCCTACGCGCCTTTTCTCCAGGCGCTCCACCGCTTTCCCGGGATCCGGCTGGCGCTTCATCTCTCAGGCGTTCTTCTCGAGTGGCTTGAGCGCCATCATCCAGACTGGCTCGACGAACTGAGGCCTCTTGTCGGCGAGGGGAGGATTGAGCTCCTCGCGGGGGGGTGCTACGAGCCGATCCTCCCCGTCCTCCCCGATCATGATCAGGTGGGGCAGATCGAGCGGCATCTTGATCTCCTGGAACGGGCCTTCGCGGTCCGGCCACGGGGAATGTGGGTGGCCGAACGGGTCTGGGAACCTTCACTCGCACGCATTTTGGCCCGGGCTGGAATCCGCTACACCTTTCTGGACGACTTCCACTTTCTTCAGGCCGGCCTTCATCATGGCCAACTCTTACAGTACTTTCTCACGGAAGATCAGGGTGAAGGGGTGGCAGTCTTTCCGATCAGCCAGCGCCTCCGCTATCTCATTCCGTTCCGGCCAGTCGAGGAGGCGCTGTCCTACCTCGGGACACTTGGCCAGGGCGTGGCGGTCATGGCGGACGACGGGGAGAAGTTCGGCGTCTGGCCCGGGACGCACAGCCTGTGCTATCAAGAGAAGTGGCTCGATCGCTTCTTCGAAGGGCTCCTGAGTCAGGATTGGCTAGAGGTCGAGACCCCCGGACCCCTGCTCGACCGCCTCCCTCCCGCCGGAACGGTCTACATCCCCACGGCCTCGTATCCAGAGATGGCCGAGTGGAGCCTTCCGGTGGGTGCCGGGAGCGCCCTGGCCCGCGTCAAGTCGAGGATCAAACTTCTTCCTGACAATCAAGAGCTCCTCCCGTGGCTTCGGGGGGGCCACTGGCGAAACTTCCTTGTGAAGTATCCGGAGGCGCACGACCTGTACTCGCGCATGCTCCGTTTGAGCCACGCCCTGACCAAGGCCCTGGCGAGCGACCCGAACGATCCCGCGCTCCGGGAGTCGCAGGAAGAGCTTTGGCGCGGCCAGTGTAACGATGCCTACTGGCATGGGATCTTTGGAGGTCTCTACCTTCCGCATCTCCGCCGTGCCCTGTGGCAGGCCCTTCTGAGATCCGAACGGCTGTTGCTCCGGAAGCGCGAAGGAATCGGTCCGTGGCTACAATGGGAAGAGGCGGATTGTGACGGCGATGGGCGGCCGGAGTTTATCCTCGGCACCGAGTCCCTTGCCCTTACGGTCCGTCCGGCCAAAGGGGGATGCCTCTCTGAGCTTTCCGTCCGGTCTGTCCCACTCAACATTCTCGATACGCTGACCCGTCGACCAGAGGTCTACCATGATCGATCCGAGACGCCTGCCCCTCCCGAGGCCCCGAGCGAGGTCAGGACGATTCACGAATCGCCACCGGAGAGGAGCGGACTGCTTTTCGAGAAGCCTCGGTATGACCGCCACCGACGGGTCAGCCTGCTGGAAGCCATCCTGCCGCCCGCGGCCGATCTGGCGGCCTGGGACCGGGGCGAGGGAACGGCGCTTTGCGACTTCGGCGGGGGTCCCTGGGCTGCCCATCTCAAGGACGAAGGACAAAACCGCGTCTCGCTCATTCTAAGACCGAGTGAAGCCTGGTCTCAGGGGTGTCCTGTTGATCTGACAAAGATTCTCTCTCTGGCCGCAGGCAGGAAGTCACTCAGCGTTCATTATTCCTTTCATTCCCCCTCTCTCCTCGAGGGGACGTTCATAAGCCAGTGGAACCTGGCCTTGACCGCGGGAGAGGCCCCCGGGCGCTACTTCGAGTTACCGGGTCGCCCCTCCCTGGCGTCGAATGGGGAGATCTGGGGCGTGAGCCTGACCCTGGTGGACGAATGGATCGGCCTCGCGGTCGAGCTGGCCTGGAGCCGGCCGGCGCAGGTCAACTATGGTCCAATCTATACTCTCTCCCTTTCTGAAGCCGGGTTTGAGCGGATCTACCAGGGCACTTCACTCCTCCTCGGGTGGGCGGTGGGTCTGGCTCCCCTGGAGGTATGGGAGGAGACACTGACCATTACCATCACTAAGCGATGACGACCCATCCCCTCCTCGACGGCCCCAACTTTGCTGAGAGGGACCCTCATTGCTTCTGGAAAGAGCTCGAAGGTTTTCCTTCCCAATGCTGGGCCGCGCAGGATCTCTCTCTCTCTCGATCGCCCACGCCGGCCACGCCAGGCGAGGTGCGCCAGATCGTGATCCTCGGGATGGGAGGATCCGCGGCCGGGGGGGATCTGCTTCGCGCATACATGGCCGGGCGTCTCCCGATCCCGATCCAGATCAGCCGCGGGGATGGCCTCCCTGCGGGGTTGGGGCCTGAGACCCTCCTCGTTGCGGTTTCATATTCGGGAAACACTGAAGAGACGCTGGCCGCGTTCGCCGACGCACTCCCCAAGAGCCCGATGGCGTTCGGCGTGACGACCGGCGGGAGCCTCGCGGCGCTCGTGGAGCGCCAAGGGCTCCCCGGCATTCGGGTCCCGTCGGGCCTGATGCCCCGCTCGGCCCTCGGATTTCTCTTCTTCTCTTTGCTCAAAATCCTCGATGCCAAGGGGATCATGCCATTTCCGAAGGAAGATGTGGCGGAGGCCCTCCCTCTCGTTGAGCAGCTGGCTGCCGGCTTTGGCCCGGCCCGACCGACCCGAGACAATGAGGCGAAGCGGCTGGCGGTGGCCCTCGAGCCCAGAATCCCTGTGGTGTACGGGGGCCCCACGACGGCCATGCCGGCGTACCGCTGGAAGACCCAGATTGAGGAGAATGCCAAGCGACTTGCCCTCTCCGGAGTCCTTCCGGAGCTGAACCACAACGAGGTGGAGGGATGGGCCGACTCCGAGGCGCGTCGATTTCACATCGTCTTGTTGAGAGACAGAGGAGAGGGGGACGGACTGGCGCGTCGGATGGTCGTCACGCGGGATCTCCTTCGCAGGCGGGTCGGCGACGTGAGCGAGGTCTGGTCGCGAGGGGAAGGCTTCTTGGCGCGCCTGCTCTCCCTGATCGTGCTCGGAGATTGGGTGAGCTACTACCTCGCATCGCTCCGAGGGGTAGATCCATGGACGATTCCCGCGATCGATGAGTTGAAACAACGACTGCGCATCGCGCCATGATACCCTTGAGGCCCTTACAGGGCTGTGCTATGATTCGGCCAACAAATCGGCGAGCGAGGAATCACGAAGAGTAGAGTGGAGGGGCTCGAGATGGGAGCACGAGAGGAATACCTGTTTACTTCGGAATCCGTGACCGAAGGACATCCAGATAAGATCGCGGACCAGATCTCTGACGCGGTTCTCGACGCCATCATCGCTCAGGATCCGATGGGCCGGGTGGCGTGCGAGTGTCTCCTCACGACGGGACTTGTCGTGGTGGCGGGGGAGATCACCACCACCTGCTATGTGGACATCCCGCGGATCGCGCGGGAGACGATCAGAGACGTGGGATACGTCCGCGCGAAGTACGGCTTTGACTACGAAACGTGCGGCGTCATCGTCTCGATCGATGAGCAGTCCCCGGACATCGCCGTCGGGGTGGACGCCCTGGGGGCCGGCGACCAGGGTCTGATGTTCGGCTACGCCTGCACCGAGACCCCGGAGCTGATGCCGCTGCCGATCTCTCTCGCCCACAGGCTTACCCGGCGTTTGAGCCAGGTGCGTCGAGACGGGGGGCTGGATTACCTTCGGCCTGACGGAAAGTCCCAGGTGACCGTCAGATACCTGGACGGCCAGCCGCGGAAGGTGGAAACGGTTGTGGTCTCGGCCCAGCACAGCCAGGACGTGGGCCTCAAACAACTTCGGGAGGAGATCTTCGCCCACGTCATTCTTCCTGTCATCCCGCCGGAGTTGATGGATCCGGCCTCCCTTGTTTGCCATATTAACCCGACGGGGCGGTTCGTGGTGGGCGGCCCTCAAGCCGACACGGGTTTGACCGGGCGAAAGATTATCGTGGACACCTACGGCGGTTCCTGCCCTCACGGAGGCGGGGCCCTGTCGGGAAAGGACCCGACGAAGGTGGATCGTTCGGCCGCCTACATGGCGCGACACATCGCCAAGAACCTGGTGGCGGCGGGCCTCGCAGAACGGGCAATGCTTCAGGTGGCCTATGCGATCGGGGTGGCCGAACCGGTATCGGTCATGGTTGAGACTTTCGGGACCGGCAAGGCACCCCATGCAAAGCTCCAGGAGATGATCCGGCGACACTTTGACCTGACGCCGGCCGGGATCATCAAATACCTGAACCTCCGTCGTCCGATCTATAAGCAGACCGCGGCCTATGGGCATTTCGGTCGAAGCGAGCCCGAGTTTACCTGGGAACGAACCGATCGGGTGAAGGATCTCAGAGAGGACGCGGGCCTTTAAACCCGAGCGAACCGGCGGGCGGCGGGGCATGGAGGTTTGCCCCCCGCCCGCTTCGTCTGTCGAAAGGAGAGAGTCTTGACGGACAGTCACGACGTCAAAGAGCTTAGACTGGCGCCGGGGGGTCAGCTCCGCATCCACTGGGCCGAGCAGGCGATGCCGGTCCTCCGGTCTATCCGCGAGCGATTTACTAAAGAACAACCCCTTGATGGGGTGCAGATCGCGGCCTGCCTTCACGTCACCACCGAGACCGCGGTCCTCATGCTGACCCTCGTCGCCGGAGGTGCCCGGGTCACGCTCTGCGCCTCGAACCCGCTGTCGACCCAGGATGACGCCGCGGCCGCCCTCGTGGCCGAGCACGGTCTCTCCGTCTTTGCCATCAAAGGAGAGGACAAGGAAACCTACTACCGGCACATTGACGCCGTCCTCTCGCGGCGCCCGAAGCTTACCATGGATGACGGGGCAGATCTCGTCTCGACCCTGCACACCCCCGGGCATCAGCGCCGCCTCCAGGATGTGATTGGCGGGACCGAAGAAACGACCACTGGCGTCATTCGCCTCCGCTCTATGGCGCAGGAAGGGGTGCTGGGGTACCCCATCGTGGCCGTGAATGACGCCGACACAAAGCACCTTTTTGACAACCGGTACGGCACTGGCCAGTCCACCGTGGATGGAATTCTCCGCGCGACCAACCTCTTGCTTGCGGGGAAACCGTTTGTGGTGGTGGGATACGGGATGTGTGGTCGCGGGTTGGCGGCTCGGGCACGCGGGATGGGGGCTCAGGTCATTGTGACGGAGACGGATCCTCTTCGGGCCCTGGAGGCGGTCATGGAGGGCTACCGGGTTCTCCCGCTGGCCAGGGCCGCGGAGGAGGGGGAGGTTTTTGTCACTGTCACGGGAAATCTCCATGTCATTCGCGCCGAGCATTTCCATCGGATGAAGGATGGGGCCGTCATCGCCAACTCGGGGCATTTCAATGTGGAGGTGGATCTCGACGCCCTGGAGGCGATGAGCCAGGCCAAACGAACCATCCGTCCGTTCGTCGAGGAGTATACGCTACGGGATGGGCGGCGACTTTATGTCCTTGGGGAGGGTCGCCTGATCAACCTGGTGTCGGCAGAGGGTCATCCCGCCGCCGTGATGGACATGAGCTTCGCCAACCAGGCCCTTTCGGTTGAGTACTTGGTAAAGCACGCCCGGACTCTCGGGCGGAAGGTGTACCCGGTTCCGGCGGAGATTGACCGAGAGATCGCCCGCCTCAAGCTGGCCTCTATGGGAGTCGAGGTCGACGAGTTGACCGAAGAGCAGCGGGGGTATCTAAGCTCCTGGACCTTCGGGACCTGATCGGGGCGATCTTCTTACCGCCAATCGAATGCCCCACAGCACGGTGGTCTCTCAGCGGTTGACAGTTCACTAGGACGATGCTGAAAAACTCGACCTCCGTAAGCTCGACTTCATCGATGGACCGGGGCTCGTTCGAGCGCGGGCTTGGCCCGCGCGACCTTGGGGGAGGTTCGGCCCCCCGGCGGGGTGGCATGTCTCGAGCCGCGACGGGGGCATGAAAAGAGGGGCGTGCCCCCCTCCGAGTGATTTAGGAGGAAGATAATGGCTGACGGACATCCCAGGCGCCGACGCGGACTCTGGGTCTTTTTCCTTCTGCTGATTGCCTTCGCATTCTTCGGCCAGGGGGTCGCCCTCTACACCGATCTCCTCTGGTTCCAGGAGGTTGGCTACCCTGGAGTCTTCTGGACGATCCTGACCATCCGCGGGTCTATGACCCTCCTCGTCGCCCTCGGGCTCTTCGTGGTCTTCTATGCCAACTGCCTGGTCGCAAGCCGGGCGGCACCGCCCGATGTCTTCTGGGAGCTGGAGGATCGCTCCGGTCTGCCGAGCCGTCTCGTGATCGAACCCTTTTTCCGCCGCCTGCTGGCCCCCGTCCTTCTCGTCTTTTCTTTCTTCCTCGGCCTCAATGCCGGCGCGGGGTGGGAGAGCTACGTCCAGTTTGCCAACGCGCTCCCGTTTGGGACCGCGGATCCCTTGTTCGGGAACGACGTGGGGTTCTACATCTTTAGGCTTCCCTTTTGGCGTTTCCTGTACCGGCAAGCGATGCTCAGCCTCTTTCTGTCGCTCCTGCTCACGGGCATGGTCTATTTCCTCCACCGAGGCATCGTCCTGACCGCTCGGGGGCCTGTCGTGGCCGCGCCGGCCCGATCCCATCTCTTGATCCTGGTCGCTTGCCTCCTGGCCGTGAAGGCGGTTGGTTTCTATCTGGACGGCTATGACCTCCTCCTTTCCCCCGCGGGGGTCGTCTTCGGGGCGGGGTATGCGGATGTCTATGCGTCGCTCCCAGCCCTTAGGACCCTCAGCGTCCTCACCCTGGCGGCGGCACTGCTCTGCGCGATCCAGACAGTGAGGCGCGGATGGCGGCCTGTCGTGGTCGTCCTGGTCGCGCTGGGCCTTGTCTGGGTGGGAGGGCTCATGATCTACCCGACGCTGGTCCAGCGCCTGAAGGTCACCCCCAACGAGATCGCGGCCGAGCGGCCCTTCATCATCCACAACATCCGGATGACACGCCAGGCCTACGGCCTGGATCGGGTTGACGAGCGTGATTTCCCGGCGCTGGAAACGCTCCGCGCCGAGGACCTGGCCCGGAATGCCCCGACCATCGAGAATATTCGCCTCTGGGACCACCGCCCCCTTCTTCAGACCTTCGCCCAGATTCAGGAGATCCGGACGTACTACAAGTTCAAGGATGTGGACAACGACCGCTATCTGGTGAACAAAGAGTACCGCCAAGTCATGCTGTCCCCCCGGGAGCTCTCCTACCCCAACCTGCCCGGCGGGAGAACATGGATCAACGAACACATGGTTTATACCCACGGCTACGGGGCGGTCATGGGTCCGGTGAACCGCATCAGTCCCGAGGGGCTCCCGGAACTCTTCATCAAGGACATCCCGCCGGTTTCGACCACGGACGTCAAGGTCTCGCGCCCGGAGATCTACTACGGTGAGCTGGGCAACGATTACGTCCTGGTGCGCACGAAGCGACCCGAACTTGACTACCCGTCAGGGGCGGACAATGTCTACACCACCTATGCCGGGCGGGGCGGGGTTCCGATTAACTCTCTCTCGCGGCGACTGCTCTTTTCGGCTAGATTCGGGACTCTGAACATTGTTCTCAACGCCGACCTGACCCCCGAGAGCCGGATCATGTACTATCGCGTGATCAAAGATCGGGTGGAGAAGATCGCCCCCTTCCTCAAGTTGGACCAGGATCCCTACTTGGTCATCGCCCAGGACGGTCGCCTCCACTGGCTGATCGACGCCTACACCACGACCCAGAACTACCCGTACTCCGAGCCCGTCCGTGGACTCGGAAACTACATCCGCAACTCGGTCAAGGTGACGGTGGACACCTATGACGGAAGCGTGACCTTCTACCAGGCCGATCCGGAAGACCCCATTCTCCGCGTTTACTCCCGCGCTTTCCCCGGCCTCTTCAAACGGCTCGAGGCCATGCCGGCGGACCTCCGAGCCCACATCCGCTACCCTGCCGGGATGTTTGCGATCCAGGCAAGGCTCTTCGCCACGTACCACATGAGAGATCCCCAGGTCTTCTACAATAAGGAGGACCTCTGGTCCGTGCCCCGCCGATCGGTGGACGGGCGAGAGCAGGATATGGAGCCGTACTACACCATCATGCGCCTCCCCGGTGAGGCCAAGGAGGAGTTCGTCCTCCTCATGCTCTTTACCCCGAGCCGGAAGGACAACATGATCGCCTGGATGGCGGCCGGCTCCGACCCTCCCAACTATGGTCGTCTGGTCGCCTATAACTTTCCCAAGGCCAAGCTGGTCTACGGTCCGCGGCAGATCGAGGCCCGGATTGATCAGGACGCGTTTATCTCCCAGCAGCTTTCCCTGTGGCAGCAGCGGGGCTCCGCCGTCATCCGGGGTTCACTCCTGGCAATTCCAATCGAACAGTCCCTGCTCTACGTGGAGCCGCTCTACCTGGCCGCCGAAAAGGGAAGCCTCCCTGAGCTGAAGCGGGTCATCGTCGCCTTCGGCAATCAGATCGCAATGGAGGAAACCCTCGACGCGTCGCTCCAGCGGATCTTCGGCGGCAAGCGCGGGCGGGAGACCCAACCCCGCGTCACGACGACGACGGTTGAAGGACCCGAGTCTTCGATCAAGGGCCTGGCGGATCAAGCCTGGGAGCAGTGGGGGCGGGCCCAGGAGGCCCTCCGCCGTGGGGACTGGAACGGGTATGGCGACGCCTTAAAGCGTCTGGACGGGTTGCTCCGGGAGATCCGTGAGAAGACGCGGCGCTGAAGAGGCGGCTCGACTCTAGCAGGATGCTGAAAAACACCTGCTAACGCCAGGCTGCTCAAGAAGGTCCAGATGCAAGGCGGCAATTCGAGCGCCGGCTTTGCCCGACCCCGCCTGAGGCGGGTGCCCGCAACGGTACGCTCGGTCCGCTCGCAACTTCCGCGAAGAGAAGCTGGGGGAGGTTCGGCCATAGGCTGGCCGGTCTAAGGGCAGCCGAGATGATGGGGGCCATCGAGGCCCCCTCCGAGGAAAGCTAGGTCCGGGTCCGAAGGAAGAGCGTGAGGCCCAGGGCGGCAAAGACAACGTTGGCGGACCACGCTGCGGCCAAGGGGGGGAGCAGCTCCAGTCGGGCCAGGGCCACGGCCAGAGAATGAGTCAGCCAGTAGGCGATGGCGAGGAGGATGGCAAGCGCAATGCCAATGACCCGCCCGGACCGAGGTGAGTGGAGCGCGAACGGGATCCCGACGATTACCATGATGAGATTGACGAAGGGGAACGCGAGCTTTCCGTAGAGTTCGACCAAGTACTTCCCCACCCGGTGTCCCCCTTCCTCGAGCTTCCTCACGTATCCCTCGAGTTCGCGATAACTCATCAAAGCGGGGGATTTCTTGATCTCCATGAAATCCTGAAATGACTCCGGCAAGGAAAGAGACCGCCTCTGAAAGGCCTCGGCTCGATCCCTCCTCCCGGGAGGGAAGCTCCGTTCTACCCCATTCTCGAATCGCCACGCGCCGTTCTCCCACCGGACCACGGCCGCGTCGATTCGCCTTTCAATGCCGAAGCTCGGGGAAAGTTCGAGGACTGTCACCCCAGACATTTCCTGCGCCTCCGGATCAAACAGATTGATGTGGAAGATGCGGTTACTCCCGCCCCGAAACCAGAGCTGCGTCTGCCTTTGAAGGTGGCGCAGCCGCTGCCCCCGGATCTTGATCCGATCCACCTCCTCCCCTCGCTGATTCAGGGTCGGGAGGAGCCCCTCCTGAAAAGCAAAGGCCCCGCCCGTGATGAGAAGGGCGAGCACGAGGAGGGGCCCGGTCACCCGGTAGAGGCTGACCCCGCCAGCCTTGAGGGCAGTCAGTTCGTTGTTCCGCCCGAGGGTCACAAAGAGGAGGGTTGCGCTCAGGAGGACCACAAGGGGGAGGGCCTTGTAGAGTTCGGCGGGCGTCCGGTAGAGAAAGTGCTCCCCGAGGACCCCGAGTGGAGGTCGAAACTTCATGTACCTATCCGCCTGCTCGATGAGATCTCCGACGACAAAGACGCAGGCCCCGATACTCAGCCCGCATACAAAAAAGAAGAGGAACTGACGGAGAAGATAGCGATCAATGAGGTAGCCCAGCGGGACTTTCTGGATGCCGACGAGGAGGTCCATGAAAGGGGAAAGGCCCCGGTGCGGCGTGCGCGACTTTGTGCGTCTCCAAACGGCGCCCGAACGATTTGCCCACAGACGACCGACCCGATCGATCCCCGGGAACGGACGCTCTCTCAGGACCTGACGGAGGAGGAGAAAACCGATCGCCCCCACGAGAAGGTTCGGGGTCCACATGGCAAACCACGGCCAGACATAGCCGCGGTCGCCCAGATCCTCCCCGAGAGTCAGACCGACATAGTACAAGAGGATGATGGCCAGGGCGAGGATGAGAGCGGCTGGTTTCCCTCCTTTCTGCGTCCGGATCCCCAAGGGAAGGCCAACGAGGGCGAAGACCAGACAAGCGGCGGGGATGGAAAACTTCTTGTGCCACTCCACCAGAAAGGGATTCGGGTTCCCCTGCGTCCGAGCGACATCGCTGGCCATCTTCCGAAGCTCATCCAGGGTCATCTCTCTGTCGCCCTTGGGGGCCTGGGCTGCCGCGACGAGGGGGTTTTCGATCGCGAGGGTGAGGTCGTAGATGGCGAAGGCGACCTGCCGATACGTCGCGCGGGTCTTGGCGTCCATTTCATGGACGATGCCGTCGAGGAGACGGAGGGTGATGCGTTTCGTGACCTCATCGGAGATCAATCGTCCCTCTTTCGCCGTGATGATTCGGGAAAGGGCCGGGTCGCGATCGTCAGAGATGAAGAGCCCCCGGAGTCCGACCTGCGACGGCGAGATCTCCTCCACGTAGATGACGAAGTGGCCGAAGGCATCGTTGAACACCCGCTCTTTGATGCCGGTGGAGGCCCGTGCTTGTAAGATTCGGAAGACAAGTTGCTTGAAGGAGAGATTCCCCCAAGGGACCGCCTCGACAAAGAGAAAGAAGGTCGCGAGGACGGCCAGAGCGGCCACTCCAAGGACCGGACGGAGAAGGCGAATCGGGCTGATTCCGGAGGCCTTCAGGGCGACGATCTCCATGTCTCCGGAGAGCCGAGTGAAGCAAACCAGGATGGCAAGGAGGAGGGCCATCGGGATGGTGAGGACGAGGAAGGCCGGCAGAATGTAGACGAGAAGCATTCCAACCATCCAGCCCGGGACCCCTTTGTTGATCAGAAGCTCGGTCAGGTCGAAGATCTTGTCGATGAGGAGAAAGAATGTGAAGAGGATGAGCCCAAGGAAAAATGGGGGAAAGAATTCTTTGTAGATGTAGCGATCCAGGGTCCTCAGCACAGAATCACTCTCAACACATTGTAGAGGTCCTCGCGCGAGTTGTAAATCCCATCCAGCGAATGCTAGAATTCACGGTGTGACAGACCCCGGGGATCGCTACGACCCACGTCAGGTGGAGGAGCGTTGGTACCGGGTCTGGGAATCCCGAGGCTACTTCCACGCCGTTCCCGGCTCCCCGAAGAAGCCCTACGCGATCGTCATCCCTCCGCCGAATGTAACCGCCTCGCTCCATCTGGGCCACGCCCTAAACAATGTGCTCCAGGACGTCTTGGTGCGCTGGAAGAGAATGGAGGGGTGGAACGTGCTGTGGCAGCCGGGGACCGACCACGCGGGCATCGCGACCCAAAACGTCGTGGAGCGTCAGCTCGCCGCCGAGGGAACCACGAAGGCGGCCTTGGGGCGGGAGGCCTTCGTTGAACGGGTTTGGCGATGGAGGGAAGAGTCTGGCGGGACGATCATTCATCAGCTCAAGCGCCTCGGGTGCTCGTGCGATTGGACCCGTGAGCGTTTCACCATGGACCCCGGCCTCTCGGCCGCTGTGCGCGAGGTCTTTGTCCGTCTCTGGGAAGAGGGGCTCATCTATCAAGGAGATTATATTGTCAATTGGTGCCCGCGCTGCCAGACGGCGATCTCTGATCTCGAGGTGGAGTACGAGGAGCGGGACGCCCAGCTCTACTACATCAAGTATGGCCCCCTCACTCTCGCTACGGTTCGTCCCGAGACGAAGCTCGGGGATACCGCCCTGGCTGTCCACCCGAGAGACAAGCGCTACGCCAAATACGTCGGTCAGACCCTTCCGGTCCGCTCCGTCGATGGGGAGATCGCGCTCAAGGTCATCGCCGACACCGCCGTGGATCCGAAGTTCGGGACCGGCGTTGTGAAGGTGACCCCTGCCCATGATCCCGCCGACTTCGAGATTGGCCGCCGGCACGGCCTTGAGGTTCGCCAGGTCATCGGCGGGGACGGGAAGATGAACGCCCTGGCAGGAAAATACGCTGGCCTCGACCGATTCGAGGCCCGCCAGCGGATTGTGAGCGACCTCGAGACCCTGGGGCTCATCGAGCGGATCGAGCCCTACCGCCACCGCATCGGCGTCTGCTACCGCTGCTGGACGGTGGTGGAGCCCCTGGTCTCGAAGCAGTGGTATGTTCGGACGAAGCCGCTGGCCGAGCCTGCCATCAAGGCTGTCCGGGAAGGCAAGATCCGGATCGTTCCTCGAGCCTGGACGCGGACCTATTTTTCCTGGATGGAAGGGATTCGGGACTGGTGCATCTCGCGCCAGATCTGGTGGGGGCATCGGATTCCGGTCTGGCACTGCGACGCCTGCCGGATCTTGATTGTCTCTCGCGAAGACCCGGCGCAATGTGACCAGTGTGGCGGTCCGCTTCGCCAAGAGACAGATGTCCTCGACACCTGGTTCTCCTCGGCGCTTTGGCCGTTCTCGACTCTCGGTTGGCCAGAAGACACCCCCGAGCTTCGCACGTTCTACCCGACAGCCTGCCTCGTCACGGGATTCGACATCCTCTTCTTCTGGGTGGCCCGGATGATCATGATGGGACTTCGTTTTATGGGAGAGGTCCCGTTCCGTGATGTCTACATCCACGCCCTGGTCCGGGACATGGAGGGGAAGAAGATGTCCAAGTCCCGGGGGAACGTCATTGACCCTTTGGAGGTCATGGATAGGTTCGGGACCGACGCCCTTCGGTTCACCCTCGCCGCCCTGGCGGCTCAGGGGCGGGATATCCGGCTTTCTGAGGAGCGGATCGAGGGCTACCGGAACTTCGCGAATAAGCTTTGGAATGCCGCGCGCTTTATCCTGACCAACCTCGAAGGGTATGCGCCAGCCGGGGCGAAGGACGTCGCGCTATCGCTGCCTGACCGCTGGATCCGAAGCCGGTTGGCCCGGACGGTTACCGCGGTCAAGAAGGGGCTCCACGCCTATCGCTTCAACGACGCGGCCGGGGCCATCTACCAGTTTCTTTGGCACGAATTCTGTGACTGGTATGTCGAGTGCTCGAAGCTTGCCCTCTACCGGGGAGAGAATCCCCTGGCTCGTGCCTTGACGCAGAAGGTCCTCGTCGAGACTCTGGAGGTCACGCTCCGGCTCCTCCATCCCTTCATGCCGTTCATCACCGAGGAGATCTGGCAACGTCTCCCCAAGCGGAAGAAATCTCCTGAGAGCATTATGATTGCCGATTTCCCTCCAGTTCCTCGCGCGGCCCGTGATCCCGCTGCCGAGGCCGAGATGGAACTCCTCATGGCCGTGGTCGGCGCAATCCGAAATATTCGGGGTGAGATGGGAATCCCTCCGCTTCGTCCCCTCACGGCCGTGGTGAAGCCGACCGAGACCCAGGCGGCCGCGCTGCGGACGAATCAGCCTTTAGTTGAGGCCCTAGCGCGCATTAGGCTTTCGGTTGACCCGGGGGCCAGACGCCCTCATAGCTCGGCCATGGCCCTGGTGGCTGGCATGGAGTGTTTTGTTCTGCTCGAAGGGGTAGTGGATCTCGCGGCCGAGGCCCGTCGGCTTACAAAAGAGTTAGGCAAGGCCGAGGAGGCGCTTCGGTTTGTCGAGGAGAAGCTCAGTCGCCAGGAGTTTCGTGCCCGGGCGCCAGCGGAGGTGGTGGAGCGGGAGATCGAGCGGCGCGATGAGTTGGTCCAGACGGTCCGACGGCTCGGGGAGAGCCTGGAGCGGATCCGTGAGACCCAGAGCTAGTGCCGCGCCGATATGCGTCGCCCGACCCACCTTCGGTGGGTACCCCGTAGTGGAACGCCTACGGCAATCTTCGTCTTTTCGGTCGTCGCCGTACCTTTGCGGGCACCGAGTCCCGCCGCAGGCGGGCTTGGTCGTACGCTCCGGTTGGCTTCTCCCTCGGGCCTTGTGATGCTCGCATCTCGGCGCGGCACGAGCGTGGCCGCCAAAAAGTCCGACAGAAACATGCAGAGGTTGGGTGAACAACAGGGCTAGCTCCGGCGCGTCTCATGTCATCCCGGTGGACGATCCAGCCCTGTTTGCCGAGATCCGTCCCCGCCTTCCCGTGGGGAAGATGGGGGCTCGCTTTTTGGCGTGCCGTGAGACCGCATCGACCAACACCCTGGCCCTGGTCCTCGGTGCCCGCGACGCTCCGGAGGGGAGCGTGGTCGTGGCTGACTACCAGACCGCGGGCCGAGGCCGCCAGGGACGAGGATGGATTGCCCCGCCAGGAACGAGCCTCCTCGTTTCGGTCCTCCTCCGCCCGAACTGCCCCCCGGATCGGATCCCGCAGCTCTCATTGGTTTGCGGAGTGGCGGCCCGTGAGGCCCTCGCCCTCTCTGGCGTCGAGACCCACCTCAAGTGGCCCAATGACCTCCTCCTCCACCGAAAGAAAGTCGGGGGAATCTTACTCGAGGCGATCTCTGGTCCTCTTGGAAATCCAGCGGTGGTCGTCGGCATGGGCCTGAATGTGAGCCAAACACGCGAAGACTTTCCCCCCGAGCTTCGGGATCGCGCCACCTCACTGGAGATCGAGAGTGGACGCCCCATGGATCGCGGGGCCCTTCTCGAGCTCCTACTCTCGTCTCTGGATCGCTGGTATGTGACGTACCTTCGGGATGGGTTCGCGCCGGTTCGCACCGCTTGGCTCGAGGGAGCCGCCGGACTCGGTCACTGGGTCCGTCTGAATGGCCAGGCGGGCAGGGTGGTGGATCTCGGGAGTGACGGGTCGTTGATCCTCGAGACCAGCGGAGGCCGCCGACTCCACATTCGAGCGGGGGAGGTCTCAGACTATGCTTCTGGTCATTGACGTCGGAAATACCAACACCGGCCTCGGCGTCTATGATGGCGCACGCCTTTTGGTCTCCTGGCGGCTCACCAGCCGTCGGGAGCAGACGGCCGACGAGTATGGGGTCTTCATCCAGGCCCTGCTCCAAACCCGCGGGATCGACCCGCGTCGGGTCACGGCCGTTGCGCTCTCCAACGTAGTCCCCCCGGTCCAGCAAACGCTCGAGTGGATGTGCCAACAGTACTTTGGCGTGGTGCCGTTCACTGTTGAGCCCGGGGTGAACGTCGAGATGCCGCTCCTGGTCGAGAACCCGAGGGAGGTTGGGTCGGATCGGGTGGTGAACGCCGTGGCCGCTCTCGCCCGGTATGGCGCCCCACTCATCATCATCGATTTCGGCACCGCCACGACCTTTGACTGCGTCTCTCCGCGCGGGGAATTCCTTGGCGGCGCGATCGCCCCGGGGCTTCAGGCTGCCGCCGAGGCCCTGACGTCGAGGGCGGCGCGCCTCTACCGGGTCGAGCTGGTCCGTCCCAAAGAGGCGATCGGCCGTGACACGGTGACGAATCTCCAGTCAGGCTTGGTCTACGGCTATGCGGGCCTCGTGGATGGCCTCGTCGAGCGGCTCAAGGGAGAGATGGAAGGCGACCCTACGGTGGTGGCCACCGGCGGCTTGGCCCCGCTTATCCGGGACGTGGCGCGCTCCATCCAGCACGTCAACCCGGACCTGACCCTGGAGGGGCTCCATCTTATCTGGGAACGGGCGAACGCGCGCTGACCGGCGCGGAGGAGTGTCGCGGGTCCCGCTCGCGTTTCCGGCAAGGCTCCTGTTTCGGGGGCCTGCTGCGTTGCGGGGCCCCATCGGATCGTGTAAGCTCTATCGAAGCGAAGGCGGCAAACGTGATCGTCGCGTTGGTGACCCCCTCTTACGTGCCGGCGCCCCGAGGTAACGCCGTCACCGCTGGCCGGGTTGCGCTCGGGCTCGAGCGCCTGGGCGTGACGGTGTCTGTTGTGGATCTCTCCCAACTCTCCGAAGGCGACGCCTTTCGGGCCCTGGCGGAATCTGCTCCGCAGATCGTCCATGCCTTCCACGCATTCTCGGGGGGGCCGCCGGCGTTGGATTACGCGAGGTGGAAAGGGGTTCCACTCGTCGTCTCCCTCACCGGAACGGATGTTAACTATGACCTCTCTCACCCCGAGCGGGGGATTACAGTCAGAAAGGTCCTGGAGGGGGCGGACGCCTTGACGGCCTTCCACGAAACCGTCTTGGGCAAGGTGGCGGACGTGCTGCCGGGGATCACGGCGAAGATCCGAGTCATTCCTCAGGGCGTGCGGCTCGGCGGAGATGCGTTTTCCCTCCCGCCAACTGTTCCCGTCGGTCGGGGAGATGTCCTCTTTCTTGTCCCGGCCGGTATCCGCAAGGTGAAGAACACTCTCTTTCCGATTAGTCCCCTCGGTCGCCTGGCCACCCGGTTTCCCGACTTCAAGCTCCTGTTCGCAGGGCCGGTCCTCGAAGAGGACGAGGGCGCCCGGCTGTTCGCCGCGATCGCTCGATGCCCGTGGGCGTTTTATCTCGGCGCGGTTCCCCACGACCAGATGGCCTCTCTCTTACGTCAGGTCGACGTGGTCGTGAACTCATCGCTCTCTGAAGGTGGCATGGCCAACTCAGTGCTCGAGGCCATGAGCCTGGGACGGGCGGTCCTCGCCTCCGATATTGATGGCAACCGCTCCATTATCCAGGACGGCGTGGACGGATTGCTCTACGGGACGCCGGAGGAGTTCGAGGCGAAGGCCGAGCGTCTCCTTCTCGATCCCGCGCTTCGGGCGCGGCTTGGGAGGGCGGCCCGGCGGAAGGTCGTCCGGGAGTTTTCGCCCCAGCGGGAGGCGCAGGCCTATCTCGCGCTCTATCACCACCTCCTCGGGTCGCGTGGAGACTAAAGGGGCGGCACGAGAGGGCCCCGCCCCGCCGGACGTTGTCTTGATGCGCCCGGTGATGCCAGGAAGATTTTTATTTGATCCTTCCCCGCGCCCCCAAGTACACTGGTAGGGATATTTTCATGGGGGAGACGGAAGACTCGCCCCTGACGGAGGGAACGATGGTCGAGGAGGCTCGGGTTGAACGGTTTGTGCGTGCCTTTCAGGCTCTCAGGCGAGAGATCCAGAAGGTCATCGTAGGGCACGGGGAGGTCATTGACCAGGTCCTCGCCTGCCTCTTCTCAGGCGGTCATGTCCTCCTCGAGGGGGCGCCGGGGCTGGGGAAGACCTTGCTGGTCAAGACCCTCGCGGAGTGCCTCGATCTCACCTTCTCCCGGATCCAGTTCACTCCGGATCTCATGCCGGCCGACATCGTCGGGACCAACATCATTATGTTGGATCAGGCGGAACGACGCTACTTTCAGTTTCAGCGTGGACCCATCTTTGCTCACATCATCCTGGCCGATGAAGTGAACCGGGCGACCCCCAAGACCCAATCGGCCCTCCTCGAAGGCATGCAGGAGCGCGGGGTGACTGTCGCCGGCACCCTCCACCCGCTTCCGTCACCTTTTCTTGTTCTGGCGACACAGAACCCTATCGAGATGGAGGGGACCTATCCGCTCCCCGAGGCCCAGCTCGACCGGTTCCTCTTCAAGCTTCACATCAGGTATCCGGCCCTCGATGAGTTGAACGAGATTATTGACCGGACCACCCGGCCTCATGAGCCGGGGGTCCAACAAGTCCTCAATGCCACTGAGGCGGACTCCCTGAAGGAGTTGGTCCGTGAGGTTCCGATGGCCACCCACGTTCGGGAGTTGGCCTCCCTGATCATTCTGGCCACCCACCCGCAGTGGGAGCGTGCCCCGGAGGTGACTCGGAAGTACGTGCGATATGGCTCGAGCCCCCGGGGGGCCCAGGCGCTCGTCTTGGGGGGAAAGGTTCGCGCCCTTGTGAGCGGTCGCTTTAACGTCTCCTCTGAGGACATTAAGGCGATGGTCCTTCCGGCACTCCGGCATCGAGTGATCTTCAACTTCGAAGGAGAAGCCGAGGGGATCAACGTGGATTTTTTGCTTCAGGAGGTGGTGACGGCGGCGGAAGAGGCGATCCGGCACGGCAAGGAAGTCTTTCTCCGGTAGACGCAAGGGGGGGGCACGCGGTGAGTGAAGGCGCGCGCACGTCAGACCCTGAGAAGATCCTCCGGGACGCCGCCCAACGAGTTTCAGTTCAGGTGCGAGTCAGACGGAGCGAATATTATGCGCTTCGCGCCCTGACCTGGGGTGTGAGCCTCGCTGCGCTCCCGTTGCTTCTGAAGGGGCTTTTGGGGGTCCGCGCGCCCAGTCTGGCCATCGCCGTGATCGGCCTGGCTCTTCTGGGTGGCCTTCTCTACTCCCTGTCGCGCTCAGTCCCACCCAGCGACGCGTTGCGTCTGGCCGACCGGGCAGCAGCCCTGCACGATCGTCTCTCTACGGCTCTGGAGTGCGTGGAGCGCCGGGATGACTCGCCCCTTGCCAAGGCTCTCATCGCTGATGCGGTCGAGCGCGCGCCTCGGGTCCAATGGTCACGCGTGGTCCCGCGTCGGTGGCCTCGGGAGGCTCGCCTCCTTCCCGTCTCTGCCATCGCTCTCGTGGCCCTCCTCCTCCTCCCGCCGATTCCAATTCCGCGAGGCGGGCTTCCGGCCTGGGAGCGCTCGACCCCCGAGGCTCCCGAAGAACCGAAGCAGACCGGGCCTGCGACCGCCCTCGATCGACCGTTGGAACAGAAACGGCAGATACCGGAGCGGGTAGACCGACAACCCCAAGAGCTGCCTCGGCGGCCCACCCGGCCCGAGACCGCTCGCGGGGACCTGGCTGCCATCTTTAAAGACACGACCATTAGCCAGAAACGTCCTGACTTCAGTAGCTTTCTCAAGCAGGGGGATGAGCGACTCCGGGTCCTGGAGCGCGTCGAGAACCTTCCCGACCTGAAGAGCGACTTTACCCAGAGTCCTCAGAAGATGATGTTCCGGAAGATGCAGCAGCTTCTGGGCGGGCTCCGGCCCGACCAGCTCTCTCCTGAGCGCCTTCGCCAACTTTTGGACGAGATGGAACGCCTGGGACGGAAAGGGGATGGTTCCGACGGAGATCTGAGGGAAGGTGAGGAGGCCCTGAACGAGGGGCAGTTGAGCCGGGCCCTCTCCGCCATGGAGCGTGCCTTGAATCGGATGCGGGCTCAAGAAGAGCGCGAGCGGGCGAAGAAGGGACTCTCCGGAGGCAGGGACAAGGGACGAGAGCCCGGGGACCCCGGGAAAGATGGGGAGGGTGACGACCTCGGAGAGGGGGAAGGGTCACTGCCCGGCAAGGGGCATTCGGCGGACGTCAGAGGGAGCCCCACCCGTCGACTTCCAGGAGAGAAGCTCGACATGGCGCTCTCCGGTGAGCAACGTCAGGGCCGCCGCGAGGCGTACGATACCAACCTGCGCGGCCGAGGGGCGCAGAACCCCTCCCGCCTTCCGTATGCGACCGTCTTCTCGCAGTACCGGAAGCTCATGGAGGAGGCCCTGGCGAAGGAGCCGATCCCGTTCGAGTATCGGACGCAGATCAGGGACTATTTCCAATCTCTCGAAGAGCGCTAGCAGGTCGATGAAAAAGGCCCATCTGCGGCGCAGGCTTTCCTCGGAGGGGGCCTCGACGGCCCCCTTCCGAACCTCCCCCAGGATTGCGCCGGCAAAGCCGGCGCTCGAATCGCCGCCTTGCATCTGGACCTTTTTGATCAGCCTGCACTCGGAGATGCGCTGAGGGATGGCCGCCCGCACCCCCCTTGCCGAGCGGCTGTTCTCCAGCCATCTGCTCAGTCAGCTTGAGCGCCAGAGTTTTATCACGAAGCGTACCTTCCTCGGCCGGGTGAAAGGGGAGCGGAAGAGCCCGAGGAAGGGGATCAGCCCGGAGTTCTACGATTACCGCCCGTATGAGGTCGGCGACGACCTTCGCTACGTGGACTGGAACATTTTTGGCCGACTGGATCGGCTTTACCTCAAGCTTTTTGTCGAGGAAGAAGACCTCTGCGTTCACCTCCTGATCGATGCCAGCGCCTCCATGGACTTCGGCTCGCCGTCAAAATTTCAGTACGGTCTGCGCTTGGTTGCGGCCCTCGGCTTCATTGGGCTCGTCGGGCTGGAGCGAGTCGGCGTCGGGATTGTCCGGGACCGGGTCGTCGAAGGATGGTCTCCCACCCGCGGACGAAATCAATTCCTCCCCCTGATTGAGTTCTTGGGCGGGGTGACTCCCGGTGGCGTCACGGACCTCAACGGCGCCCTTCGGGATTATGCCCTCCGCGCCCGCGATCCGGGCCTGGCCGTTCTCGTTTCCGATCTCATGGATCAGGGCGGCTTTGCCCTGGGGATCCGGGGTTTCTTAGAGCGCCGCTTCGATGTCCACGTCATCCACCTCCTCTCCCGTGAAGAGATGGAACCTGGTTACGGGGGCGACCTCCGACTCGTGGATGCGGAATCCGGGGAGACCCGCGAAGCGACCCTCGATGGAGAAACGCTCAAGGCCTACCGCCGGCGCCTCCAGGCGTTCCTTGACCAATCCGAGGCGACCTGCCGCGCCAATAAGATCGTGTACCATCGGGCGGTGACCAGTGAGCCCATGGAGGATCTCGTCCTGAGGCGCCTGAAAGGGACCCTGCTCCAGTGAGCTTCCTTTCGCCACTGGCGTTTATCTTCCTGGGCCTCGCTGCACCGCTTGTCCTCCTGTATTTCCTCAAGGTACGCCGTCAGGAGCAAAAGGTCCCGGCCCTTTTCCTGTGGGAGGCAACTCCCCGCGATCAACAGGCCACCGCCCTGTTCCAGCGACTCCAAAAAGACCCTTTCCTCATCCTGCAACTCCTCGCCCTCGTCTTTTTGACCCTCGCCTTGAGCCGTCCGGCTGTGACGGTGGTCGGGAAGGGAAGCGAACAGGCGGTTCTCATCCTGGACGTTTCCGCCTCAATGAGGGCCACAGATGTGTCGCCGAGCCGTTTTCGGGAGGCCCAACGCCAAGCCCTGGCCCTGGTGGACCGCCTCGGACCCGGCGCGCTCAGCATGGTCATGGAGGCCGGTCCGCAGCCACGCGTAGTTGTCCCGTTCACCCGCGATCGGGACGAGGTCAGGCGTGGGATAACCCAACTCCGCCCCCATGACCTCCCAAACCACCTCACCGAGGCCATCCAGACGGCCCGTGCCCTCACCGCCCACGAGCCGCAAGCACGGGTTTACGTTTTTACCGACGGAGCGTTCGACCCTCAGATAGTGGCTTCTGCGAATGACCCGAAGGTCCGATGGGTGAGCGTGGGTCGGCGGGGAAAAAATATCGGGATCACCGAGCTGTCCGTCCGGAAGAGCTACTATGGGGCCTTTGACTACCAGGCCTTTGTCTCCCTAGCGAACTTCTCGGACGAGCGCATGACCTTCCCACTCCGCGTCCGACTCGATGGAAACGTGGTGAACGAGCAGGTGGTGACCTTGGAGCCTCAGGTCAGACGCTCGGTCATTATTCCCTTCACCCATCAGGGGGGGGGAGTTCTCAAGGTGGAGGCGGAGGGCGAAGACGACTTGGATGTGGATGACAGTGGCTACGCGGTGATCCCGGCTCTGCGCGAGCTTCGCGTTCTCCTGGTCAGTCGCGGGAACCTCTTCCTCGAGAAAGCCCTCAGATCCGATCCGCAAGTCAAGCTCGAGGTCAGGGCCTCCGAAGGCTACCAAGGCGGGATGGAGGGGCACGATGTGGTCGTACTGGACTCCGTCGCGCCAGCCAAGATCGGCCCGGGCCGTTTTGTCCTGATCAACACGACCCCGGGTGATGTTCCCCTCGAACTCTTTGGACGCATGGAAAATCCGGTCATCCTTGACTGGGACCGCACCCATCCTGTGATGCGCTTTGTGGACTTCTCGAAGGTCGCAACGACGGATGCGTTGCGTGTCCGGCCCCTGACCGCCGCGAAGATCTTGGTCGAAGGGATTGGTGGACCCCTGCTCCTGCTCCTGGAGGAACCCCAGCGGAAGATCTTTTTCGTCGCGTTTGATCTCTTCCAGACTGACCTCCCCCTCAGGGTCGCCTTTCCCCTTCTCCTTTCCAACGCCCTCCGGTGGCTCTCCCCAGTTGGTCTGGAAGGGACATACTATCAGGCCAAATCGGGGACGCCATTGCTTTTGCCGGTAGAGCACGGTGTTGATACTGTCACCATCGTGGACCCGGATGGTCACGAACGACAAGTGAAGGTGGCCCGAGGGCAGGTGAGTGTGCCGAGCACCGAGCAGGTGGGCCTGTATCGGCTCGCGCTGCCCCGGGGGAGTCAACCCTTTGCAGTCAACCTCGTTGACGCAGGAGAGAGCCAGACCGCCCCACGACCTCTCCCCGAACCAGCCAGTGACAGTGGGCCGGGAAAAGAGGAGGTCTTTCTCACGCAAATGGAACTCTGGGGCTACTTCCTTGCCGCCGCCCTCCTCTGTCTGGTCCTGGAAGGCATTCTCTATTGGAGGCGACAGACCGGCGGACGCCTTCACTGGCCAGCCAGACGGGTTCAGCGCTGGGCCCTCGGGATCCGAGGGGCGATGGTAATCCTGCTCGTGGTGAGCCTGGCCCAGCCGAAGGCACCTCGGTGGGTGGATCGGCTCAATGTGTTTTTCCTTCTTGATATCTCTGACAGCGTGACCCTGGCCGCCAGGGAACAGGGATTCCGATTCCTTCAGGCCAGTGTCGCCGGCATGCGAGAGGAAGACCGTGCCGGGCTTATTGTCTTTGGGGCCGAGGCCCGGATCGAGGCGCCGCTGCGGGCGAGACCGGTCTTCGACCGGCCTGAGTCCTCCATCTCAGGAAAGGCGACCAACGTGGCCCAGGCGGTTCAACTGGCCCTGGCCTCGTTCCCGCCGGGTCAGGCCAACCGGATGGTGCTGCTCTCCGACGGTCGGGAGAATAGCGGCAATACGCTTGCCTCGGCACAGCTCGCTAAGGGGCAGGGCGCGGACCTCCACTATGTCGCCCTCGGCCTGACGTTCCCTCAAGAAGTGGTGTTGGATCAGCTCGTCCTTCCATCCGAGGTCAAGTTTGGTGAGCCCTTTCTCCTGAGGGTGGTGGCATGGAGCCTCCGGGACACTTCCGGCCGCCTTTCGCTCTACCGGAATGGAGAATTCATTGGCTCCCAACTTGTCCGGTTGACCCAGGGCAAGAATGTATTTACCTATCGGCAATCGTTGGAGTCCGCCCGCGTCCATGTCTACCAGGCCCATCTAGAGGTCGAGGGGGACACGATCGAAGAGAACAATCGGGCCATTGGCTTGACCGCGGTCCGCGGTAAACCGCTGGTCCTGTACGCGGAGAAGGATCGCGCCCAGGGGACCCACCTCGTCTCGGCCCTCCGATCGCAGCACATCGAAGTGGAGCAGGTTGATCCTGACCACATTCCGAAGGATCTGGGGGGCCTCCAGAAATACGACGCGGTGGTCCTTTCCAACATCTCCTCCCTCAAACTCACCAAGCGTCAGATGGAGTCGATCCGCGACTACGTCAAGGAGACCGGGGGCGGTCTCCTCATGCTGGGCGGGGAAGAGAGCTTCGGTCTCGGGGGGTACTACCGCACCCCGGTGGAAGAGGCCCTGCCGGTCACCATGGAGGTCAAGCAGAAGGTCGAGATTCCCAGCCTCGCCGTCATGCTGATCATTGATCGCTCGGGGTCCATGGCCATGAGCGTGGAGAACGCGACCAAGCTCGACATCGCCAAGGAGGCGGCCCACCTGGCGGTCGAGCTTTTGGATGATCGGAACGAACTGGGCGTGATGTCGTTCGATACGGAGCTGAGCTGGGTGGTTCCCCTCGGTCCAATCCAGGACCGGGCCAAGATCGGTCACGAGATCGCCTCCATCAAGTCGGGTGGGGGGACGGACGGCTATCCCGCGATTAAGGAGGCGTACAAGGCCCTCTATGACCGCCAGGCCGTCCTCAAGCACGTCATCTTCCTGTCGGACGGTCAGATGACGCGAGGCGACTTCGCCGACCTCATCCGACGAATGGCCAAGGATAAGGTGACGGTTTCCGCGGTGGCCATCGGGAAGGATGCGGATGTCCAGCTCATGTACGACATCGCCAAATGGGGGCGGGGTCGGTTCTACTACACCGATGATCTTAATACAATCCCTCGGATCTTTACCCTGGAGACGCAGTTAGCCTCAAAGGCGTCGCTCGTCGAGCAGCCCTTCCGTCCAATCCTCGCCAATGAGTCACACGAGCTGACGCAGGGGATCGAGTGGAAACAGACTCCTCCGCTCGGAGGATACGTCGCAACCTCGATGAAGCGAACGGCCCAGATGCTTCTGATGACCCACCAGGAGGATCCTCTCCTCGCCGTTTGGCGCTATGGTCTGGGTCGAACGGCGGCTTTTACCTCCGACGCCAAAGCGAAGTGGGGGATCCTCTGGATCAGGTGGAGGGATTTCAATCGGTTTTGGGGTCAGACGGCCCGCTGGTTGCTTCGGTCCACGACTCGCAGCGATATGACGACCACGGTGGAGAGGCGGGACGGCTGGGGGGTTGTCACGGTGGATGCAGTGGACCCGAAGGGGGAGTTCATTAACTTCGTTGATGCGCAGGCGGGAGTGGTCACCCCGGAGAAAACACGAATAGCGCTCGAACTCCAGCAGGTGGGTCCGGGCCGTTACCGCGGACTCTTCCCAGCTCAGAGTGAAGGCGTCTATCTCGTTGGGCTGGCCCATCGCAAAGATCAAAAGATGGTGGGATCGCAGCTCGCCGGTCTAGTCGTTCCGTACTCCCCCGAACTTCGAGAGATCGGGGTCAACTCTACCTTCCTCGATGAAATCAGTGGCGTGACTGGAGGGGGGGCGCTCGCCCAGCCGGCGGATGCGTTCCAACTGGCCAGGGGCCGCTCGCGGCTCTTGGTGGATCTCTGGCCGTGGCTCGTCGGTCTTGTCACACTCCTTCTCGTCCCGGAGATCGCGCTGAGGCGGGCTGGCGCGGGAGGGGTCCGACAGGTCGTGCAATGGATTCGTAGGAGAGGCAGGGAGGCAGGGCCATGAGGACAATGAGATGGAAAGTTCTCTGGGTCATGGTGGCAGTTGTCGTTCTTGGAGGACAGACTGAGGCGTCTTCAGCCCGCCCGAGACCCCTCCTGATCCTTCCGTATCAGCCTCCTGGATCTGGTGAAACGGAGAGCTGGATCGGGGAAGGCGTGGCGGAGGCGCTCCACTTGGCGTTCATCGGCGTTCCGAGCGTCCTCCCTATTGATCGGTCGCGAATCGACCAGGCGAGGCGGGACGTACGGACGGGCGCCGTCGCCTCCGATGATCGCGGCCTCCTCGACCTCGCGAAGGCCCTCCAGGCGGAGCTGATCTTGTACGGGACATACCGGCGGGACCCCGGGGGTGAAATTACGTTTCAGCCCCGCTACCTCGACATGAAGGCGGGTGAGGGGAAATCTCTGCAAGTCATCCGAGGGCCTTTTGAGCGGCTGCTAGAGCTCCAGGGCGATCTCGTTCGCGTTTATGTCAGGGGTCTTCAGATGGGCGTGAGGCCGGACGAGGCGGAGGCCATTGCTACTGCTGCCCGCCCGACCGCTTCTCTTGTGGCGTATGAAGCGTACGTCAAGGGGCGCCTTTTGGCCAGCGAGCGGAGTCGATCCGGGCTAGAGGGGGCTGTGGAACTGTTCTCGCGGGCCGTCGAGGTGGATCCGGGGTTTGGCATTGCCCACTTCCACCTCGGAATGGCGAATCTCGCCTTGGGGAATCGCTGGAAGGCCGCCCCTCAGTTTCGGGCCGCCTCCCAGGTTGATCCGAAACGTCCTGAGCCGTACAAGGCCCTCGGAGACCTCTTGATGACAAGTCCTCGCCGCCTCTACGACCAAGCCATCGAGGCCTACCAGAAGGCCATCGCCCTGCGCCCCCACTATGCCGACGCGTATGTAGGCCTGGGAGACGCCCGCGCGGCCAAGGGTGACCACGAAGGGGCCCTCGGTGAGTACAAGCGCGCCCTGGCGGTGGATACATCCAATGCCAAGGTTCATCTGTCGATGGGGAAGATCTACTATAACGAGAAGGGGCTCTACTACGAAGCGGTCGCCGCGTACCGTAAGGCGATTGACCTCGACTCGTACTTCCTTGAGGCGCGGATGGGACTGGGGGAAATCTTCGAGGAGAAGGGGTTGTATCCGGACGCCATCAATGAGTACAAGAAAGTGGTCGAAATTGATCCACGGCACACGGGGGCCCACTACAACCTGGCGCTCACTTACGAGAAAGTGGACGTCAAGGAGGCCATCATTCAATGGGAGCGCTACATTGAGCTTGCCTCCACCCTTTCTGCAGAGAAGGATTGGGTTGACATCGCCAGACAGCACCTGAAAAAGCTCCGGACAATGGAGAAGAAAGAATAGGGGAGGACGCCGAAGCCGATGGGGCTAAAGAGCCAGGAGCCTCTTGAGACGCGCGCGGTCAAATCCGACAATCACCTCGTCGTCCACGGTGATGACCGGGACCGCGAGTTGGCCGGTCTTCTGAATCAGCTCCTGCCGGGCCTCGGCGTCCTCCGCCACGTTGATATCCTGAAACGCGATCCCCTTCGACGAAAGAAACTCTTTCGCCAGCTTGCAGGGCATTCACGTCGGGGTCGAGTAGACGGCCACTCGTTTCATTGACTTCGCCTCCCTCCTGGAGACCACAGTGGAAGATACCCTTTAGACGACTGTATCCCCTCGGGGGATGCAGGGGCGTGGGAAGAGGATAGGGGCCGATGGGAGAGCTGCGGAAAGACCTGACAAAAAATCGGTGGGTGCTCGTGCGTCAATCGGGGGGGATGCACGCAGAGGGGCCTGACTGTCCGTTTTGCCCGGGTCGCGAGCACGAGACCCCTCCCGAGATCACCGCCTATCGGAAGGACGGCGCGACGTCCGGCGGTCCGTGGGAGGTCCGCGTCATTCCTGATGGGGACCCGTATTTCCGCGTGGAGGAGGATCTCGTGAGGGAAGGGGTGGGAATGTATGACAAGGTCTCTCCCCGGGGGGCAAGCGAACTGGTGATCGAATCGCCCCAGCACGTCACCTGGGCCACGATGGCCGAAGAGGGGTTGGAGCGAGTCCTTTGGATGTACCGCGACCGGATCCTGGACCTGAAACGGGACACCAAGATCAGGGATATCATGGTCATGAAGCGGGTAGGAAAGGTTGGCGCGCGGATCCAGCACCCCTACTCCCGAATCATTGCGATCCCGGTCATCTTTGACGAGAAGCGTGGAGAATTGACGCAGAGCCGGGAGTACTACAGCTACAAACACCGCTGCGTCTATTGCGATACCCTCCGCCAGGAGATTGCGTCGGGGGAGCGGGTCCTTGCTCTGACGACCCACTACCTGGTGTTTCTTCCCTACGCTGCCCGCTACCCTTACGAGACCTGGATCCTTCCCCAGAAGCATCAGTGCGCCTTTGAATCCGCGACCACCACGGAGGTCGCGGAGCTCGCCAGGCTTCTTCAGCGACTGGCCAGGTGTTACCTCAAAGCCCTGGAGACGGCCAGCCATGAGGCGGTGTGGCATACGGCCCCTAACCTCCAGTCAAAAATCCTTCGGGGGGAGTGGGGGACGATTGCCGACGACTACCACTGGCACGTTGAGATCGTTCCGGAGCCCGAGCGGCAAAATCGGGTCGGCGGGGTGTATGTGAACACCGTCCCCCCTGAAGAAGGTGTCAAACGCCTCCGTGAGGCCTGGTAACCGTCTTGGGAAAAGTCACGGATAAAAGCCGCGAATTTCGAATGCCTCCGCAACGCGTTTGATCCCCAGGATTAGCGCCGCCGTGCGGAGATCACTCCCGTCACGCTGAGCCTGCGCCCAGACGTTCTTGAAGGCCCGGGTCATCACCTCCTGAAGCCTTGAGTTGATCTCGCTCTCCCGCCAGAAGTAAAACTGTAGGCCTTGAACCCACTCGAAATAGGAGACGACCACGCCGCCCGCGTTGGCCAGAATGTCCGGAACGACGAGCACATTTTTCCCTTCCAGAATCCGATCGGCCTCCGGGGTCGTGGGGGCGTTCGCCCCTTCCGCGACGATCCGGGCCCGAATACGGTCAGCATTCTGATCTGTGATCTGCCCTCCCACCGCGGCCGGGATGAGAACCTCGCATGGGAGCTCGAGGAGCTCCTGATTCGTGAGTGAATCGGCCCCAGCGAGTCCGCTGACGGTCCCGGTCTCCTTCACATGGGCGAGCAGTTGACGAATGTCCAGGCCGTGCTCGTTGAAAACCCCGCCCTTGGCGTCGCTCACTCCGACCACGTGGCAGCCCTCTCGCCAGAGGAGTCGAGCCGCCACCCCTCCAACGTTCCCGAACCCCTGGACCACGATGCGGGCGGAGCGGAGATCGAGGTTCGTGTGCTTCGCGGCCTGATAGAGGGCATAGACCAGCCCGCGTCCGGTGGCCTCGCGCCGGCCGAAAGAGCCGCCGAGCAGGAGGGGTTTGCCTGTGACCACCCCGGGAACCGTTCGCCCCTGGGTCATGGCATACGTGTCCATAATCCACGCCATGGTTTGCTCGTCGGTCCCCAGATCGGGGGCGGGAATGTCCAGGTCGGGACCGATCATGAGGATGATCTCGGCCGTGTAGCGGCGGGTCATCCGCTCGAGTTCCCGCTGAGACATGCGTGTGGGATCGCAGGCCACGCCCCCCTTCGCCCCCCCATAGGGGAGCTCCATGAGGGCGCACTTCCAGCTCATGAGCATCGCCAGGGCGGTGACCTCTCCCAGGTTCACGTCGGGGTGGTAGCGAATCCCCCCCTTGGTCGGCCCGAGGACAGTGTTGTGATGGACCCGGTAACCGAGAAAGACTTCGGTTCGGCCGTCGTCCATCGGGGTCGGGACGCTCACCACCAACGCGCGGCGAGGGTGGCGAAGCCGCTCGTGGATGGTCTGGGGGAGTTTGAGGCGCTCCGCCGCCCTATCGAGCTGTTGGATGGCCCTTTGGAAGGCTTGTGAATCAAACTCGGGTATACTCCTCATAACCCGTTTCCTTTCTTCCTTTTCTGAACATAGCGTCTTGACAGCACGGTGGGGGTACTGGCATATTAGCGATAGAAAGTATCGGCGATAGAAATCATCGCCGATAGACTGAGAGGCTCGATGCTACGGTTCACTAAGCAGGCCGACTATGGGCTGATGGCCATCCATTATATTGCCTTCCATCAAGAGGGGGGGGCCGTCAACGTAAGAAGGATCGCTGAAGAATATAATATTCCTCCAGAGCTCTTGGCCAAAATTCTTCAGCGCCTTGCAAAGCGAGGGCTCATCCACGGGCAGAATGGTCCGAAGGGGGGGTATATCCTCACCCGTGAGCCCAAGGCGATTTCTGTCGGCGAGGTGGTCAGGGCCATCGAGGGCCCCATCAACATCGTAAACTGTTACAAAACTCTGGACTGTCCGCAGCTCACGCGGTGCAGCGTCCGGCGGCCCGCCCAAAAGATCCAGACCAGTATTGAAGAGGTTCTCGACAAGATGAGCCTTGCGGAGATGAGCGCATAACAGGGGAGGAGCAAGGACCAATGGCCATTCGGTTCCCGATCTTCATGGATAATCACTCAACGACCCCGGTGGACCCGCGGGTCTTAGAGGTGATGCTTCCGTACTTCACGGAAAAATTCGGCCATCCGGCGAGCCGGAACCATCCCTTCGGCTGGGAGGCCGAAAAGGCGGTGGATCAAGCTCGCGAGCAAGTGGCCCGGCTCATCGGGGCCCGGGACCCGAAAGAGGTGATCTTTACCTCGGGGGGGACCGAGTCGGACAACCTGGCCCTGAAGGGCGTGGCGGAGATGTATCGGGAGAAAGGCGATCACATCATCACGACGGTGATCGAGCATCGCGCGATCCTGGATACGGCGAAACGCCTGGAGCGCCAAGGGATCAAGGCGAGCTACCTCCCTGTGGACAAGGACGGGCTCGTGGACCCGGAGGCAGTGCGGACCGCCATCACCGACAAGACGATCTTGATCTCTGTTATGTTCGCCAACAATGAGGTCGGGACGATCCAGCCGATTGCGGAGATCGGGAAGATCGCCAAGGAAAAGGGGATCATTTTCCACACGGACGCCACCCAGGCGGTTGGCAAGGTCCCGGTGGACGTTGAGGCGATGGGGATTGATCTTCTGACCTGCTCATCCCACAAGATCTACGGGCCAAAGGGGATCGGAGCCCTTTACGTCCGTCGGAAGAACCCGCGGGTCCGGATCGCCCCATTGATCGACGGAGGTGGTCACGAGCGAGGGACGCGGTCCGGAACGGTCCCGGTCCCGCTGGCCGTAGGCTTCGGGAAGGCGGCGGAGATCTGCCGTGAGGGTATGCCCGAGGAGTCGGCCCGACTCCGGTCCCTTCGGGACAAGTTGCAGGACGGGATCCTCTCCTCGCTTGAGGAGGTCTACCTGAACGGTCATCCGGAGAAGCGGCTCCCCCACAATCTGAATATCTCTTTTGCCTACGTGGAGGGAGAATCGGTCCTGATGGGCCTCAACAAGGAAGTGGCCATTGCTTCGGGTTCCGCCTGCACCTCGGCGACGCTTGAGCCGTCCTACGTCATCGCGGCCCTCGGGGTCGGTTCGGAATTAGCCCACTCCTCGATTCGGTTTGGCCTGGGCCGCTTCAACACGGAAGAGGAAGTGGAGTACGTAAGGGACCGCACCATCGAGGTGGTGACAAGGCTTCGTGAAATGTCCCCCCTCTACGAGCTCGCCAAGGAAGGGGTGGACATCAAGTCTATTCAATGGAAGGCCGAATAAGGAGGCGTATCCATGGCGTATAGCGACAAGGTCATTGACCACTACAACAACCCGCGCAATGTCGGGTCGTTCCCGAAGGAGTTGCCAGGGATCGGGACCGGCTTGGTCGGGGCCCCGGAGTGTGGAGACGTCATGAAGCTCCAGATCAAGGTCCGCGACGATGGCGTGATCGAGGACGCCAAGTTCAAGACCTTCGGGTGTGGGAGCGCCATTGCTTCGTCCAGCCTAGCCACTGAGTGGCTCAAGGGGAAGAGTGTTGACGAAGCGATGACGATCAAGAACACGGACATTGTCAACGAGTTGAAACTGCCTCCGGTGAAGATCCACTGCTCGGTCCTGGCGGAGGATGCGATCAGAGCGGCCATCCGCGACTACCAGGAAAAGTGGAGGAAGCCGGCCGAGGCCTCGGTTCAGTCCTAATTGCGGACACAGGGAGGATAGAAGACCCATGTCAGTCAATCTTTCGGAAAGCGCTGTAAAGCAGGTTAAGCAGTTGATTGAGGCCCAGAACCTGGAGGGCGCCTTCCTTCGGATGGGGGTGAAGGGAGGGGGCTGTTCCGGTCTCTCGTACAACCTGGAATTTGATACGGAGATCGGGCAGCATGACAAAGTCTTCGAGATTGACGGGATCAAAGTCGCGGTGGACGCCAAGAGCTACCTCTACCTGAATGGGACCACGTTGGACTATGTGACTCAGGGCCTGACCGGCGGCTTTACCTTCGTCAATCCACAGGCCAAGTCTTCCTGCGGCTGCGGGAGCTCATTTTCCGCGTAGTAGGTCGCGGGTATTTGATAGCCAAGGCTATCTTGGACCCACGGACCTCCGAGGGTCTTTTTTTCTTGGGCCATGGTAGAGGTCGGGTGCTGGAGTTGCACGTCCTCCGTCGGCTGGGGTGAAGTGTGCCCCACGTGTGGTGCACTTCAACCCATTTCCGAGGGGACTGACCATTTTTCCGTCTTTGGCCTTCCACGGAAGGCCAATCTGGACTTGGGCGCGCTCGAGGCCTCCTTTCACGTCCTGAGCCGAAGGTTCCATCCGGACTTCTATCAGACACAGAGTTCCCGCGCCCAAGCGGTGAGTCTGGAGAATTCAGCCCGGCTCAATGTTGCCTATCGGACGCTCCGGGACCCGATCGCCCGGGTGGAGTATCTCCTGGAGCTGGCGGGGCTGGCGGCGGGGACCCCTTCCGACCCTCCAGCCGAGCTTTTTGAGGAGATCCTGGAACTCCAAGAGGCACGGCAAGAGCATCGCGCTACCAAGAATCCAGCGGTTCGGAGCCGGCTCCAAGGGGCCCTCTCGGATCTCCGGGATCGAAAGGCGGTCGTCGAGGAGGAACTCTACGGGCTGTTCGGGGAGTGGGATCGGCTTCTGGCCGGGCCAGGGGAGCAAGTGGAGAAGCGGCGAAAGCTGTTGGAGCGAATGCGGGAAATCCTGGCTACCCGGGCGTATCTCGGCACCGTGATTTCTGATATCGATGAGGATCTTAGATGGCACATGACCTGATTGTCGGCATTGATCTCGGCACCACCAACAGCCTGGTGGCCTACATGGACGGTGATACTCCGCGAGTGATCCCGGATCGGGAAGGCCGGAGCCTCTTGCCCTCCGTGGTGTCGTTCGCCGCTGACGGGATCGTCGTCGGGGAGGCGGCCAAACGCCAACTTCTCCTCCGCCCTGAGAAGACGGTCTACTCCGTCAAGCGACTTATGGGGAGGGGGTACGAGGATGTCAAGGAGGAGTTGCGCTTCTTCCCCTTCCAGATCGTCCCCATGGAACAGGAGCTGGTGAGGATTCGGATCGGAGAGCGCGAGGTGACCCCCCCGGAGGTCTCGGCCCTGATCCTGAATGAGCTTCGCCGTCGTGCTGAAGAGCATCTGGGCCAGGAGGTGCGGCGCGCCGTCGTGACGGTTCCGGCCTACTTCAACGACAGCCAGCGCCAGGCCACCAGGGACGCGGGAAAGATTGCGGGCTTGGAGATTCTCAGGATCGTCAATGAGCCAACCGCGGCCTGTCTGGCTTACGGTCTCCAGAAAAAGAAACAGGGGATGATTGCCGTTTACGACCTTGGGGGGGGGACGTTCGACATTTCCATCCTCAAGGTGAAAAACGGGATTTTCGAAGTCCTGGCCACCAATGGTAATACCCATCTCGGCGGGGACGACTTTGATCATCGGCTGATGGAGTTGATTCTCCGAGAGATCCGGGAGCAATTCGGCGTAGACCTTGTCGGGAATCCCGAGGCGGTTCAGACAGTTCGCCTGGAGGCCGAACAGGCCAAGTGCCGGCTCTCCTCGGAGGCCGTGACGGAGATGGCTCTCAGCTTCCCAGGCGATCTCGTGAAATATCGCCGGCAGATTTCCCGGAAAGAGATGGAGTCCCTGATCGAGGACCTCGTCGAGCAGACCGTGGCTCCGTGCCAGATCGCCCTGGCCGACGCTAGCCTTGACCCGGCGCAAGTGGATGAGGTGGTCCTCGTAGGAGGCGCGACCCGGACCCCTTTGGTCCGACAGCGGGTGGGGGAGCTCTTTGGGAAAGTTCCACATGCCGAGTTGGATCCGGATGAAGTCGTGGCCCTTGGGGCGGCGGTTCAGGCCCACATCCTGGCCGGAAAGATCACGGAGATGCTCCTCCTGGATGTGAACCCCCTTTCATTGGGGATCGAGACCCTCGGTGGTGTTATGGGCGTGCTCATCCCTCGCAATACCACGATTCCGCACGCGGCGAAGGAGCAGTTTACGACGTCGGTGGACGGCCAGACGGTCGTTGACCTCCACGTGCTGCAGGGGGAGCGCGAGCTGGTCAAGGACTGTCGGAGTCTCGCCAGGTTCGAGCTTCGCGGCGTTCCGCCCATGCCCGCGGGAATCCCTCGAATTGAAGTCACGTTTCTCATTGACGCAAACGGAATCCTGAACGTGGCGGCGAAAGAGCTTCGAAGCGTCACCGAGGCCTCCGTCGAAGTGAAGCCTTCGTATGGCCTGACAGACGCCGAGGTCGAGCGGATGATTGAGGAGTCTTTCAGGTTCGCAGAGGCCGACCTCCGGGCCCGACTCCTGATCGAAGCCCGGAACGAGGCCGACCAGGTGATCCGGGCCACGGAGAGGGGGTTATCCGATGGGGCGAGGTTGATCTCTATGGGGGAGGTGGCAGCGATCCGCTCGGTCCTCGCGGCTCTGAAAACGGCCCGTGATACAGATGCCCTGGACCTCCTGCGGGAAAGGCTTGAGTCGCTCAATCGGGCCACAAAACATTTGGCCCAGCTTCTGATTGACAATGCTCTCAAGGAGGCCTTCGCGAACAAGAGGATTGACGAAGTCGCAGAGAGGACATAGATGTACAAGGTGACATTCCTTTCCCCGGGGGAGGAGCCCGTAACGGTCGAGGTGGACCCGGTCAAGTTCCCCTTCCAGGAGGATGGTCTGCCAGGTTCCATCCTTGATATCGCGCTCGGGAACAATATCGACCTCCAGCACAACTGCGGTGGGAAATGCGCCTGCACCACCTGCCATGTCATTGTGAAGCAGGGTGTGGAGAATCTGTCGAAAATGGAAGAAGATGAAGAAGACCGGCTGGACACCGCCGAAGGTCTCACGCTCGAGTCCAGACTTGGCTGCCAGGCGGTGGTGCATGGCGACGTGGTGGCGGAGATTCCGATGTCGGGCCGGGGGGGCCACAAACCCCCATCCCACTAAGCGATCGGGGAGGACCCATGAAGGTCGGGTGGAAAGACACGGAAGAAATCGGGATTCTCCTTTTCGAGAAGTTCCCGGAGACTGACCCGCTTACGGTTCGCTTTACGGACCTCCATCGGTATGTGACGGAGCTTGCGGACTTCGGGGATGATCCGAAGGCCTCCAACGAAAAACTACTCGAGGCGATTCAGATGGCCTGGCTTGACGAGTATAAGAACCAGTGAGATGCTACCAGGTGACGACGGTGTCGGCGGCAAAGATCAGTTCCAGGAGCCTTCTGTGATCGATAGCCGGGAGGCCGTCGTCTCCTCCGAGACGATAAGCCTCCACGCCCTCGGGGAAGGGTGGGGCAGGGACGTTCGGACCGAGGACCACCATGGTGCTGGCATCGGGGCGTCCGGCCTGGCGCGCGATCGCCTCAAGGGCCTGCTCGGTGACGGGGTTAACGAGAAGATGGAGGAAACGCTTCACTGGAAAATGAGAAAGCGGTCGCTCCGGGCCATGAGTTCCGTGATCTCTTCGGGAGAGACGGGAATCATATTCTGTCCGGTCCTGTCCCGGTTACCATCCCGAGGGGCCGGCTCCTCGATGTGGAAGGCCTGGCCGAGTTTCTTGAGGGTGGCGACGTGCTTCGCGATGTCATCGCCGTCCACGAGGTCGTCGGTGTCTTCGTCGAGAAGGGAAATCGCTTTGTCCCGGAGAACAATCGTCACATCGTTTTCGCCGGCCAGGATTCCCAGGGCGATCCTGAGGGCCTCGTTGGCGCGGTGAGTCGTCTTGGGATCCGCTGAGATCAGGATAAGGATTGGGGCGCCCATCGGCTCAGTTCAGGGCCACGAAGCGCTCGCACCCGTTGATCAAGTCTGTCAGAACGACGAGGCCGCAGTAGGTAGCTTTCTCGGTGATGGGAAGGCCACGGCGCTGACAGCCGTACGCGCACACAAAGAGCTTGGCGCCGCGCCGGGAGAGATCCTGGATCCGGTCGTCGTCAACAGAAGTAACGCCGTCGTCGATGAGATAGAGGTAGAGATCGGCTCCCGCTTCCAGCGCCGCTTCGGAGAGCTTGAGGCACGTCTCCAGATTGGGATGATCCGGGCGCGTGGAAAGCATGACGCCGAGCTTTCGTTTTTCCAACGCCATGCACGTACGGTAGCATCCGGCCCGTGGCGTGTCAATGCGGGGGGGCGCCCTGACCACTTCCCCGGAATGGGGGTGTAAAGCATGCGTCGAGTCTATTTGGATCACAACGCTTCTACACCGGTGCATCCCGAAGTGCTCCAGGTGATGCTTCCATACTTTTCGGAATCCTTCGGCAATCCGTCGAGCATCCATGGCTTTGGCCGGGGGGCCAAAGAAGCCCTTGAGGCGAGCCGAGAGACGATTGCTTACTTTCTCGGGGTCGGCCCTGACGAGGTCATCTTCACCTCGGGCGGGACAGAATCGGATAACCTCGCGATCCTGGGCGTGGCCCGCGCCAGGGAGCGGCCGGGGCATATCATCACGACTCGGATCGAGCACCACGCCGTCCTTCGAACCTGTGAAGCCCTGGAGCGGGAAGGATGGGCGGCCACGTACCTCCCCGTGGACGAGCACGGTCTGGTAGACCCTGACGACGTACACCGGGCGATTCGGCCGGACACGGCTCTCATCTCCGTCATGCACGCCAACAGCGAGGTGGGAACCATTGAGCCGATTGGAGAGATCGCCAGGGTGGCCCAGGAAGCTGCGATCCCTCTCCATGTCGATGGCGTGCAAAGCTTTGGGAAGATTCCCTACCAGCCGAGAGAAATCGGGCTGAGCCTTCTGGCGTTCTCTTCCCACAAGATCTACGGGCCCAAAGGGGTGGGGGCTCTGTGGATCCGACGCGGAACCAGGATGGTCGGGATCCAGCACGGGGGGGACCACGAACGGCGCCGTCGGGCAGGAACCGAGAACGTAGCCGGGATCGTCGGCTTTGCCAAGGCCGTTGAGATCCGACAGCGCGAGATGAAGGACGAAGCCGTCCGGCTTCGATCCCTTCGCGATCGGTTGTGGGAGGCGATCCGGGAACGGATTGAAGGAGTGAAGCTGAACGGTCACCCGACGCTGCGACTCCCCTCCACGTTGAACGCGAGCTTCAAAGGGATCGAGTCCGAGTCGCTGGTCCTCGGGCTTGACCTGAAGGGGATAGGGATCTCTGCTGGTTCGGCCTGCAGCTCTGGCAATCTTGAGCCGTCGTACGTCCTCACCGCGATGGGCGTCCCGGCAGATCTGGGGATGGCCGCGGCTCGCTTTTCCTTGGGGCGGGGAACCACCGAGGATGAGATTGGCTACGTCATCGAGATCTTTCCCGGCGTGGTCGAACGCCTTCGGGCCCTTTCGCCTGTGGCTTCTCGCGCCTAACGGGGCAGAAGATCGCTAATGTATAGCCAGATCCTGCTGGACCATTTTCGAAATCCCAGAAACGCCGGGGCTCTTCGAGACGCGGATGGAGTGGGTGAGGCGGAGAATCCGGTCTGCGGGGATCTCGCAAAGATTGCGATTCGGGTTTCCGGCGGACGGGTGGTCGAGGCGCGGTTTCAGACGTACGGGTGCGGTCCGTCCATTGCGGCGGCCAGCGCGGGGACGGAATTGATCCGTCAGATGACCCTGGATCAGGCACGGACCCTGTCGGCGGACAGAATAGAAGAGGCGCTGGACGGACTGCCTCCTGATCGGAGGCACGCGGCCGATGTGGTCGCCGAGGCGATCCGTGCTGCCGTTAAGGACCACCTGAATCGAAACCAGGCTAAAGACACCCCAGACACAAGCGAGGATCATGTTTAAGATCTTGAGGCGGGATATTCCGGCTTCGACTTCAACATGACCGATCTGCCCGGCCCACTCGCCAAGGCGGGAGAGCAACTCATGGACCGTCTCCAGCAACTTGAGACGGAAGTGGCCTCGCGGAAAAAAACCACGGAAGAGATGAGGGTCGGTAGGATATAATCTCACGCGAGATGATTCGCGAAAGGAGCCCGAGCGTGGTTCTGCCCAAGGACATGATGGATATCGAGGAAGCCTCAACGTTTCTCGCGATGGAAGAGCCGGAGGTGCGTCAGTTGGCAGAGGAGCGCCGTATCCCTTCGCTCCAACACAACGGCCAGTGGGCCTTCTCACGGAAGTCCTTGGAGAAGTGGCGAAAGAGTCAAAGGCATCGCGGGGCGTAACGCCCGAGAACCTTCTCGCCTCAAATCCTTCGGGGTGCACGATGAACCTACCGAGCCCCGTGGCGAGGATCTTTGAGGGGCCGCAGAGGGACTCCCGCTGGCATGTTCCACAGATCCAGTGAAGGGTCTGCCAAGGTGCAACGAGCCATCATCCATGTGGATATGGATGCCTTCTACGCCTCGGTGGAGGAGCGGGCCCGGCCCGAGTTGAGGGGCCGGCCGGTCATCGTCGGGGCAGACCCCGGAGGCCGCGGTGTGGTTTCCACGGCATCCTACGAGGCGCGGAAGTACGGAATCCACTCTGCCATGCCGATCTCCGAGGCGTATCGGCGCTGTCCTCATGGGGTCTATCTGCCTGTGGACGGCGCCAAGTACAGCCGGGTCTCCGCCGAGATCATGGAGCTTCTGAAAGAGTTCTCTCCGCTGGTGGAGCCCCTTTCACTGGATGAAGCGTTTTTGGATGTGACGGGGACTGAGCGCCTGTTTGGTCCGCCGCCCGAGGTGGCACGGAGGATTAAGACGCGGATTCGCGAGGCCACGCAGCTTACCGCCTCGGTCGGCATTGCCTCCAACAAATTCCTCGCGAAGATCGCCTCCGACCTCAAAAAGCCGGACGGGTTGGTTTTCGTGGAACCTGGCCGAGAGGCGGAGTTTTTGGCGCCGCTCCCTATCCGCCGGATGTGGGGCGTGGGGAAGGTCTCAGAGATCGATCTCAGGAAAATGGGGATCGAGACCATCGGCCAACTTGCCAGGACACCGCGGGAGCTTCTGACCAGGGGGTTCGGCGCGGTCGGAGAGGATCTCTGGGCCCTGGCTCATGGGTTCGACGACCACCCCGTGACGCCTTGGAGGGCCCCGAAGTCAATCGGGGCCGAGGAGACGTTCCCCCGGGATCATCTCGATGTCGATCTGCTCGATCGAACCCTTCTCGATCAAGCCGAGCGGGTGGCGCGTGAGTGTCGAGAGGCACGGGTCCGGTGTCGGACCGTGACGCTGAAGCTCAGATTTTCTGATTTCAAGACTGTCTCCCGAAGCCAGACTCTCGAGGTGCCGACGGATCAGGCCAGAGAGATCCATCGAGAGGCTCGGCAGCTTCTGCGACATGCATCCACAGGCCAACCGGTTCGGCTCATCGGAGTCAGCGTGTCCAACTTGGTTTCCGACATCGCCCCGCTTCAACTGAATCTCTTCAAACCAAGGGACAAGGATGAGCGGGTTTCACGCGCCGTGGATCTTGTTCAGGCGAAGTTCGGTCGTGAGGCGATCGTCCGGGCCACGCTCCTCGGCAGCGAGTCTGAGGGAGGCCCCCGGCGATCCAGAGGCGATGACGGCGGCTGTTGACCGTTCCTCGAAACAGTCCGCATGACGAGCCCTAACACGTGAGGAAGGAGAAGACCATGAAAGCATTCCTCGTGACCGTTGCCGTTTTGGCTGCCCTCCTCGCTTCTTCCCCTGGCGCAGCACAAACCAGGACGCCGGGAGTCTCGGAAACTGAAGTGGTCATCGGCATTTCGACACCGCTCTCCGGCCCAGCGGCGGCCTGGGGGGCCACCGGCCTAGGCGCCGAAGCCTGGGCCAAGTACGTCAATGAGCAGGGCGGGGTCCATGGTCGCAAGATCAAGGTGATCGTCAAAGACGACGCCTACAGTCCGGGAAAGGCGGTGGCGAACCTCAACGAGATGAAGGAGCAGGTCTTCGCCATCGTAGGTCTCCTTGGGACCGCTGTCGTCAGCGCGGGGAAGGACGTGGTGATCGAGAGCGGGATTCCGTTGATCCAGGCCTACGCCGATGTCCAGATCTGGACGAAGATTCCCAAGAACCAGCTTCGTTCCATTTTCGTGAATTACCCCGACTATGCCGATGAGGGAGAGTTCCTGGCCACCTACGCCGCCAAAAACCTCGGTGCGCAGAAGATCGCGGTCTTTTACCAAAATGATGGGTTCGGAAAGGGAGAGCTTGAAGGAATCCGGCGTGGCGGGAAGGCGGTGGCAGGCAAGGCCCAGATTGTGGCAGAGGTTCCCTACGAAGTCGCCGAGACCGAGCTGGGGGCCCATGCCCTGAAGCTGAAGGAATCTGGTGCTGACACGGTCATCCTTGTCACGACGCCTCGCCATGGGGCCATCATCGTGAAATCTATGGCAGCGGCTTCCTATCGGCCTCGCATCATGAGCGGATTCCCCCTCGGAAGTTTCGTCATGTTTAAACTCCTTGGAGATCTGTGGGAGGGCGCCTACGTGACCACCAACGGCGGCCTGGTCGGTCAGGACGCCGAAGCAGATCGGATCGCGACCATCCTGACAAAATTTGAACCAAAATTGAGAGGGGGCGGTGAGCAGTTTGGTCTTCTGGGAGCCCCACAGATGATGTTGGCGGTTGAGGGGCTCAAGCGCGCCGGGAAGGATTTGACCCGGGAGAAGTTCATCAAGGCCTTGGAGACCCTTTCAAACTGGACGCCCGAGGGCGGAGGGGTCACCCAGACGTACGGGTCCACGAGACACCACGGATCGAACGCGGTTCGTCTCCTCAAAGCTGAGAAAGGAAAGTATGTGCCCGTGACAGGGTATCAGCACTTTCCGCCGCTCTTTTAGCCGGCTGATGAAAAAGGCCCATCTGCGGCGAAGGCTTTCCTCGGAGGGGGCCTCGACGGCCCCCTTC
>Ga0184637_10000219_pt1 | contig 41811 bp, 46 predicted proteins | sample PLM3_127_b2_FD_133143 | JGI IMG/M metagenome (GOLD analysis project Ga0184637, IMG submission 133143) | Groundwater sediment microbial communities from an aquifer in East River, Colorado, USA - PLM3_127_b2 | ecosystem: Environmental > Terrestrial > Soil > Riparian zone | place: USA: East River... | reverse complement strand
GGCTTTCTCCGATCAACTCGGGCAGGAAGGCCATCGTGGGTATTATACGTCTCCGCCTTTTGGCTGCCGAATTTTCGTCACCGTCACTGCCCAAATGACCGCTTCAAGAATGCAAGTTACTGTGTTTTAAGAACTTTTCATGTGGCATTGGGGTTGCTCAGTGATCCTCAGAACGAAAGATGAACGAGAGGCGAAAGATGAACGAGAAAGGAGGTGAACCCCGATGAACGAACTGCTCGCAATGGTCACGATCGTCGCGCCGCTTGGTCTCTCCGTGGCGGTTTGGGCGCTACATGTGTGGAGGACCAACCGATGAAGGCTGTGGATTTCGCTCTCGCTCTGCTGGCCGCAATCGCGGGGGCGCTTTTACCTGCGGGGTCAGCGTCGACGCTGGAACTCTTTACACTGGGAAGGGGACGCTACTTTGGGTGGATGTCGGGGGGAGATGAAGCTTGGCACCGAAAGAGCGGCACGGGAAGGTAAGAGGAATGGCCAAAACCACATGGATGGAGGACCAACCGATGAAGGCTCAATATTTCGCTCTCGCTCTGCTGGTCGCAATTGCAATGGCACTTTCACCCTTGGGGTCAGTCGGCGCCGGCGCCGGAGACTTCCATAGTGGGAAGGGGACCGTACTCCGGGTGGGTGCCGGTGGGGGATGGATCCTGATGGCTGAAGAGTCGAACGGGACCCACGTCCTCGTTCTAGACTCCCAGACGAAGGTCGTAGACGAAGCGGGACGTCCCATTTCCGCGAGTGCCCTCCAGCTCGGAGACTTGGTCCGCGAGGAATGCCAGTTGGTGGAAGACGACAACGGCGTGGCAACGGAGATTCGCCTCCTGCGTCCGGCCTGGATGGAGACGGCCAGCCCCGAGCAATAACACCAAGGGGGGGGAAGGGAACCATGACTCAGCCGAGCAAGCACGCTCATCTCGTAATCGCAGTGGCGGTGGTCGCTATGCTCATCGCCCTCATCGCACTTGCGCTCACCGAAGCCGCGACGAGCCACGAGCAGTTGGCGGGAAACTCCCACACCTCGTGGACGGACCACCTCCGGACGCTCGATGACGCGCTGGCCAAAAAGAACATCAGCGCGGCCGAGCGCGCGTTACAGCAGGCGTACCTCGCGGCCCTCGGCAGCCGGCGCTGGGAAGGCATGGTTGAAGTCGGTGGCGCCGCCCTGCGGGTTGGCGAGGCTTCAGGGTATCGCAAGGTCTCTGAGGCCAAAGCGCGGCGGATGTACCTGCACGCGTTCGTCCGGGCGCGCCAGCAAGGGTCCATAGATGGACTCCTCCGCACCGCCGAGGCCTTTTCCGCGCTGGGCGACCGAGAGGTGGCCGATCAGGGAATCCGCCTCGCCGAGCGCTTAGCCGAACAAGCGCGCAATACCGGGGCCCGTGACCGCGCGCTGGTGCAGGCGTTCCGAGAGCGGCTGGCCGCCGGCTCTTCTCGTCCCGCGACGCCTCAGCCGTAACAGCGGGGCAAGAGCGCCAACCTGGAAAGGGAGAGAAAGAGGGAGGCCGGGCCGACCTTCGTTGATCAAGAATACGGCATTCCGGTATAGGATTTGCACCACGTGTGTCCTGGAGGTAATCTCTGTCTATGGAGGTATTCGCAGTGCGAAAGGTGCGCTTTTGGCTCAGGATGCTAGGGTGTGTCGTGGCCTTGCTCTCTCTCGTGGGGCTCGGTTGGGGCCAGGAGATTACGGTCAGGCCTCAGCCCCCGTCGCCGCCGCCGGGAGAGTTCCGTCTCGAACCTCTCCTGCCCCGAGATCGGGTGCGCATTCCAGAGCAGGATTACCGCCCCGAGCCGCAGCTGGCTGATCATGCCCCGGTCTTGATTCATCCGTTCACCGGAACAGCGCGCGTGGGCGCGAAGCGGGTCATACGCTTTGGAGCGAGCGCGTGGACGGCGCCGCATGAGACGGCCGGGATCTCTCAAGTGGAACGCAATGGCGGGGTGGTGGCCCTCGGGTTCACTTTGTCCTGGGGCGCTCAGGAAGAGGAAACGTCACCCGCTTCACGTTAACTTTCCTCGGAGGGGGCCTCGACGGCCCCCTTCCGAACCTCCCCCAAGGTTTGCGCCGGCGAAGCCGGCGCTCGAATGGCCGCCTCGGGCACCCACTTAAGGTGTGCCGGGCGACGCATATCGGCGCGGCGCTAGGACTTGTAGCGCTCGATGTTGGCTCTGGTGAGCGCACTGGCCACCCCCCGCATGAGCACATTGATACAGGCCGGTCGTCCGGCCTTGAACGCCCGGTCCAGTGCCGGCCCAAGCTCCGACGGGCGCTCAACGTACTCCCCATAGCCGCCCAGAGTCTCGACCACCCTATCGTAGCGGACAAGCCCAAGCTCGGTCCCGATCGTCCGACCGTAAAAGGCCGCCTGGAGCTCTCGCTCCATCCCCCAGCCCTGATCATTCCCGATCACGACAATGATGGGGGCGTGGTGACGGAGGGCGGTGTGGATCTCCCAGCCGTGCATCGCGAACCCCCCATCCCCGGTGAGCACGACCACGCGAGACGCAGGCTTCGCGAGCTGGGCCGCGATCCCGAACGGGATGGCGGCCCCCACGGTCCCGAGGGGGCCGAGGCGGAGCCAGTGCCCCGGGCTTCGGGCCGGGAGACCCAGGCGAGCCCATTGGGCGAAATCGCCCCCGTCAATGGCGATGATGCTCTCAGGATCGAGGCGCTCGCGGACCTCTCGGATGAGGCGGAGCGGATGCATGGGCGTTGCTTCGGAGTGTTCCTCGGCCTCCCACTGATCCCACGCCGTTCGGCGACGCTGGCGAAGCTCGTGAACCCAGGGAAGTTCTTTCCACGGGTGCCGCCCCGCCTCGATCAAGAGCTGCTCAAGGGCGTCACGAGCGTCGGCCAGGATCGGAACCTGGATCTCGCGACCCCGCCCGAGTTCGGCCGGGTGGATGTCGACCTGAATGAGTGTCGCGGCGGGATCGAAGAGCCCGCCGTACTCGAGACGAAAGTCAATCCGCTTGCCAAGGACCAGGACCACATCTGCGCGGCGAATCTCCTCGGCCGTGGGGTTCAAGAGCGGATCGGCGTAGCCGAAGCCGAGTGGGTGATCGTCGGAAAGGGAGCCCCGCGCCGCCCCGACCGTGAAGCCCGGGATGAACGTCATCTCCACAAAACGTTGGAGAAGGTCCCATGCCCGCGCCCAGAAGACGCCGCTCCCGGCGATGAGAACAGGCCGCGCGCCGCGGGTGAGGACGTCCATGGCCGCCCGAATGTCGGCCTGTTTGGCGGGAGGTGGAGGAAGGCGCTGCACGTCGGGGATCGTCGCCTGACCCACCTCCGCCGTGGCCACGTCCACTGGAATCGAGAGGTGAACCGGGCCCGGCCGACCGCTGATGGCCTCCTGCATGGCGCGGGCCGTCATGGCGGGAATCTGGGCCGGGTTCGTGACCTCCGCGGCCCACTTCGTGATCCCGCGGATGAGGCCGACCTGATCCATCTCCTGTGACGCCCCCTTTCCTCGAAGCTGCGTCGAGAATTGGCCGCTGATGGCGAGGATGGGGCTTCCGACGTGCCAGGCAGTCGCCAGGCCCGTGATCGAATTCGTGTGCCCCGGTCCGCCCGTGACGACGGAGACGCCGGGGCGGCCCGTGACGCGCGCCCAGGCGTCCGCCATGTGGGTCGCGGCCGACTCGTGGCGCGTGTCGATGACCGAGAGGCCCTGATCCAGGCAGGCGTTGAAGATCGCATTGACGTGGTCGCCGCAGAGACCGAAGATCCGATCCACGCCCGCGCGCTTCAATGTCGCGATGAGAAGGTGGGCGCCGCTCAATCGAGTCACGGTCTCCTACCGTAGAGAAGTCGCGGTCGATTGTCAACGTGTGCGAGCGTTGACGCCACTCGGGGCGGCCGGTATGATCGAGGTCGTGACGCGGCTCACGCTCTTCCAGATCGACGCCTTTACCACTGCGCCGTTCACGGGGAATCCCGCGGCCGTCGTGCTCGAGGGTGAGGGGCTGGACGAGACGACGATGCAGGCAATCGCCCGCGAGATGAATCTCTCCGAAACCGCCTTCCTCTCCTCGCCCTCGGTTCCCGCCGCGCACTATCGCCTCCGGTGGTTTACCCCGACCCGCGAGGTGACATTCTGCGGTCACGCCACGATCGCGACCTGCCATGCCCTCTTCGAGGCGGCTCGTCTCAGTCCCGCGCTTCTTCCGACCCGGATTGTCTTCGAGACTCTCGGTGGGCTACTGCCCGTTTCCGTAGAGATACACGAGGGGTGGGGGATCAGGGCCTGGATCGAGCCGGCGCTTCCCAAGATCGAGCCGTTCTCTGAGCCGCTCGCCCCGCTGCTGGACGCGCTCGGGCTCGGCTCCGACACCCTGCTTCCGTCCGTTCCGGTCGTCACGACGTCTGAGCGGGATCTCCTGCTTCCGGTCCGAACCCTCGAGGTCGTGCGGCGCCTGGCCCCTGAATCGACGAGGCTCGCGGCGATCGCCGAGGCGCACAGACTCCGCGGCATCTGCGTCATGACCTTCGAGACCCTGGAGCCTGGCTCGGCGTGCCACTCGCGCTTCTTCGCTCCTCACTATGGGATTCCCGAGGATCCCGTCACCGGATCGGTCCACGCCTCGCTTCCTCTGCTCCTCTGGGAGGCCGGGCGCCTCCCGAGAACGGACGGCGTGCACCGGATTCAGGCCGAGCAGGGGGATGAGCTGGGCCGCCCCGGCCGACTCCTGCTGGACATCACGGTCGCTGCCGGGGCGCCGACTGCGATTCGAGTTGGCGGACAGGCGGTGACGGTGGCGAGGGGCGAGATCTTCGTTCCGTGAGCCTTCGCTTGGGCGCTCTCAGGATCGGCCACTGCCCCGATCCCGACGATGCGTTCATCTTCTACGCCCTGACCCACGGCAAGGTGAGGGTCGAGGGTGTGGAGCTGACGCCGGTGCTCGAGGAGATCGAGCTCCTGAATCGCCGGGCGCTGGCCGGGGAAGTGGAGTTGTCGGCGATCTCGGCGGCCGCCTATCCTCAGGTTGCCGAGCGCTATCGCATCCTGGAGTCCGGGGCCGCCCTGGCGCTCGGCTCCGGGCCGATCCTGGTGGGGAAGGACACCATCCCGCCAGAGGAGATTCCCGAGCGCGTCGTGGCCGTCCCCGGGCAATACACCACCGCCACCCTCCTGCTCAAGCTCTATCTCGGCGACGATCTCCCGATCATCGTCGTTCCCTTCGATAAGATCCCGAAGGTGGTGCTCGAAGGGCAGGCCGACCTGGGACTTTTGATCCACGAGGGGCCTATCACCTATGAGGCGCTGGGTCTCACGAAGGTCATGGATTTGGGGGAGCGCTGGTTTCAAGAGACGAGACTTCCGTTGCCGCTGGGGGTCAATGTGGTGCGTCGTGATCTGGGGGAGGATCTCGGGCGAAAGCTCTCAGAGGCGGTCCGGGCTTCGATCCGTTACGCCCAGAGGCACCGAGACGAAGCGACCGACTACGCCCTCCGATACGGCAGGGGAATGGACGCCGAGACCTGCCGTCGCTTCATCGAGATGTACGTGAACGATTACGCGATGAGTTTGGGGGACGAAGGGCGCCAGGCCCTTCGGTACCTCTACCGCCGAGCCGACGGAGCCGGCCTGTTGCGGGCCCCCGATCTCGATATTATCTGAGCCGGTCGAGGTTGCGTTACTGCGGGAGTGTGATAAGATCGGGCGCATGGCCAAACTCGAGAATCTGCCCTTTCAAGTGTATGGAATTGACGTCCTGGTGCGCCTTCTCCCGGAAGCCCCGGCCGGGTTTAAGCTCCACTGCCCCAAAGGCTCGCCGATCCGCTACGGCATGGTGGTGGCCCGTGGCGACGGATTCGACGAAGGGGCGAATGGGTTCCGCGAGATGCCCGCCGTGAATTCGGTGGTGGCCTTCGAGGAGAGCGCTGAGGACGTGGAAGGTCACTACTTTTACCATCAGGAGCAGGAGTACCGCATCCTTCGCCTGGACGCCGTCATTCTCTCTTATCCCTCCGAGTAAATCTGATCCACTCTTCTCTCACACCCACGGTTTCTTCGCGAACCTAACAACTGGCGCCCCTCGGGTCACGTCCGGTTCGAAGTAGGGCCGCACAAAACCCCTTGACAGCGATTCTCTCGCCGTTTAATATACTAAACAGGTGTTGTGTATGTCAGCCAAGCGCGGCATTCCTGCGCCCAACATTGCTCCCTACCTTGGCCCGATAATCGATCAGAGTCGAAGCATCGAGTATCGGAAGCTTGGCGCGAGGAACCTTTTGAATAGGTTGAACGGCTCTCAGATGCCGTTCGGCTGGACGGTCAACCCTTATCGCGGGTGCCAGATGGCATGTGTCTACTGCTATGCGCGGTACACCCACGAGTTCCTCGGCCATGCTGACCCGGCAGAGTTTGAGCAGACGATTTACGTGAAGCAGACGGATGCCCGATCCATTCTCGAATCCCTCCGGCGGGCGAGGGCCAGCGGCCTCGAGGTCGCCATCGGAACCGCGACCGATCCATATCAGCCGGCCGAGGCCAAGTTCAAGATCACGAGGCAGGTTCTGGAGGTCGCGCGCCAGGTACCCGGCCTGCGTCTGGGCATCACGACGAAGTCCCCCCTGGTGACCCGGGATCTCGACCTCCTCTCTGAGATCGCCCGGCGTTCGGAACTCTGGGTGAACCTCTCGATTGTAACGCTCGACTTGGACTTGGCCCGGAAACTGGAGCCCCGGGCGCCCAGGCCAGATCTTCGGTTTAAGGCGATGAGCGGCCTGTGCAGCGCAGGCATTGCCACGAGACTCTTCATGATGCCGATTCTGCCGGGACTGACCGACGGGGATGGGACGCTCGGACCGCTTCTCGAGGCTGCCCGCGGCGCCGGGTGTCGGGAGATTCGCTGGAATGTCCTCTTCCTCCGCCAGGGGACGCGGGAGCTGTTCCTGAAGTGTATTCGGGAGGAATTCCCCTGGCTCGTGGACCGCTACCGAGAGCTCTACGCCCGCTCCGCGTACGTGCCCCAGGACTATCGTGATGAACTTGACCGCCGGATCGCCGCCCATGCCGAGGCGGTTGGGCTTGAGTGCTGCGCCCGGGAGGACGTTTCCGTGGAGGGTCAAGCCTCGCGGCCCCGCCAGCTCGCCCTGGTCTGGTAAGCCGTGCAAGACTGCAACGTGAGGGAAGCGCTTCGGCTCGTGCCGTTCCTATCTGCCGCTTGACATTCCAGTCTGAGATCGATATCGTTATCGTATGACAATGGAGCGATCGATGAGGATACCGTGGGAATCGTGACCATCTCGCCCAAGTACCAGGTTGTTATTCCGAAGGATATCCGCGAAAAGCTCGGACTCTCTCCCGGCCAGAAAGTCCAGGCGATTGTCTATGACGATCGCATCGAGCTCATTCCTGTCCGCCCGATCAAAAAAATGCGCGGGTTTCTGAAAGGGATCAACACACGGGTGGACCGGGAGGCGGACCGGGTATGAACGTCGTCGACTCCAGCGGCTGGCTGGAGTACTTTGCCGCCGGTCCCAACGCGTCGTTCTTCGCCCCGGCGATCGAAAAGACCCGCGACCTGATCGTGCCCTCGCTGAGCCTGTACGAAGTGTTCAAACGAGTGCTCCAGCAGCGCAGCGAGAACGACGCACTTCAGGCCGTCGCCGTGATGCAGCAGGGCCGCGTCGTGGATCTCGATGCCTCTATTGCTCTCAGCGGCGCACGTCTCAGCATCGATCACCAGCTTCCCATGGCTGATAGCGTCATCCTTGCGACAGCACGGGCTTTTGGCGCCACGCTGTGGACGCAGGATGCTGATTTTGATGGGATGCCGCGAGTTCAGTACCGAGCCGGGAGACAGTGACGGCCACGCGGGGGCCCGCGGAATAGGCCGACCAGCCTCCTCGTGCTCCTGCTTCTTACCGTAGCACAGGCCGGGCGCACGACAGCGCAGACTGTCACCCCGATCCTCCGAGGGCGCGCGCTCGAGTTGGTGGACGATCGCGGTCAGGTTCGGTCGCGACTCAATGTGGAGCCAACCGGTGAAGTTGTGCTCCGGCTGGGGCACGGATGGCCAGCAGCGAGTGATCAGGCCGTAGCGGCCCTGAGATCCGGGGCAATGCGCCGCCTAGCAAACGGCGGCATCTCACAGGACCGAGAGGATTTCCTCGTTGGCCAAGGCGAGCCGTGAGGAGAGGAGCTTGATGACGAAGGTGTGGAACTGGATCGCGACGTCGGGGTGCTCGCGCTCCATCCGGGCCAGATTCTCCGCGCTGAGCTTCCGAATTCGACAAGGGACATCTGTCACGACGTCGGCCGAGCGCGGGTGCTTGGAGTAGACGGCCATCTCGCCGACGACGGTGCCCGGTCCGTACGTTCTCAGCCGCTTCGTCTGGCCGTCCCCCAGGGAGATCAGGACCGAGACGCGACCCGCTTCCACAAAGTAGAGCGCGTCGCCCGGGTCTCCTTGGCGGAATAACGGCACGTTTGGCTGTAGATTGAATGTTTCGCAGTACCCGATCAGAGCGTCCAGCGCTTCGGGCCTGAAATGTTCCGAGAGGATGCGCCGGAGATCCACCGTGTCCTGACTTGCCTGGCGGGAAGTCTCCGCGTCCTGGGCGAGAAGGTGGTCCTCGATCCACTCAAGTCCATGATCCAGATCGGAGAAAAGCATGATGCCGGGCCTCGGAAAGAATTGCGCCTGCTTCAGGATTGTGTGGAGCGTCTGTGGAATGCCACTGAAGACGAGCGTCACGCCGGACCGAGAACAGAGTTGCTCCAGTTTGATGAAGCTCCACACCGCCGAAACGTCCAGGCCCTGGACCATGCGGAAATCAAGGAGCAAATAGCGGAGTCCTCCCCGGGCGAGAAGGTCGCGGCAGGTGTCGACAATCATCGTCGAAGTCCCGAAAAAGATGTAGCCCTGAAGGGTGAGCGCGCGCGTTGCGTCGCCCTTTTCTTTGAGGAGCCCAATCTGCTCCAGAGGACGCTCCTTGTTGGAAAAGTGCGCGCTCCCTGAGACGCTGTTTTTGACGCAACTGATGCGGCTATAGCGGTACACAAAGAATATCGACGCGACCAGGACCCCGAAGGCCACGCCGGTGATGAGTCCCCGGCTGGCGATCAGGAGCAGGATCATCAGGATCAGGCCGTATTCGATCAGTGGAAGCCGAAAGTATGAGTCCCAGACCCATTCGAGGAGCTCCGAGATACCGAGATAGAGGAGGAGCCCGGAAAGGACCGGGACGGGAACGTACGAGAGGGCCGGCGTGAACCAAAACGTCACCCCGAGGCACAGGATGGCCGTCCAGACCCCCGCCAACCTGGACAGGGCGCCCGCTCTGAAGTTCAAGGACGTTCGGCTGAACGAGAGGTAGCCGACCATCCCACCCGTGAGGCCCGAAAGAATGTTGGCGATCCCATTGATGCGAAGCTCGCGATCGAAATCCACGTCGCGTCGAGTCGCCAGCTCGAGCCCCGTGGCGTTGAGCAAGATCGTGACGACGACGATGACCGTCATGGCCAGGAAGTTTTGCCACTGGTCGAGAAGGCCATCCCACCGTACCTGTGCGAATGTGGCCGAGGATGGTAACGGTGCGGAGAGGGGCGCGAACGGTTTGAGCAGCAGGCCCTGATCTCTCGCCGTCGCCACGTCTGATCCGGAAAGCATGAGCGCGACGTAAAAGAGAAGGACGCCCGCCGCCAGCACGCCCGGGATGACCAAATAATGGTTGGAAAGCCGCGGGAGCACGAGGAGCGCAATCGCGACGAGCCCCGCGATGAGCCAGCCGAGCATGGGGACGTGGGGGGGCGCGGACAGCAATTTCAACCCGCCCGAGACAATGAGGAACCCCGTCCCCGCAAGGAAGCCGCCGGCAACCGGATACGGAATGAAGCGTACCAGTCCCCCGCGCCGAAGGGCTCCGAGGAGAAAGACGACGAGTCCGGCCCAGACCGCGCCGATCATCAGCATCATCAGCACGGTGGCTGCCAGTCGCTGATCGGTCACCCCTTCCGCGGCGAGCTTCGCGGAGAGGCTGGAAGCGATCAGGGCCAAACTGGCCGTCGCGTTGGAATCCGCCCCGGCAATCGCGAAACGGAAGGAACTGCCGAGCGCCACGACCAACGCTGTGAGCCAGGTGGCGGTCAACGCGGCGTGGAGGCCGACAGGCAGGTGAGGCTCTAAGTCCTTCCCGCTGAAGATGAAGGCGGCATAGCTGAGCGCGTAACTGAGCGTAACGAGGGCGCAGATCGTGCCGCCCGCCAGGTTTGGACCAAGCCCGAACAGAAGCGACTTCGACCCGGGCAGACTCGCTGGATTGATCGCCTCGGTTCGGCCCTGTCGATGAACGTTCATGCGGTGTGGCATCTTATTGTAGAGACGACGCCCCAGCGGCGCAATGCTGAAATCGGCCGACGAACGCTTGACAGACCGACAAAGGAGCCCGATGATGGCCTATTCCGATGCGTTGACGACCAGGTCCGCCTGGAGAGGAGCACCGTGTTAAAATAGCTGGCGTTACGCGAATCCCTCACATCAGCCTCTCACAGTTGTCTCACAGAGGAGGAGGTGCGCCATGAGGCTCACGAGTCAGCGTCTCGCGGCGTTGGTCGTTGTCGGGTGTCTGGCCCTCAGCGCGGTCGCCACGCTCGCGGCGCCATCCGGGCCCCCGGTGAGGATCGGCAGCACGCTCGCGCTCACGGGACCCCTTTCGCCGACGGCCCTCATCCACAAGATCGTCGGCGAGATCTATGTGGAGCAGCTGAATAAGAAGAACGGACTTCTCGGCCGCCCGGTGGAGTGGGTCCTGCTCGATGACCAGTCGAAGCCCGATCAGGCCCGCGCGCTCTACGAGCGCCTGATCACCGTGGATAAAGTAGACCTCCTGATCGGACCGTACGCGACGGCCAACATCCTCGCCGCCATGGCGACGGCGCAGCGGTATCAGAAGATCCTGATCCACCATACGTTCGGCATCCCGAACCTCGCCAAGTACGAGATGCACTTCCCAACCTGGGCCATCGGGCCCGACCCCGGGAAGACCTTCCCGAACCTCCTCTACGACGCCCTGGCCGCGTCCGGGAGACCCCCGAAGACCATTGCGGTCGTGACGAGCAAGTTTCCCTCGCTGCACTTCATGTCCGTCGGCGCGCGTGACGTGGCCACCCAGCGGGGCATCAACGTCGCGCTTTATCTGGAGTACGAGTTCGGCAACCGAGACTTCATGCCGATCGCAACCCGGATCAGAGAGGCCAATCCCGACTTCGTCTGGGTAGGCGCGATCGGGACGGATGGCAACATGCTCCTGGACGCGTTCAAAAAGATCGACTATACGCCACGTGGGCACTTCTACCTCTACCCATCCCCAGGCCCGCTCGTCCAGGCGCCCGAGGCGAAGTTCGGACTCGCGTCGACCATCTTCGAGGAGCACCCTCCATTCACCTCGAACCCCGTCGCCGCCGAATTCGTGAAACTGTACCACGACCGGGCCGCCAAGGCCGGGCTCCCGTATCAGGTCGTGGAGACGCAGGCCGCGGCGTCCTACGTCGCATGGCAACTGCTCGACTCGGCGGTGACGGCCACGAAGAGCCTGGACGATAAGGTCCTGGGGCAGTGGCTCAAGAAGAACCGCGTGGACACCATCATCGGCAGGGTCCGGTTCGATGGTCCCAACAATTACGGGGACGACCTCTCGAAGATCAAGCAGATCCAGGATGGTAAGTGGGTGACCGTGTGGCCGAAGGAGTGGGCCGCTCCTGGGGCGAGGCTCTTGACGCCAGGGTCGCAATAAGGAGGGGTGACATGGCGGTCCGTGCATTGCTCCACTACGCGCTCGAGGTGCCCGATCAAACGGTCGGCGAGCGCTTCTACAAGAACTTCGGCCTCGTCAGCGAGCCGGGGCGGGACAACGCGGTGCATCTCCGTCCGGCGCCGCTCGCGCGCGAGGTGGCCCTGCTCTACGGGGGGCCCAAGAAGCGGCTCCATCACATCGCCTTTGGCGCCCCGGGCGACGAGTTCCAGGCGACGAGGGAATCGATCCGCCGGGCGGGGGTTTCGGAGACTGACCCTCCGAAGGGCGCGCCCGACGGCGGCTTCTGGGTCCGCGATCCCGACGGCCACGCGATCAATATCCGTCAGGAGGCGCTCCCCGCGCTGCCTCCCGACCCACCGCTCAGGCTCAACGCGCCCGGACACATCACGCGCGTGGCCGAGCGCGGCTATCCCGACGACCTGGAGCCTCGTCCCCGCCGCCTGAGCCACGTCCTTCTCTTCACCGGAGACCTGGAGCGGCTGATCGACTTCTACACACGCATACTGAGCCTGCGCCTCTCGGACCGGAGCCGATCGATCATCGCGTTCCTTCGGTGCAGCACCGACCATCACAATCTCGGGCTCCTCACCTCCAGCGGGCCGGGGTTTCACCATGCGGCCTACGAGGTGGGGAACATCGACGAGATCGCGATGGGCGCCATGAAAATGAAGGAGCGGGGCTGGGAGCCCGCGTGGGGGCCGGGCCGCCACGTCATCGGCTCGAACTTCTTCTACTACATCAAGGACCCGTGGGGGAGCTACGCCGAGTACTTCCACGACCTCGACTATATTCCCGAGGATTGCGCATGGGAGGCGCAGGACTATCCGGAAGAGGACGCGCTCTACCGCTGGGGCCCGCCCGTGCCGGAGGATTTTGGGCTGAACCGCGAGGTGGAGTAAGAGCCATGATCACTTGGCGCGTGGGCAGAGGGAAGACAGGAGGAGCGGTTTGAATAGGCGAGGCATCCTCTGGCTGACGGTCGTCGTGTTCGGTATTGCCGCCCTGTGGGGAAGCCCCGGCTGGATGGGTCGGGCAACTGCCGCCACCAAGTTCACCCTCGGCATGCCCACCACGCCTCCAAATCTGGTCCACATCCCGGCGTGGGTGGCCAAGGAGCAAGGCTTCTTCGCTGAGGAGGGCCTGGACGTTGAGATTATCACGTTCGAGGGGGGTGTCTATGTGATCCGCAACGTGGTGAGCGGCGGGCTCGATGCCGGCGCCCCCGTGGGGGCGTCGGTTGCGGTCTCGGTGGCGAAGAAGGCCGGGATCAAGGCGATCTTTGCCCCGGCCCCGAAGTTTGCGTCGACGCTGACGGTGCGCTCGAACATCAAGACGCTCCAGGATCTGAAGGGGAAGAAGTTTGGGATGCAGGAGGTCGGAGGGTTCGCGGATGTCCTGAACCGGATGGTGCTCCGGCAGGCCGGGATCAAGCCAGAGGAGGTGACGTTCATTCCGATCGCCTCGGCGGACGTGCCGCCCCTGCTGGCCGGCGCGATTGACACCGCCGTGTTGCATGTGGACCAACTGATGCTGGCCCGCCAGAAGGATCCGTCGTTCCACCCGCTGGTGAAGTTCTGGGAGCTGGAACCGAACCAGCTCTATAGCGTCGTGGTGGCTCAGGACAAGAAGATCGCCGCCGAGCCGGCCAAGTACCAGGCGCTCGTTCGGGCGTGGGTGAAGGCGAACCGATTCATGTACGCCAACAAGGCCCGAACCGTGGAGATCGCGATGAAGTACGCGAAGCTCCCGCGCGAGGTGGCCGACCAGGCCTATGACGAGCTGGTGAAGGGGAAGGTCTGGGCTCAGAACGACGGGCTGCCCCGGGCGAAGGTGGAGTACACCATCAACCGCATGGTGCAGGTCGGCAGCATCAAGCCCGAGGAGCGGCCGAAGTACGAGGATTATGTCGCCGTCGCGGTGATCGAGGAGGCCCTGAAGGGGCTGCCTCGCATCCCGGACTACGACTAGCAGACCTCGGAGGGGGCCTCGACGGCCCCCTTCCGAACCTCCCCCCAAAGGTTGCGCCGGCGAAGCCGGCGCTCGAATCGCCGCCTTGCATCTGGACCTTTTTGAACGGCCTGCAGTAGCAGGGTGTTTTTCAGCACCCAGCTAGTGCCGCACGGCCGCCCGCCCCGACGTTCCTGGCGGAGCGAGAAAGGCTCTGATTATTCTTCGAGCAACGTCGGCTGAGCTTCCTCGGCCTCTTCCTGCACGGGGACCAAGCCGTCCTGCTCGACGAGCGGCCTGAACTTCTCCCACAGCTCCCGGAGCTTGGCCTGGTAGTACTCGATATTCTCATCGGGCGCCGCCGGGTTCCACTGGCTGGCGAGCTTCGCGGCCTCGTTGACCTTGACCTTGAGCCCCTGGCCGGTCACGTAGTAGGAGATCTGATCGCCGGGTTGGTAGGGGCGCTCGGCCTGGAGGGCCAGCTCGTAGGCCGCGGCCGGGTTCCGCTTCTTGGCCCTGATCTTGTCCCGGTAGGTGTCGAGGGAATCCTGGAGGGTTTCGGTCTTCATGAACTCACGCACCGGGATCCGGTGGTCGGTAAAGTTTTGGAGGTACCGCTCGACGAGCGCGGGAATCTCTTCGCGCCGCCCCGTGAGGAGGAGCCTGAACATTTCCTCCATCCAGTTCCGCTGAAAGAGCTCGAGGCCCCGTGAGCGAAGGCCGGAGCCCTTGATTGTCAGCTTCTCGTGTTCGTCCAGAAGGACATAGTTCTTGATCTTGTAGGAAAGCATGGCGGGATAGCGCCCATCCAGCTCGAGCCTGATCCCCTCGGGGAGGACGCGGGACAGCTCGCCCACGAGCGCGTTCTCCTGGTGTTCGCCGGTCACATCCGGCGGCGGCACAAAGTAGAGCCCATCGGTGTCGATCTCCACCACCGCGGCGCCCCGGGCCGTGAGCCAATCGAGCATTTCCCGAATCAGGCGCCGCCCCTCGGCGGTCACGCGGTTGGCCGCGTCGAAATCATTCCAGTGGCCCGGCGCGAACCCGAGATAGCCGTAGAACGAATTGATCAGAATCTTGAAGGTCTGCTGGAGGGCGTTCGCGTATATCCGCTCCTCCTCGGTGGGGGCTTCGCGCGCGAGGGTCTTGGCCGCGAGCCTGAAGTCCCTGAGGTCCCGGAGGAGCTTCGGGAAAATCCCCAGCTCGTCCGTGGCCGGAAAGATCCCGAACGTGAGCATCAGCGACGGATAGAGCGAGGTCACATCCACATGGAGGACGCGACGGGCCACGCCCTGGTGGAAGATGGCCGTGTAGCCGCCGATCACCGCGGAGCCTGCGGAGGGTGCCGGGACCGCGCGGCGGGCCCGGAGGTGCTCGCGCATCAGGAGGGCGTCGATCTTCGTGGCGTTGCCCTTGAGGACGACGCTCTGGTAATCGAACGGGAGGGCCTGGGCCTGGACGAAGTAGGGCTGGGAGAGGAGCCGGGAAAGGGCCAGGGTCTCACGGACGTCGTCCAGGGCATAGGCCATGAGCCGCTCAGGATCATCACGAAAAATCTGAGGGATCTTCTCCGGGGGGAGATAGGTGCGGTTCTCGGCCGCGAGGCCGAAGTGCTTGGCCACCTCCTTGAGGCCATATGACTCGAGGTCCCGGGCCGCGACGTCGTAGTGCTGGACCAGGATCCAGGTATCCACAATGTGCCGGCCCGTGACCTGGTAGCGGCGATAACTGATTGCGCGTTCGGCAACCTGCATACGCGAGGCGTGGCCTCGGAGCGGCGAGGCGTCGCGCCCCCATCGGAGGGTCACGCCGTGCCGCTTGGCCCGGGCCTCGAGATACTCGAGGTCGAACCGGAAGATGTTATGTCCTTCGAGAACATCGGGATCGCGCTCGCGGATGAGGTGAGAGCAGAGCTCGAGCATCTCGGGCTCGGAGTGCTCCCGGCCCGAGATCACATGCTCCCAGCCGCTCGAGTCCGCCATCGCGATGGCGATGATCTGATCGGATGCCCTGGCGGCGCTGGGAAACTCGAACCCTTCTGCGGTGATGACCTCGATGTCCAGTGCAAGCCGCCTGAGGGCAGGAAAGGTCATGCCGAAGAATGAGGTCTTGCCCGTCAGGAGGAGGAACTGCTGGACCGCGTCGTTGATGAAGCGATAAGGGGCGTCGGGCGCGGAGGAGGTCCTCTTCGAGGTCTTCTGGCAGTGGTCTCGCGCCCTGAGGGCCACGACCCAGGATGGCAAGCGCGCCAGCCATCTGTAGAAGCCGGCGCCGTTGAGCGGCGCGACCTCGGCCTCACCCTTCCAGTCCCTCAGGAGATCGGGGTCGGCCAGGAGTAGGAAGGGAGAGAACGGCTCGAGCAAGGTGACAGTTTCTTCGCCGTGTCGGCGATACACGCGAATCTTGTCTGATCCCTCGAGTTCAAAAGCGATCAGGCCGCCGGTTTGGTCGTGGCCGAAGAGGAGAGCGTTCTGGTAGAACGAGGGCGTTGGCGAGGTCAATTGAGCATGCCGAGAAGGCGGTGCAGCTCCTTCCGCGCGGCCTCGTACTCAGGATTGAGCCTGAGGGCCGTCCTGAGCTCCTGAATCGCCTCCAGGATCTTGCCCTGTTTGACGTAAACCCGGCTCAGGTTGAAGTGGGGATAGTGGCGGGGCTGGTAGCGCTTGGCCGCGATCGCCTTCTTGAACCACGGGATCGCGTCGTCGAGCCGGCCGAGCCGGATCAGATACGCGCCGATGTCGTTGTAGGGGTTACCGAACTCCTCGTCCACCGCGATGGCGATCTCGCATTCTCGAATGGCGTCTCCATAGCGCCCCTGGAAGCTGTAGACCCAGCCGAGAAAGGTGTGGGCCTCCGCGGTAGGATAGACCTCGAGCGATCTCTTGTAGGAATCAATGGCCTCGTCGAGGTTCCCGTTCATCTGCGCCTCATACCCCTGGCGGAAGTATTCCCACGCGTCTTTGGGCCATGTCTCCTGAGCCACGATGCCGTCTGCTCCTTTGGAAGAAATCTGTTGCCTCGCTTGTATTCTACCCGTCGCTCGGCTAGAGGGTCAATGGCGGGCGTGGCCCGCGCTCGAACAAACACTTGACAGTGATGCGGGGGTGGATTACAAAGGGCCAGTTGAGGAACGGAGGGGAAGGATGAAGATCGCGCTGGTCGTGGCATTGGTCGTCCTCGCCGCATTTGCCCAGGCCCAGGCGCAGACCCCCCTCGAACGGGGCAAGTACCTGGTCGAGGTTCTCGGCGCCTGCGGCAACTGCCACACCCCGAAGGGGCCGCAAGGCGATCTTCCGGACAAGATCCTGGCCGGCGGCTTCGTCATCGAGGAGGAGTTCGGCAAGGCGATCACGTCGAACATCACCCCCGACAAGGAGACCGGCATCGGCAACTGGACGGACGCGGAGATCATCCGCGCCATCCGGGAAGGGAAGGGGAAGGACGGGAAAACGTTCGGGCCACCGATGCCCTACTATCTCTATCGCAGGCTCTCGGATAACGACGTCAAGGCGATCGTGGCTTACCTGCGGACCGTGAAACCGATCAAGAACCAGGTGCCGCGGAGCCAGTACAAAATCCCCCTTCCGCCGAGCTACGGGCCGCCGGTGACGTCGGTCCCGGATCCGCCGAAGACCAACCTCGTGAAGTACGGCGAGTACCTGGCCGGTCCGGTGGCGCACTGCGCCGAGTGTCACACGCCTCAAAATCCCCCCGGGCGTCCTGACCAGTCAAAGTTCTTCGCGGGCGGGTTCCCATTTCCCGGCCCATATGGCACGAGCTACTCCGCCAATCTCACGCCGGACAAGGAGACGGGGATCGGCAACTGGACAGACGAGCAGCTCATTCGCGCGATCAATGGAGTCAGCGTGAGCGGCCGGCCCCTGCTCCCCCCGATGCCGTGGCCCTATTACGCGGGGAAGATCGCGGACGCAGACATGAAGGCGATCGTTGCCTACCTGAGGTCGCTCAAGCCGATCAAGAACAAGGTCCCGGCGCCCCGGCCGCCGAAGCGGCCGTAGCGTGGAAACCACCGCCAGCGAGACGACGCGCGAGCGCGGGCGTGGCGCCGCCCGGGTGCCCGCGCTCCAATAGGAGCTATATGGAGCGAATCGACGCCTTTTGCCACATCCTCCCCAAGCGTTACGACGAGGCCCGGTGGAAGCGCCACGACAAGACGCGATTCAGCGAATATAGCCCGGCCCATATCAAGAAGGCCCATGTGGGAGGGGAGCGCCAGCTGAACTACGAGGTGCTGACCGATCTCGACGCACGCTTCCGCATGATCGAAGAGTTCGAGAGCTACAGGCAGGTCTTGAGCGTGGCCTCACCGCCGCCGGAGGTCGTGGACCCTGACGGCAGCGACGAGCTGTGCAAGATCCTGAACGACGAGCTGGCAGAGCTAGTGCGGAAGCATCCCCACCACTTCGCGGGCGCGGTGGCAAATCTGCCGATGAACAAGCCGGATCAGGCCGCTAGGGAGCTGGAGCGAGCGCTCAACGACCTCAAGCTGAACGGGGTCCAGTTTTTTTCCAGCGTCCTCGGGAAACCTCTGGACCTGCCCGAGTTCCGCCCGATCTTTGAGATCATGGCGAAGCACGACCTGCCGATCCTGCTTCATCCGACGAGACCTCGCACCCGCCCCGACTATCCGACGGAGGATGCCTCCAAGTACATCATCTGGCAGGTCTTTGGCTGGCCCTACGAGAGCACGGCGGCCATGACCCGCATCGTCTTCGGGGGGATCCTGGAGGACTATCCCAATCTGAAGATCATCGTCCACCACACGGGCGCGATGATCCCGTTCTTTAGCGGGCGGCTGCAGGCCATGTACACCCTGTTCGAGCCGCTCTGGACGGAGGAGCGCGGCGGTGCGCTCAGGCGGCCGGTGGCGGAGTATTTCCGGAAGTTCTACGCCGACACGTCGGTCTTCACGGCGGCGTCGATCGAGTGCGCGGCGGACTTCTTCGGCGCGGATCACGTCATCTTCGGAACCGACGCCCCGTTCGACATCGAGGGCGGGCGGTTCTCCATACGGGAGAGCACGAGGGCGGTTGTCGAGGCCCGACTGACCGGGGAGGAGAAGCGGCAAATCCTCCACGGGACCTTCGAACGGCTCTTTCGTCTGAAGGCCGCGCGGTGATTCAGCGAGGAGTGATGAGAGCGCTTGAGGCGAAGCTATCGCGCGTATTGAGCAACCCGGGTGGGGGGGCCAGGGGGAGGAGTGGGTGGGACTCCCCCCCTGACCCAAGTGATTAGGGAGGGGTCCGCGATGATCCTCAAGATAGTGCGGGTTCTGGCGGTGGTGATGACGGGGCTCCTCTTCTCGGGGGCGGCGGCCTCCGCCCAGGGCTACCCCAATCGCGCGATCAATCTGGTGCTCCCCTTCGCGCCAGGGGACGCCGGGGACTTGACGGGGCGGGTCATGGGCGAGGAGCTGGCGAAGCTCCTCAAGGTGCCGGTCGTCCCCGCGAACCGGCCGGGCGCGGGTGCTACGATCGGGACCGACAACGTCGTGAAAGCGAAGAATGATGGCTACACGATCCTGTTGGCGCCGAGCGCCGCGTTGATCTCCAGCCGAATTCTCAACCCCGAGACCGTGCCCTACGATCCTTTCAAGGATCTCACTCCACTGGGGCTGGCCACGCGGAGTCCGCTGATCTTCGTCGTCCGGAACGACTCGCCATTCAAGACCTTCGCCGAGATGATCGAGTTCTCGAAGAAGAACCCGGGAAAACTCCGCGCGGGCACGTTCGGGGCCGGCTCTTTGGGTCACTTCGCGGTGGAGATCGTCAACTCGCTCACCGGGGCGGGGATCACCATGGTTCCCTTCAAAGGCGCCGCGCCGGCCGTGACCGCCGTGCTGGGAGGACACGTTGAAACCGCCGTCCCCGCCATCGGGACTGTCACGAACCACCTCAGAAGTGGAGCCATGAGGGGACTCGTCATTTCCCAGAAGTTTCCTGAATTCCCCGGTGTGCCGACCCTCGCCCAGCTCGGGTATCGACAGAATATCCTCGAAGTCTGGTGGGCCTTTTTCGCTCCCGCGGGTGTCCCGGCCGAGGTCACGGCAGCCCTTGTGCCCGCGATCGAGAAGGTAGCGAAGAACCCTGCCGTCAGCGGAAAGCTTGCGGCGCTCGGAATAGTTCAGGACTACGTGCCTCCCAACAGACTCGTTGCGGACATGCGGGAGGAATACAAACTCATGGAGGGGATCGCGAAGAAGGCCGGGCTCGTGAAGTAAGAGACCATGCCGCGCGATCTGGTGGGCGGGCTCTTCTGGCTGGCCGTCGCGATCTTCGCCGCTAGCCAGGGAGTCACCCTCAAGCTCGGGAGCCTCAGTCGCCCGGGGCCGGGGTTCTTCCCGTTCTGGGGCGGGGTCATCCTGGGCCTCTTCTCTCTTGCTCTCCTGGCTCGCTCGCTCGGACAGGCTGAGCGGCTCTCCCTCGCCGGAATCCGCTGGCCGATGTTCCTTCTCGTCGTGGGGGCCCTCCTGGGCTATCTCCTTGCTCTGGAGTCACTCGGGTTCGTCATCATCACGGTGCTCTTCCTCCTCATCCTCTTCCGCGCCGCGGGGAGAAGGTGGCTCTTCAGCGCCGCCTTGTCGCTCGTCGCGGCCGGGCTTGCCCACGTGATCTTCCGCGTGTGGCTGAAGACTCAGCTCCCCGTGGGCCCGCTCGGTTTTTAAGCATGGAGATCTTCCAGGGGGTCCTTTACGGGTTTCAGGTCGCGCTCCAGCCAATCAATCTTCTCTACTGCTTCCTTGGCGTCTTCATTGGCACCCTCGTCGGAGTCCTCCCGGGCCTCGGCCCGGCGGCGGCGATCGCCCTGCTCCTCCCGTCCACGTTCGCCGTCTCCCCGGTCTCCGCGATCATCATGCTGGCCGGGATCTACTACGGCGCGATGTACGGAGGCTCCACCACCTCGATCCTCGTCAACATCCCGGGCGAAGCGGCATCGGTCGTGACCTGCATGGACGGCTATGCCATGGCCCGCCAGGGCCGCGCGGGCCCCGCCCTGGGGATGGCGGCCTTCGCGTCGTTCATTGCCGGCACGCTGAGCATCGTCGCCCTGACCTTCCTGGCCCCGCTCCTGGTCCGGGTGGGCCTGAGCTTTGGGCCGCCGGAGTATTTTGCCCTGATGCTCCTCGGGATCACCCTCGTGACCTACTTCGCGCGGGGCTCGATGCTGAAGGCGTTGATGATGGCGGGGGTGGGCCTGCTTCTGGGGACGGTCGGGGCCGATACGATCAGCGGGCGCCAGCGGTTCGTGTTCGGGATCCAGACCCTGGCCGACGGGGTCGGGCGCGTGCCGGTGATCATGGGGCTCTTCGGCGTCTCAGAGGTCCTGCTCAACCTGGAGCAGATCGGCGGGACGCGCGAGATCTTCGCCGCGCCAACGCGGGGACTCCTGCCGAACCGTGAGGATTGGCGGCGGTCGACGATCCCGATCCTCCGGGGGTCGGTCCTGGGATTCTTTCTCGGAATCCTTCCGGGGGCGGGCGCGATCATCGCTTCGTTCGCGGCTTACGCCGTCGAAAAGCGGGCGTCGAAGCACCCCGAGCGCTTCGGAACGGGGATGATCGAAGGGGTCGCGGGGCCCGAGGCGGCCAACAATGCCGCGGCCGGCGGCGCCTTCATCCCGCTTCTGACGCTCGGGATCCCGGCCAACGCGGTCATGGCGATCCTCCTCGGCGCCCTGATGATCCACGGGCTTCAGCCCGGGCCGCTCCTGGTGAAGCAGGCCCCGGATGTCTTCTGGGGGATCATCACGAGCATGTACGTCGGCAACGTCATGCTGCTCATCCTGAATCTTCCCCTGATCGGGCTCTGGGTCGGGCTCCTCAAGGTTCCGTATCAACTCCTCTTCCCCTTCATCCTGCTCTTCTGTCTCATCGGCTCCTACAGCGTGAGCAACAACGTCGGGGACGGGATCGTGATGTGGGTCTTCGGGATCCTGGGATATCTGATGAAGAAGTTCGACTATGAAGGCGCGCCGTTGATCCTGGCCATGGTGATCGGACCGATGATGGAGGAGACCCTGCGCCAGTCGCTGATCCTGTCAGCCGGGAGCTTTGCGATCTTCGTCTCACGCCCCATCTCGGCGGGCTTCCTCGTGGCGGCGGTTGTGCTCCTCATGCTGCCGCTCGTCAGACGCCGGGCCGCGGCGCTGCGGACGGCCGACGCGGAGTGAGTGGGGGTCGCTCGTTCAGATTACGCGGTCGCGGCGGAGCCCCGCGATCTCCGGATCGGTGTACCCCGCCTCGCGGAGGACGGCCTCGGTGTCCTGGCCGAGCGCGGGGATGGGATCGAAGCGCGCGGGGCTGTCGGAGAGCTTGAGCGCGCTCCCGATAGTCGGGATCGAGCCTACCGGCGACTGGATCTCCCGAAGCAGCCGCCGGGCCAGGACCTGAGGATGGGCGAGGACCTGGGCAATCCCCCGCACCTCGCCGTGGGGTAGCTCGGCGGCCTTCAACCGGCGGAGCCATTCGTCGTGAGGACGCTCGAGAAAGATTTCCTCGAGGAGGGCCTCCAGCGCCTCGCGATTCTTTCGCCGGGCCTCGACCGTGGCGAAGCGCGCGTCCTCGAGGAGGTCCGAGCGGTCGGTGACCTGCCGGCAGAAGACCTCCCAGTCCTGCGGCGTGGCGACCGCAAGGCTGAAGTAGACACCGTCCGAGGCCAGGTAGGGCCCGTAGGGCGTCACGTAGTGGTGGCGCATCCCGAGGCGCTGCGGCTCTTCGCCCTGATGCCAGTAGTGATGGGGGAAATAGCCGAGCCACGTGAGGATCGACTCGAACATGGAGATGTCGATGACCTGGCCGCGCCCGGTGCGCTCCCGCTGGAAAAGGGCCAGGACGATGCCGAGCGCCGCATACATCGCGGAGGCCAGGTCCGAGATCGGCACGCTCACCTTCGCCGGCTTGTCCGGGTAGCCGGTCGTCGCGATGATCCCGGCCTCGCCCTGGATCAGGAGGTCATAGGCCTTCACGTCGCGGTACGGGCCGTCCTGGCCGTATCCTGAAAGCGAGCAATAGATAAGCCGAGGATTCAGCCGGCGCATCTCCTCGGCCCCCACGCCCAGACGGTCTGCCACACCGGGGGCGAAGTTCTCGAGGAGGACGTCCGAGCCCTCGACCAACCGCCGGATGATCTCCAGCCCGGCCTTCTTCTTGATATCCACTGTGACGCTTCTCTTGTTCCCATTCAGCCAGACATAGCCGGAGGAGAGCCCCTTGACCGCGGTGTCCCACCCTCGAATGAGGTCGCCGACCCCCGGCCGTTCGATCTTGAGGATCTCAGCCCCCATATCCCCCAGGAGGCGCGAGCAGAACGGGGCCGAGACCGAGTTCTCGAGCGCGAGGACCCGGATCCCGCTCAGGGCGAGGGAAGACCCCTCCTGCCGCTCGGCGGGTGTCACTCCTTGATCTCCGGGAAGAGGTCCCGCTTCGGCGCGTACGCCTTCCTCCAGACCATGACGCTTCGGGTGTAGTCGATGACCACGTGGCCATCCTGGTTGATGCCGCGCGTGCGCACCTTGATGATCCCCGACTGCGGCTTCGACTTGGACTCGCGCTTCTCGACCACCTCGGACTGGGAGTAGAGCGTATCGCCCGCGAAGACCGGGTTCGGGAGCTTGATCTCATCCCAGCCGAGGGCAAAGCCGTTCTCGCTGACGTCGGCTACGCCCATCCCCGCGACGATCGCGAGCGTCAGCGCGCTGTTGACGAGGCACCGCCCGAACTCCGTCCGCTTGCCGTACTCGTTGTTGAAGTGGATCTGGTTCGTGTTGTTCGTCAGGAGCGTGAACCAGATGTTGTCGGTCTCCGTCACGGTCCGCCCGAGGCGGCAGCGATAGACGTCACCCACCTCGAAGTCCTCGAAGTACCGGCCTTCCCACCCAGGCTTCACAGGCATGTTTGCTCCTCCTGACAACCGATTTGGCAAGCGACAACGTCTTCTATATACTACTCAGCGCGTGAGGGAAGCAAGGATGGATTTCCATTTGACCGAAGACCAGCAGGCGATCAGGGAAGCGATCCGCAAGGTCTGCGGGGATTTCCCGGACACCTACTGGCGCGAGATCGACAAGAAGGGGGAGTACCCGCAGACGTTCGTAGACCGCTTGACGAAGGATGGGTGGTTGGCGGCGCTGATCCCCGAAGAGTACGGGGGGATGGGGCTCGGGGTCACCGAGGCCAGCATCATTCTCGAGGAGATGAACCGTTCCGGCGGAAACGCGACCGCCTGCCACGCCCAGATGTACACGATGGGGACGATCCTCCGTCACGGGAGCGAAGAGCAGAAGCGGCGGTATCTGCCGGGGATCGCCAAGGGGGAGCTCAGGCTCCAGGCCTTCGCGGTCACGGAGCCCAACGCCGGCTCCGAGACCACGCGCATCGAGACGATGGCGGTCAGAAAGGGCGATCGCTATATCGTCAATGGCCAGAAGATCTTCATCTCCCGGGTCCTCCAGTCCGATCTCATGCTCCTCCTCGCCCGCACGACACCGTACGCGGAGCTTACCGACAAGACACGCGGCCTCTCCACCTTCATCGTCGATCTCCGCAACGTCAAGGGGAAGCTCGATGTCAGGCCACTCGACATGATGATCAACCACCATACGAACACGGTCTTCTTCGAGGACGTCGAGGTCCCGGCAGAGAACCTGGTCGGCGAAGAGGGGATGGGCTTTCGTTACATCATCGACGGGTGGAACGCTGAGCGGATCCTGATCGCGGCCGAGGCTATCGGTGACGGCTACTGGTTCGTCGAGCGTGCAGCCAAGTATGCGAGCGAGCGGAAGGTCTTCGGCCGGCCGATCGGCGCCAACCAGGGGATCCAGTTCCCGATCGCTCAAGCGTACGCAAGGATCAAGGCGGCGGACCTCATGCGGTATCAGGCGGCGTGGAAGTTCGACAACAAGCAACGCTGCGGGGAGGAGGCGAACATGGCGAAGCTCCTCGCCTCCGAAGCGGCGTGGGAGGCGGCCAACGCCTGCATGAACACCCACGGCGGCTACGGCCTGGCGTCCGAGTTCGACGTCGAGCGGAAGTTCAGGGAGACCCGGCTCTTGATCGTCGCACCTATCAGCAATAACCTCGTGCTGGCGTTCTTAGGCCAGAACGTCCTCGGCATGCCCAGATCGTACTAGGAGCGCGGGGCGTGAATCTCCTACGTTCCTGGATGTTCGTTCCCGGCCATCGCCAGAAGATGATCGACAAGGCGCTCGGGCTCAGCGCCGACGCCATCATGCTCGACATCGAGGACGGCGTGGCCCCTGCGGAAAAGGATGCGGCCCGTACACAGATCGCGGCGTCCCTGGACCAAGTACACGCGGGCCAGGGGAGCGGGCCCCGGCACGGGCCTGTCCGTTACGTGCGCGTGAATGCCGTGGGCCATGAGCGGATGCGTGCAGATTTCGAGGCGGTAATCCGGGCAGGTCTCGAGGGGCTGGTGCTGCCTAAGGTGGAGATGCCGGATGAGGTGAAGCTCGTCGCCGGGATCCTCGATCGACGCGAGCCGGAGGCGCAGATTCCCGGAGGGAGCATCCGCCTCCTGATCGCGATCGAGAGCCCAAGGGGACTCATGCATACGTACGCGATCGCCACGGCGTCGCCGCGGGTGATCGGTCTCATGTTCGGGGCCGAGGACTTTGGCAAGGAGCTGGGCCTGCCGGTCACTCGTGAGGCCGAGGCGAAGGAGCTGATCCATGCCCGCTCGGCCTTGGTCATGGCCGGCGCGGCCGCCCACGTTCAGATCGTCGACGGCGTCTGGCCCGATATCAAGGACGCCGAGGGACTCCAACGCTACGCGCTCCAGGCGCGCCGGCTCGGCTTCACTGGGATGTCGCTCATCCACCCCGGCCAGGTTGAGATCATCAACGCGGTCTTCAGCCCGACGAAGGAAGAGGTGGACTACGCCCGGCAGGTCGTCCAGGCCTTCGAAGAGGCCCAGGCTCGCGGCGACGGCTCCATCGCTCTCGGCGGCCAGCTCATCGACCTGCCCATCGTCGAGCGCGCCCGCCGCACCCTGGAAATGGCGCAAGCGTTGGGATAATGACTTTAGCGACCCCCGCTCAGCAAGATTGGGTGAGGAGGCCGCCTACGGGGACGAGAGTCTTCCTGACGGGATCGGGCGCAAGCCCGAATTCTTCGAGGGTGACGGCGCCCAAGAGGGCAAGGCATCCGGACGGGCCTGCGAGGAAGACGGTGATGACCTCTTCTCCGTTAAGCTGGATGGCCACCTGTCCGGCTGGATAAGTCACGCGCTCACCGTTGGCCAGCGTGACCGACCGTTGACGGGCTGCGGTTAGGCCAAGTTGCGTGACAACTTCAGCGGGAAGCATGGTCCATGTGGCGCCAGTGTCGACGAGGAGATCTAGGGTGACGCGGTGCCCAGGATGCTGGGGGTCAGCCAAGCCGGCCGACACAGAAAAGGTGCCCATCGCATTGACTCCGAGGGGATTGTATCATGTCTGCCATCGTCGAGCGCGCCCGCCGCACGCTGGAGCTGTCTAAAACGTTAGGAGTGTAGCTGGCACGGACTTGAAGCCGACTAAGAACGGGGCGGCCGGATCGTAAAGGCTAGCTCCCAATCCTCATCCGAGCGGTCATTGATTGAGAGCCGCCATACATAACGACTCCCTGGCTGGATAGGGAGCGGACCGATGTTGATGGCCAAGGTAACATCAAGCGGGGTGCCTGGTAACAACCCCGCCGGTCGGCCCGCTTCGAATTCACCGGTGATCGAGACGGATTGGTTACCAATGATGACTGGCTTGCCGTCAGCATCGAGCAAATTGAGCTGGAACCGATGACGGCGGTTGGCCTCATCCCACGGAACGTCGATCTTTATCGCAATTGCAGATGGCGCGGGCTCGGGTCCCGTTATAGACCAGCCTCCTCCTAGGATGTAAAGCTTACCCTGGACTACCTGCGCGGCATCGGCTAGTAAGAGGGAAGCCTTCATTTGGTGTATTCGGTCAGAATCAGATCCGAGCCCAGATACCTATTGGGTCGCTGCTGATGTTTTGCCCCAAGGCTTTCGTTTTCAGGAAGCGTAAACGCCTGCAGGTTCGCGCCGAGTCGTGGCACACTGACCACCGTGGGGAGACCCGTGATAACGTACATCCCACCCACTGAAGCGGGTGTGCTTACGGTATGGAAGTGCACAGGGCCAGACGCCCCAAGAAAGACAGTGCGTGTGCGCCTAAGGTACCCTTGCCACCGTTCTCGAAGTTCAGATTCCTCGAGCAACCCATCGCCAAACTCCATCAGGTCGGCATCTACCTCATTAGCAATCTCGATTGCGAGAAGATCGCCCGAACCCAGGATGGTGTGTAGGCGTGAGACGAGCCGGCTCTCAATGTTCCGAAGCGTTTGCTGGCCGGCGAGGTAACCTTCGATCTCGCCACGGAGTTCGTGAAGCATGTCAATGCCTCCTGCGAGCTTCAATGTTCAGCATACTTCCGCCAACGAAATAAGAAGACTGTTTAACGAAGGTTCCTATCGCGAAATGATAGACGATGGCCGCCTCATCCCCGAGTTCCTGAGGAATGCCCATCTCAAGGGACCGGAGGCTAAAGGAAACCCTCCGTGTACCTTTCGACAGATGATTCGATATCGCGACGCTAATGGCAACCCTATAGTGGAGGTCTTCCAATATCTTAGACCAGATAGGACCTTAGGACCAAGCGGTCTGTCTGATCCAAAGCGGCTTTGGATAGGCCGTACGGTTCTGGTCGCGGAAAGTCAACCGTTGCGCTCAATTCTCGAATAGTACATTTGGGCTTTGATGCCGAAGCGTAATCCGTTGCCCACGTCTTCCCGGGGCCCCTGCGAGTTGCATGAGTTTGGCTTGGTTGTCCGGAAGTACTGCGGATGGCGGAACGTTACAACAGGAGGCCGGTGACCGGGACGAGGATCTTCTGCACAGGGTCGGCGGCGAAACCGAAGGCTTCGAGGGTCACGGCTCCGAGCAGGGGTTGAGCATCCGCCGTACCGATGAGGCAGGGAGTGGTAAGGCTCCGGCCGTCAATCGTGAATCGGGCTTCGACAAGCGGAAGCTCGAGGCGGCGCCCGTCAGCGGTTCTGACCGGTCGGGTTTCAATTGCGACCAGCCCCAGCGAACTGGCGGCGTCCGCGGGGATCAAGCTCCAGGTCGCGCCGGTGTCCACGAGGAAGTCAAGACTGAGGAGACTGGCTCGCTGCTCCGGATGGCTGAGGGTCACTCTTACGGAAAAGGTCCCCATGGATGTAGCGTCCAGCCAAGTCTAGCACATCCCGTCACGCGGGGTGGTGCGTGGCGTAGGTGTCCGCCCAGTTGCGAGCCGGCGCCTCGTCGAGCCACATGAGCTTGGCCGGGTTATCCTGCAGCATCACCTTGACATCCTCCACCGAGATCCCGAACCCCAGCAGGGCCCTAATGAAAACTCTCATCCCATCGATGGAATCCATGTGTAAAACCTGACCAAAATCGCTCCCGATGATGCAGCGCTTGGGGCCGATCGCCTTGATGGTCTTGATGGTCTCCATCGGATCGGCGACTGGCTGATAGAGGCTGGGGATCATCGGCTGGCAGTACGTTCCGACGTACACACCCAGGTTGGCCAGCTCCTGCATCTCGTCGATCAGGAGCTTGTTCAGCTCGAGCAACGGGTGGTCGAGCGTCGCCCTGACGCCGAGCTCCTTCGCCTTCTTCGCTAAGGGCAACAGCTCCTTGAAGTCGGTATGCCCGAGGCCGATCCCGACTTTCTTTTCCGCGGCCATCCTCATGATCTCGACGACCTCGGGCAGGACCTCACCGTCCTCGCTTACGAGTCGGACCCCGCCGTGCTCGGGATGGCCGGCGCCACGCCAGAAGCCGAGGGAGGTGAAGGTCGGGAACCAGATCATCTTCGTGTTGGGGTACTGGAGCGCGATCCGGATGTATTCGGGGTTCATCCCGAAGCAAGTCCCGGCGCCGCCATAGATCAGGACGCGATGGGACAGATCCCCTTTCTCCACGAGGTAATCGACGTGGCGTTGCGCGAGATAGGCGGCATTGGCGCTCACGTTCCAGTGATCCTTGAAGGCCAGCGCGCGCATGCCCGCCTTCGAGGCCTCGACGCCGATCTGGATCATGTCCTGGGAGCGATGCACGAAGTCCGGAAAGGCGTGGATGTGGCAGTCGATCGCGCCCTTGAGCAGCTCGTTCTCGATGCCCGGATGGATCTTGACGATCTCGGGGTTGTCCTTGAGCATCTGGTAAAAGTAGTCCTTGGCGTTGAGCTGGCGCACGCGCTCGACGGTCAGGACCCGACCGACCAGGAGCTTCTGGGCCGCCGCGGCGTCTGCTGCGTAGTCACACATGGGTGATCGTCTCCTTTTCTAGCAGGCTGCCGAAAAAGGCCCATCTGCGGCGAAGGCTTTCCTCGGAGGGGGCCTCGACGGCCCCCTTCCGAACCTCCCCCCATGAGGTTGCGCCGGCAAAGCCGGCGCTCGAATCGCCGCCGTGCATCTGGACCTTTTTGATCAGCCTGTAGCTACTGGGTGTTTCCCCAGGCTTCGATGAAGCGACGGGCGTCTTCAACCACGGGCTCGGTCGGGGGAACGTAGGGGATGATCAACCGGGTCACGCCGGCCTCGACGAAGGGCTGGAGGCGGTCCCGGATCTCCTTGGCCGAGGTCCCGGGGATCACCGGCAGCTTGTCTATGTACTCGTCGGTCATCAACGCCTGGGCCGCCTTGAACCCGCCCTTCTGGAACGCGGCCTCGATGGCGGTCACCTCGGCTTCGAATCCCGAGGCCTTGAGCATATCCTTGTAGTGATCCGCGATGTTGTAGAAGGTCAGCACCTGACGGAGCTTCGACCTGGCGATGGCGCGGTCAGGATTCAGCGAGACGCGGACCTTGGCAATGATCTCGAGGCTCTTCGGGTCGCGTCCCGCCTCGACGGCCCCCGCCCGGACCCGCTCGGCGATCGTCCGGATCATGACGGGCGTGGCCATGTTGATGAAGACCCCGTCGGAAATCATCCCCACGAGCCGGGTCATCTGGGGACCGAGGCCCGCGAGGTAAATGGGGAACCCAGGATGGCTTGGTTTCCAAGAGAGCTGGAAGCGTTGCCCCGTGGTGTAGATCTCCCCCTGGTACTCGACGCGCTCCCCAGCGGCGGTCTTCCTGACAATCTCGATGTACTCCCTGGCTCGTCGCAGCGGGCGGTCGAATGTGCCGCCGTGCCACGCCGCGATGGTCTTGTTGGCCACACCGAGACCCAGAAGAAGCCGGCCGCCGGACATGTCCTGGAGGGTGGCTGCCTGCAGCCCCAGGGTGACCGGGCTCCGGCCGTAGATGTGATAGATCGCGGTCCCGAGCTTGAGGCTCTTTGTGCGGGCGGCTATTCCTGAAAGGAGCACGAGCGGGTCGGTGCTGTTGGATTCGCCCTTCCAGTAGGCGCCAAATCCGGCCGCTTCCACCAAAGGGGACAGCTCCACCACACCTGCCGCGGGATAGTGGGCCACTGAGTTAAGCTCGATGTCGTAGTGCACAGTCCTCCTCCTCGCTAGCTATCAGCGATCAGCTTTCAGCAATCAGCAGAGCTCGACGGTTCGGCTGATGGTTGATAGTGACAGCTTCATCTCAAATACACGCGGCGGGGGTCAATCTCTTCCCGGAGGAGACGAAGCTCTTCGGCCGTGGGGAGGGGTGTGACCGGAATCTGCCCTGCAACCTTCAGCGGGAACCCCGTATTCTCCACAACCTCTTCGATCTTGACTCCGGGGTGCACGGAGAGCAGGGCGGCCGCGTGCGTCCCTGGATCGAAGCCCAGGATCGCCTTGTCGGTGATGACCCGAGAGGGCCCGCCCCCGCGGAGGCCCAGCGTCTCACGGCTCTTCCCCCCGACGAAGCCCGGGCTGGTCAGATGAGTGACGGCGAGGGGGAATTTCCGCTTCTCGTGGCGCATGATGATGATGACCCGTTTGGCGAGGGACGCCACGTCGTTCCCCCCCGCGCTCCCATTGAAGTAACGGACCCTTCCATCTTCTTTGAGCAGCGTGGTGTTGATGTTGCCGTAGCAATCCACCTCCAAGGCGCCGAGGAAGCCGACGTCCACGACGCCGCGATGGAGGCTCATCCCCAGGGTGTCCAGGAAGCCGCTCCAGCAGGTCCCGCGATAGAAAATCCGGGAGTCGGCCAGACCGACCGGCGTATCGATCGGGTTCATGTTGGCCACCCCGATCTCGAGGATCGAGGTCAGCCCTGGGGCATGGGTCCGCTTGGCCAGAACAACCGCAACCTGGGGCAGGCCGAGCCCGACGACGATCGTTTCGCCGTCGCGCAGCTCCCTCGCGCCGGCCGCAGCCATAATCTCTGCTGGGCTCACCGCGTCCATGTCGTTCCGTCTCTCCATTCGAGCGCCGGCTTTGCTGGCGCAACCCTTGGGGGAGGTTCGGAAGGGGGGCACAGCCCCCCTCCGAGATTAGTAGCCGAGGATCCGGTCCGCGCGAAGCTCATTCAGACGTCGGATGCCGCCAACCTTCTCCAGGTATTCCCAGTGGTCCTTCGTGCCGAGCACATAGGTTTCCAGGTACTCCTTGATCCGGTCGGGTCGCTTCGCATGATCGACATAGAGCGTGAGATGCTCGGCGTCGTAGTCGTAGCAGCGGAAGACCGAGGTTGGGTGGGCGCCGAACGGCTGGTGAATCACGGCTTCCACTCGGTGCGCCGGGATCACGGTGCGCTCCGGATTCCGCTGGATGTACTCGGTCGGCACCAGCTCCTCCGTGATCACGATGATCCGACGTGCCGCCTTGGCCTGCTCCTCGTTCTCCCAGCGGGGACCCTCGATCTGACAGTTCCCCTCCCGATCCGCCACCTGGACGTGCACCAGGGAGACGTCGGGGGTCAGGGCCTTGAGTAGAACATACTCTTCGCCTGTGAAGGGACAGGTCATCCGTCTGAGATCGGCCGCGCCGGGACCCTGCTCCAGCCGTTCGAGCACCTCTGAAGCGATCAGGGATTTGATCGGGATGAAGGAGATGCCGAGGGCGCCCGCCAGGTAGCGGAAGCAGACCGAGAGGCTCGACATGTCGTGGGCCTCGATCGTTCGCGTCTCCCGCGCACGATTGACGCAGTGGACAGGCCCGAACCGATCCAGCGATCCCCCGCCGACGATGAGACGGCTCACCAGGCCGGCCCCGGCGAGAAGATCCGTGTCCAGGCCCATGACGCACTGTGAGAGCGTGAGGCTCTTCTTCTGCTGCCGGATCAGCTCGTGCGCGACCGTGATGACGTTTCTGGCAATGGCGAAGCCCCCGAGGGCAATGTGGGAGCCATCGGGAATGGATCGAACCACCTCCGCCGCGCCTTTGACTTTTTCAGCCATGAAGCGATCGACCTGTTGGATCAAACATTCCGCGAGAGCACGGGCATGATATCACAGGCTCAGAGGTTCCTGAGAAGCTCGCGCGCAATGATCAGGCGCTGGATCTCTGAAGTGCCTTCATAAATGCGGGGGGCCCGGGCCTCGCGGTAGAGGCGCTCCACCGGATGCCCACGCAGTACGCCGAGACCGCCGTGGATCTGCACCGCTTGGTCAACGACCCGACCGGCCATCTCCGTGGCGTAGAGTTTGGCCATGGAGGAGGCCGCGGGGCTCGACTTCGATCCGTGGTCCCACTCCCATGCAGCCGAATAGACGAGCAAGCGGGCGGCCTCAAGCTCTGTGGCCATGTCGGCCAGCTTGAACTGGATGGCCTGGTAGCTGGCGATGGGCTGGCCGAACTGGCGCCGCTCGCGAGCGTATTCGATGGAGAGAGCCAGCGCGGCCTGGGCCAGGCCGAGGGCCTGGGCGCCGACCGAGGCGCGGAAGAGATCGAGTGTCTCCATCGCGATGCGCCAACCGTCGCCTTCCTCCCCGAGGAGATGACTGCGCGGGACCCGGCAGTCTTCAAACGTGAGCTCGCCAATGGCGTGAGGCGCCAACGTGTGCATCGGACGGCCCCCAAGTCCCGGGGTGTCTCGCTCAACGATCAAGGCTGAGAGCCCGCGTCTTCCGGCTTGAGGCTCCGTCGAAGCGAAGACGACATTCGTTTGGGCTTCGGGGGCATTGGAGATGAAGCACTTCGTCCCGCTCAGCACATAGTCGCCTCCGTCGCGCCGGGCCACGGTGCTGAGGGCCGCAGGATCGGAGCCGGCCCCCGGCTCGGTCAGCGCAAAGGTTGGGACTTGCTCCCCCCGGGCCAGGGGAGGGAGATAGCGACGCTTCTGGGTGTCGTTCCCCGCAAGGAGGATTGGATAGCCACCCAGACCCTGAACGGCGAAGAGTTCCTCCGCCGCCACACACGTGCGTGCCAGCTCCTCGCGAACAAGGCAGAGCGTCGTGGCGCGGAAGCGGCCGCTGAGGGCCCCGCCGTAGTCGGTCGGAAAGAGAAGGCCGAAGAGCCCCTCGTCTCCCAGGGCCTTGGCCAGCTCCCAGTTCAGCTCGTCTCGTTCCCCCCAAGACTCCGCGTGGGGGCGCAGCCGCGTCTCGGCCACCCGCGCGACACGGGCCTTGAGTGCCTCGTCGTCGGGACTCAAGCGAAAGTTCATTCAAGTGTCTCCGGGGGATGCTAGTCCTGTCTCGGCGCACTGTCAAGCCAAGCATGCCGCGAGAAAGACGAGGGAGTGCTGGCGCCCCTTACGACTGGCTCCTTGCGGGCCGATGTGATATAAAGAGGGGCAACGAAGGAGGGCTGATGGCACGGCGCACCTTTTACCGAGGGGACAAGCGGAGAAAAGAAGAGGTCCGCAAGGCCAAACAGGAAGCCAAGCGCCAGGAGCGAGCTGCCCGCGGTGAGGGGGGCGAGAAGGACGATGACATCCTGGAGGCGCCCGAAGCTGATCTGAATCCCCCAGGGTACGTCTGGTTCTCCGCCAGCCGAAATCGCACCCTCACGACCGAAAGACCGGACCAGCCCGACCTGGGCCCTCCGAACGACTGGCTCCTCCTGACCCCGCCTCCGAAGACCGAAGGATAGCCAACCAGCGCCAACATCGTATTGAAAAACGCCCTCCTGGTGCAGGCTGTTCAAAAAGGTCCAGATGCAAGGCGGCGAGGAAGCGAGGAGTGAGGCGTACTTTGCCGTACGTTGCAACGACGAGCGACGAAGCCAACGCCGCAGATGGGCCTTTTTCAACAGCCTGCTAAGACTGAATTACGGTGACATTCAGGCCGATCTCGGCCAGGATGTTTCCGGCCCGAACGCACTCCTCCTCGCTCCCCACCCGGGCAACGGCCTTTCCGGAGTTGTGGACCTGCCAGGCAATCTCCCATCCTTCGGCTTCCGAGCAGCCAATCGCTTTCATGAGCTGGCGCACGACTTCCTCAAAGGTGTGGCAGTTGCAGTTGTGAAGGATGGTCATCCAGGGGGGGCCGACGACGGTCTCCGGCTCGTCAATGACTTCGGGGAGGGGGCGACCGACACTCACGACACCATCAGTTTACTCTTTCCAGAATTCTTTTTCATCTGACGCTCCGACCCGAACGCCACGCGTCTCAGAAAAAAAATAACGACCGGGGCCGGAAGATTCGGCCCCGGTCGCGGGAAAGCGCTCTTGCCCTAGCGAGCCGCGAACTTTGCGGGGAACTGCTTCGCGATGGCGTCAGCCAATGGATCCGCGATCATCTGCATGTGGGCCGCGGCCGCGCGCAGGGCCGGATAGACCTTCTGCCAGTCCCTGGCCGCTTGGGCATCGATGACATCCTTGAGGGTCAGGACGTGGCTCTTGACCAGATCGGCCACGACGGCCTTCGGCAGGTTGGGGTTGGCGGAGCTGAGGAACGCGCCGAAGTCCTGGGTGTATTGGACGAGGTCATTGACCGCGTTGTCCTGCTTGGCCTTGTCCTTGGCAGCGACGCCGCCGACATAGTCGACGACGAACCCGATGTGCCTCCGCCACAGGGGGAGGAAGGCCTTCTCGGCATCGGCCCCGTACACCGAGCCGATCGCCCTGGCGATCTCCACCGAGTTCGCGTCGAGTCCCGCCGCAGCGCCCTTGAACGCGGCTTCCCGGCCTCCGAGGGCATGGCTCGTGGCCACCGCGGCGACGAGCACATGCTCGCCGAGCAGGGCGTTGAGTCCTGTCTTGAGATCGGCCGCCTTGGTGGATGAGGTGGCCATGGCCATGGTCGAGCCCGGCATGGCGCCATAGTGAGACGTCGCCATGCCGCACCCGGCGCTGAGGACTGTGGCGATGGTCACCACTCCCGTGAGTCGGACAAAACTGTTCTTCATCGCTCTTCTCCTTTCAGAATGTTAGTTCACGCGTAGTTGGCCCCGCATGGACGGGTGCCGATTGCAAAAGTACGAGTAGGTTCCGGGCTGGGTAAAGGTGGAACTGAACGTGGCCCCTTTTCCCGACAGCCGCGTGTTGAAGCGACCGTCGGGGCGCTCGGGAGTGCCAGAGGTGACGGTGTGCTCGATATCATCCTGATTGGTCCATGTGACGCGTGAGCCGGCCTTCACATCGAGTTGGCCGGGCTGGAACTGAAAGACGCGGATCGTAATCGCGGAGCCGGGCTCCTTTTGAGGGTCGGCCGCCTGGCTCACCAGGGGACCCGCGGCCAAGGCCGGAACCACGCCCATCACGGTCACCGCCGCCAGACCAACGCTCTGCCAGAATCGCTTCATCGAAGCACCTCCTTAAAGGAATCTCTCTTCGGTTCAGGGCGCCCTTCACTCCCTTCTACGACCCGCCCCCGGAATCTGGATTGGAGCCACCCAACTCTTGCCTGTGGCCGGGGGTTCGTGCTAGGTAAGGGGGACATGGGTGCCGAGCCGCCAGGCGACGCGGTGCGGTTGATTCAGCAGATCGCTCAGGGGGATCGTGGGGCGTTTGGCAGCTTCTACGACCGCTTCGCGCCGTTCGTCTTGACCTTCGCTACGAGACTCCTTCGGGCGCGATCTGAGGCAGAAGACCTTCTCCAGGAGGTCTTTCTCCAGGTCTGGCGTCAGGCGGGAAGCTATACCCAAGACCGCGGGAGCCCCGAGGCCTGGCTCATCACGATCACCCGGAGTCGGGGAATCGATAAACTGCGTTCCATTCGTAGAAGGGATAAGGGCTTCGTGTCAATCGAAGAGCCCGGAGGGGCGGAGGCCGGGCGGGAGCTCAAGAGGGAAGAGGGGGAAACCGAGGCAAGGCTCATGATCGAGGGCCCACTGGCCCGACTTCCTCAGGCCCAGCAGCGGGTGTTAGAGATGGCCTATTTCGATGGGTTCACGCAGGCAGAGATCGCGGCCCGGCTGGGGGAGCCCCTGGGCACGGTCAAGACCCGCATGCGCGACGGCCTTGAGCGGCTGCGGGGACTCCTCGGGGCCAAGGCCGCTGAGGGAACCGGATGAATCACAGCGAGTGGCTTGAACGGGCGGAGATCTACGCCCTGGGCGCCCTCGACGGCGAGGAGCTCAGGCAGTTCGAAGCCCACCTGGCCGCGGGGTGCGCCTCCTGCGAGACCCGTTTGCGGGAGACGCGAGAGGCGCTCACGCTTCTCCCCCGGGCGCTGGCTCCGGTGGCCCCGCCCCCGGGCGCAAGGGCCAGACTGCTCAACCAGATTGCGGCCGAAGGCGCGAGGCCAGAGGGGCGACGTCCCGGATGGCTCTGGTGGGGGATCGGCGCTGGCGCCGCCGCCGGCCTCCTCATCGCCCTCGGCTGGAATCTCTCGGTCATGCGGCAGGAGCTTCAGAAACTCGAGGTCCGGGTCAGCGCCCTTCGAGCCGAGGTCGCGCAGAAGGAACAGACCCTTCGACTGCTCTCCGACCCGCAAGTCCACCTCGTCTCGCTTGCGGGCCTTCCGCCAAGCCCGGGCGCCGCCGGACGGGTTCTTTGGAATCCTGTCACCCGGACGGGCATTCTCCTGACCAGTGGTCTTCCTGCGGTTCCTCGTGGCCGGGCTTACGAGCTCTGGGCGATTGCGGGGAAGGAAGCGGTCCCGGCGGGAGTCTTTACGGTGGACGAGGGCGGCCGGACCCTGCTCCGGCTCCCACCCCTCCCCGAAGCGAAGACGTTCGACAAGTTCGCGGTCACCCTTGAGCCCGCGGGCGGGGTCCCGCAGCCTACGGGGCCGATGCACCTCCTCGGCAGCCTATAGGCTCATCAACCAATTACGGCGAGCAACAAGTTAAAGCGAAGATGTTCGGTTACCGAATAAAGTAATGGTTCGAAGTTCTGCAAGCTGGATTCGCGCCTCTCGACGTTCAGGGGGTGGGAGTCAGGCCACAGTGGGAGTTTACTTGCATAGACACATCTAGAAGTGCATGGCTGTCCCGAGGGCTCTCGGATACGGTTTACACCCTGTCGTCTTCCGCCCAAAGCTGCGTCATTGACCCCTGCGTGGATTTCGCCTAGACTTGTCCTCAACTCCTACAAGCTAAACAGCGCGGTGAACTGCGAGCCAGACTCGGAGGATAGCATGAAAGTGCATAGGGTTCTCGCCGTTTCCTTGGTGCTCTCCGTGTTCTCGCCCTGGGTGCAGACCGTGGGCGCCCAGGTCGCCCTTCCGCCGGGCGTCAGTCGAAGGGCGGTGCTGGAGGCCAGCCTGGGGACTCCCCCGCCTGTGGGCTGGAAGTGGCAGGTCCAGGAAAGGACGGGTCCCCAAGCCACTGGCGCTTTGCGGCACACCAACTCTGGTCTCTACTACACCCTTGAGGGGACTCACGAGTTGGTGCGTGGGGATACCGTTCAGACTTTCTCCGGAGGCCAAGCGGTTTTCGTTCCTGCTGGGGTGGAACATATCCATCGCATGCTGCCTCTCGGTTCTACCGGGCGTAAATTCGAGGTCTACTTCGCCCGTGGAGATGCATCCCGGCCTAGCCCGCCGGGCGTCCGGCTTCTCCACTTCTCCGAGAACGCGATGGACGTAAGGCCGGGAGTAACCTATACGATTCGAGTGGACGAGGTTACCTTCCTCCCTAGCGCGCGGCGAGAACTAACCCCGAGCCTGCCGGTCATCAACTATGTCCTGGAAGGTACCAAAACCCGCCGCGTGGGCAACCAGGTGTTCAGGCATGAACCGGGGGAGGTCATTGAAGTCCCCATCGGCACGCCCTTTGTGGCGGCCAATGAGGGGACGACCCCGATGCGCTTCCTCGAGGTGGAGCTTGTGTCCACACCGGCACCACCTTCCTTCCCCCCATAAAGACGACAGCACCTCTCTCCCGCCCTGATGTTCTCTAGCCCAGACCGGGCTGGGGATTTTCCATTTGGGTCACCCTGTCGCTTTCCTTCGAGATACGCGACAGGTGTGCCGCATCAACACAAGTGCGAAGCTCTCCCAGTCGAAGACTGCTGCCTCCTCCAAGAGATCCGGTGTTACGAGAATAGCCCTGCTCACGGGCGAAACTAACCCGCAAATCTGTAGCCCTGCGCGTGCACCGTGAGGATGTAGACAGGGCGCTCAGGATCTTTCTCGAACTTCTGCCTCAGGCGCAGGACGTGAGTGTCCACGGTCCGGGTGGTCGGGAAGTGATCGTACCCCCAGACTTCGTCGAGGAGCCGATCGCGAGTGATGACCTCCCCCCGGTGCTCCACCAGGTAGCGGAGGAGGTCGAACTCTTTTCGGGTGACCCGAACTTCCTTGCCCGCCTTGAAGGCCTGACGACCCCGGAGGTGGAGGCGGACATCTCCAAAGGTGTATTCTTCAGCACGCTGTCGGGGCCCAGGGCGGCGGAGCACCGCCCGCACCCGGGCCAGTAGCTCGCGCAGCGAAAAGGGCTTGGTGACGTAATCGTCAGCACCGAGCTCCAGCCCCAGAACGCGGTCCACCTCCTCGCCCCGCGCCGTCAACATGATGATGGGCACGTCGATCCCCTTCTCGCGAAGCGCGCGGCAGACGTCCCAGCCACTCATTTCGGGCATCATCACGTCGAGCAGGATCAGGTCCGGGCCCTCCTTGAGGGCGAGCGCCAGACCCTCCTTGCCGTTTCTGGCGGAGAGTGTCTGATATCCTTCGTAGCGAAGGTTGTCTTCGAGCCCTCGCACCATCTCGGGCTCGTCGTCCACGATCAGGATGCGTGCCATGGATTTTTTGTCAGGGGGGGAGTCCCAACCACTCCTCCCCCTGGCCCCCCCACCTGGGTTCGGAGTACAGGCTGATCAAAAAGGTCCAGATGCAAGGCGGCGATTCGAACGCCGGCTTCGCCGGCGCAACCTCATGGGGGGAGGTTCGGAAGGGGGCCGTCGAGGCCCCCTCCGAGGAAAGCCTTCGCCGCAGATGGGCCCTTTTCATCAGCCCGCTAGCGGGAGCCAGAGGGTGAAGCAGCTCCCGCTCCCCGGCTGGCTCTCCACCGTGACGCGCCCTCCGTGAGCCTCGGCGACGTGGCGCACGAGGGCCAGCCCCATGCCGCTGCCGCGCCGCCCTTGAGTCTCGCTGCGTCCCACGCGATAGAACTTCTCGAAGATCTTCTGCTGCTCGTCGCGCGGAACGCCGATCCCCTCGTCGACGACCGAAAGAGCAAGGTGGCCATCCCGGCTCTTGGCCTCCACCCTGAGGACTTTGTGCGACCCGGAGTATTTGATCGCGTTGTCCAGGAGGTTGGCCAGCGCCTGGCTCACCGCGTCCGCATCCATGGGCACCTCGGGGAGATCGGGGGCGATGGATACGTCGACCTTGAAGCCCTGCTGGGCCAGAACGTAACCGAACGAGTCGAGCGTCTCTCGAATCATCGGCTCCACGGTCGTCGGGGCGATGTCGTACTTGCGGCGGCCCCCCTCGATCCGGGAGAAGTCCAGAACGTTGTCAATCAGACGCGAGAGGCGGTCGCTCTCGCGGGCGATGACCGCATAGTACTCGCGTCGCTTCGCTTCGGCGGGGACTCGGTCCATCTCCAGGGTCTCGCTGAACATTCGAATCAGCGAGAGCGGCGTCTTGAGGTCGTGGGAGACATTGGCGACAAAATCGGCTTTGAGGCGGGCCATCTCAGTTTCCCGTCGCACGAGCCGGTAGGTCGCGAAGAGCCCGGCCATAATCACCACCAACAGCAGGAAGAAGGTGATGGAGAGAAGTGTGATCTGGCGATGGACCGCCTCCTGCGGAGACATGCCGCGGGGCTGGTAGAGGGTGACCCGCCAGAGGGGAAGCGCCTCGCCGAACGTGACAGTGACGATCCGGTCGGCCCGCTCCAGCGGCTCGCGGCTATAGATCAGGCGATCCTGATGATCAATGATGGAAAGAATAGCCGGCCCTTCCTGCTTGCCCAGTGTCTTTTCGAGTATCTCCCCGCGAAGGATCTCGGGGTTGCGGGAGAACGCGGCCAGGAGGGGTGCCCCGTCCCGGGCCTTGAGCACGGCGGCCAGAATGACCTGATCCCGGATTACGAGGTGCCGCCGCCCGCCGCGCTCCCAGAAGCCCTGAGAGATCTCGGCCAGAAGGCCGACAGAGACGCCTGCGTCTTCTCCCATCCACGACGAGGGAAAGAGGGGCGCCCCGCGCCGGTCGAAGAGATAGAGCCGTTGGATCAGTGGCGTGGCAGCGAGCAACCTTTCGAGGGCCGCAGGCGCGAAGTCGGGGCTTGCCACGAGTGACTGGAGGCTCACGAGGATCTCATCCTCAGTGCGGACCAGGACCATCTCGATCTTTTCCGCCGCCATGGACGCCATCTCCCGCGCCTGCTGCCGGAAGAGGAGCTCCGACGAGGTCTTCCACTGACGCAGAGAGAGGTAACCCAGGACCGCCAGGATCGCGGTCGGGAGCACGATCGCCAGGACGGCAAAGGCGGAAAATCGGGCGAGCGGAGAGCCGAGACGAATCGTCATCCCGGTTCGGCCAGGAGGCGCTGGATGACGGACTCGATCTCCTCGTAGGCCCCCTCGCCGATGTGATGGTAGCGAATGTTTCCTTTCCTGTCGATCAGGACCGCGGTCGGCCACGCCCGAATCCCGAAACGGTTCCACATGGCCCAGTCGTTGTCCTGAACCACCGCGTATCGGATTCCCAAATCCCTCACCGCCGCGGCCACCCTCCCGTAGGACTTCTCCCAGAAGAACTCCGGCGTGTGGACGGAGACGATGGTCAACCCCGCCGTCCCGTACTTCTCGTGCCAGGCCCGCAACTGCGGGATCACGTTGCGGCAGTTGATTCAGCCATAGGTCCAGAACTCCACGAACACGGCGCGGCCACGAAGCTTCTCGAGCGACAGCGGCTCGCTGTTGATCCACGGCCCCCCCATGATCTCGGGCGCCGGGCGCCCGGGCCGCAGGCTCTGCTGGGCCTCGCCGAGACAAGGGAGGAGCGCCGATGCCGCCAGCGTCAGCGTGAGTGATACCGCGGTCACGAGCTTGCCCGAGGTCGCCACGGCCTCGCGTCGCCGTTTCACGAACCGGCGCGCGCGATCCCAGAGGCGGATACCGAGCACGAGACCCAGCCATGCGGCATAGTAATACGGATCGGTGACACCCTTTTTCGCCAGCCACAGGTAGTGCAACACGCCGAGGACCCCAATGACATAGACCAGCCGGTGCAGCCGCTGCCAGTTCGCCCCGCCAAGACGCTTGACCATCCGGGTCGTCGAGGTGGCGGCGAGGGGCACCAACAGGGTCAGCGCGAGCATCCCGACCGTGATGTAAGGGCGCTTCAGGATGTCTTCGATCATCTCCTGCCAGTCAAAGAAGTGATCGACCACGAGCCAGACGGAAAAATGCAAGGAGGCGTAGAAGAAGGCGAATAGACCCAGGAGACGACGGAGGGCGACTGGCCAGGACGCGCCGAAGAGGAGCCGGAGCGGGGTCATCGAGAGACTCGCGAGCAAGAGTCTGATCGTCGTGTCTCCAAGCAGGTTCGTGGCATACGAAATCGGGTTCGCGCCGAGGTTGTCTGTTGCGAAACGATAGAGGAGAAGGCACAAGGGGGTTAGGGCCACCCCCCACACCGCGATCTTCAGGCCAATTCGCGCGCGTCTTGACACGTCGCTAACAGGATCCTAGAAAACACCGTTCCGAGCGCAGGTGATCAAAAAGGTCCAGATGCAAGGCGGCGAGGAAGCGAGGAGTGAGGCGTACTTGGTCGTACGTTGCAACGACGAGCGACGATGCCAACGCCGCAGATGGGCCTTTTTCATCAGCCTGCTAG
>Ga0184637_10000218_pt1 | contig 41940 bp, 37 predicted proteins | sample PLM3_127_b2_FD_133143 | JGI IMG/M metagenome (GOLD analysis project Ga0184637, IMG submission 133143) | Groundwater sediment microbial communities from an aquifer in East River, Colorado, USA - PLM3_127_b2 | ecosystem: Environmental > Terrestrial > Soil > Riparian zone | place: USA: East River... | reverse complement strand
TGCAAGGCCTGGCGCTGGCGTCGTAGCCGCTGAGGCTCACCGCGCTTGCCGGTCGCCGAGCGCTCGGGCAGAGTCGCCCCATGCACCCCGACGAGCAGCCTGGCCCGGAGCAGCTCGCGATCCTGCGACGCATGACACCCGAGCAGCGCTGGCGGGCTGCCCACCGGCTCTACTGGACCCTCCGGCGGCACAAAGCCGCGTTCCTGCGCCACCAGCACCCCGAATGGTCCGACGAGCAGGTCGAGGGAGAAACGCGGCGCATCTTCCTTCATGCCCGAAGCTGACCTGATCGACCTGGAGGAATCGTGAACGTCTCTCAAATCCGCTCCCGGATCGACCACCCGATCATCGACTCCGACGGCCACGCGATCGAGTACCTGCCGCTCGTGCGCGACATCCTGCGCGAGCAGGCGGGCCCCGGGGCTGTCGCCGGCCTCGACCATGTGACGTCGTTCGGAGCGGTGGCCCGCACGCTCACGCCCGAGCAGATGCGCGCGGCCGCACTGGTGCGCACGCCGTGGTGGGGGTTGCCCGCGCGCAACACGCTCGACCGCGCCACCGCGCTGCTGCCGGCGCTGCTCGCGCAGCGGCTCCCTGAGATCGGCATCGATCACGCCGTCCTCTATCCAACCTACGGCCTCGTGCCGGCGAACCTCGACGACGGCGACCTGCGCCGCGCGCTGGCGCGCGCGTTCAACACCTTCTACGCCGAGGCGTTCCGCGACCACCGCGACACGCTGACGCCGGTCGGCATCATCCCGATGCACACGCCCGACGAGGCGCTCGCGGAGCTCGACCACGCCACCGGCGCGCTAGGCCTCACCGCGTTCATGTTCGGCGGGCCGATCTCGCGGCCGGTGCCCGGCATCGATCATCGCGCCGCGCGCTGGTGGGATACGCTCGGCGTCGACAGCCTCTACGACTACGACCCGGTGTGGGCGCGCTGCACCGAGCTGGGCGTGTCGCCGACCTTCCACACCGCGGCGATCGGCTGGGTCACGCACGCGTCGGTCAGCAGCTATGTCTACAACCACATCGGCATGTTCGCGACCGCCGGCGAGCTGATGGCGCGCTCGCTGTTCCTCGGCGGCGTCCCGCACCGCTTCCCGGCGCTGCGCTTCGCGTTCCAGGAGGGCGGGGTCGCGTGGGCGGCCAGCCTCTATTCCGGCCTGATCGGTCACTGGGAGAAGCGCAACCGCGAGGCGATCGAGCACTACAACCCGGCCCGGCTCGACCGAAAGCTCCTGGTCGAGCTGTTCGAGAAGCACGGATCCGATCGCTACCGGGCGCGCCTCGACCAGCTCGACGACGGGCTGCGCTTCCTCAGCGACCCCGACGAGCAGAACGTCGACGAGTTCGCCGCGTCGGGCGTGACCAGCCCCGAAGACATCCAGGCGATCTTCACCGAGCGCTTCCACTTCGGCTGCGAGGCGGACGACCCGTTGGCCGCGCTGGCATTCGACACCCAGCGCAATCCGCTGGGCGCGCGGTTCAAGGCGCTCTTCGCGTCCGACGTCGGCCACTGGGACGTGCCCGACATCCGCGAGGTGCTGCCGGAGGCGTGGGAGCTGGTCGAGCACGGCCACATCAGCGAGGCCGACTTCCGCGCGTTCACGTACGACAACGCGCGGTCGCTGTGGGCCCCAATCCGCGCGCAGTTCGACTGAGGCCGCCGACCTACTTCGCCATGTCGAGGAACTCGGTGAAGCCGTACGGGCGGTGCGGCCCGAGCGCGATCTGCTCGAGCACGCCGACGCCGACGCGGTCGCCGCAGGTCGCTCGCACCACCTGTTGGATGTGCTGATTCTCGAACGCGGTCTCGTCGACGTCCGCGGTCTTCCAGCTCTCGGCGGCGACCGCGAGCTCACCTTTCCACATGCCGTGCCCCCACGTCGGGTGCGAGTAGCCGATGCCCTTCATCCGGAAGCAGAGCAGCGGCTCGAGCTCGATCACCTGGCGCGAGCCGCTGCGCTCGAGCAGCGTGATCACAGCACTCTGCGCGCGGCGCGTGCCGGGGACGTACACGATCTGATCCTCCACGCCCGCGAGCGGCTCCGTCGCCGGATCTTCGACGCCGGGAATCTGGTCCGGGCTCTCGTAGGTGGGAACGATCATGCCGTCCCAGTGCCACATCTCGCCATGCTCGTTCTCGAAGATGCCGGCGTGCGTGCAGCGATCCTCCCAGTGCAGCGGTGCCCACAGAAAGAAGATCTGCGGCACGCGCGTCGGCGGTGCGCCCGGCGCCGGGTGGCCGACCGGCCGCACGCCCCACGAGCGATCCTTGGTGCCGTAGACGCGGCGCGGATCGATCTCGCAGGTGCGGCCGTCGTAGCGGATGTGCCCCTGCCAGGTGCCGAACTGGTTGAAGCGCGTCGCCTCCATCCGCGGCGTGCCGAGCGCGCCGCCGCCGCTCGCCTGGTGGCCTTCCACGAAGTTCGCGCTGCGCGGGATCCAGCGCAGGTCGCAGTCGAAGCCGGTCTCGTTCTGGTCGACGCGGATGCGCAGGCTCTTCATCGGCTCGAGGATCTCGAGCTGGAACGGGCCGACTTCGAGCTCGGTCGGCTCGAGCGGCGCGCGCCGCGACGCGTGGAATGCGTGCTGCTCGCCGCCGCGCACGATGCTGACGCCGCAGTCCATGATGCCGAGATTCGGATACAGCGCGGCGCCGACGCCGAAGTAGAACGCGCCGTCGCGGTCGTAGCCGTTGAACCAATAGCGGTCGTAGTGGTTGCGGTCGGCGCTGACCGGCTGGCGCACGGGGTGTGAGGTTTGATGGATCGGAAAATCGTCGAACTTGGACAGCATGGCGGGGCCTCTCTCGATGACGGGAAGACTAAGGGTGCTGACCGCTCGCCGACACCACCTCGCCGGTCAGGTACGACGCGTAATCACTGGCGAGGAACACCATCACGTTCGCGATCTCCCACGGCTCGGCGGCGCGGCCGAACGCCTCGCGGCCGACCAGCTCCTCGAGCAGCCCGTCGGGCGTCACCTTCGACAGGAACTCGTGCATCGCGAGGCTCGGCGACACGGCGTTGATGCGCACACCCGCCTCGGCCGCCTCGAGCGCCGTGCAGCGCGTGAACGCCATCACGCCCGCCTTCGCCGCCGCGTAGTGCGCCTGGCCCTTCTGCGCGCGCCAGCCGAGCACCGACGCGTTGTTGACGATCGCGCCGCGGCGGCGCGCCAGCATGTGCGGCAGCACCGCCCGCGTCATCCGAAACACCGAGGTGAGCGTGACGTCGAGCACGGTGTGCCACTGCTCGTCGCTCATCTCGACGACGGGAGCGAACCCTCCGAGACCGGCGTTGTTGATCAGCACGTCGATGTGGCCGAGCTCATCGATCGCTCCGGCGACGAGCGCGTCGACCTGGTCCTGGCGCGTCACGTTGCACACACGACTAGGTGCCGGAACCCCGGCCTCATCGGCGAGCACCGCGGCCGCCTCCGCGAGCCGCCGCTCGTGCAGATCGCTGATCAGCACGCGCGCGCCCTCCTCGAGGCAGCGCTTGGCGGCGGCGAAGCCGATGCCGGTGCCGGCGGCCGCCGTCACGACGACGGTCTTGCCCTCGAGCAGGCGATGGCCGGCCGGCGCTGTCGGAGCAGTGGGCGGCATCGGTCGCTCAGGCCGGGCGCGGCTCGCGCGGCAGGCCGAGCGCGCGTTCCGCGATGATGTTGCGCTGGATCTCGTTCGACCCGGCGTAGATCGTCTCCGCGCGCGTGAACAGGAACAGGCGCTGCAGCGCGCCGAGCTGGTATGGGAAGCCCTCGCCGATCTCCGCCTCGGGCCCGAGCACGTCCATCGCGAGCTTCCCGAGGTTGCGGTGCCAGGTGGCCCAGTAGATCTTCGTCACGAGCGCGGCCGGCGGCAGCGCGCCGTCGGCGCCGGCATCGGACAGGATGCGCAGCGAGTTGTAGCGCATGATCTCGAGCCCGATCCACGCGTCGGCCAGCCGCTGGCGGAGCAGTGGATCCTCGGCCGCGCCGTTGCGCTTGGCGATGGCGATGATCTCGGCGAGCTCATTCTGGAACAGGATGTTCTGACCGAGCGTCGAGGCGCCGCGCTCGAACGCGAGCGTCCCGTTCGCGACGCGCCAGCCGTCGCCGGGCTCGCCGACGATGTTTGCCGCGTCGGTGCGCGCGCCGTCGAAGAAGGTCTCGCTGAACTCGGCGGTGCCGGTGATCTGCGGAATCGGCCGGATCTCGACACCCTTCTGTTTCATCGGCACGAGCAGGTAGGAGAGGCCGCGGTGCTTGGGCGCGGCCGGGTCGGTGCGGCACAGCGCGAAGCACCAGTCCGACCACTCCGACCACGACGTCCAGACCTTCTGGCCGTCGATCACCCACTCGCCGCCGTCGAGCTGCGCGCGCGTCTGCACGTTGGCGAGGTCGGAGCCGGCGTTGGGCTCGGAATAGCCCTGACACCACAGCTCCTCACCGCGCAGGATCGGCGGCAGGAAGCGCGCCTTCTGCGCCTCGCTGCCGAACGCGATCAGCGTTGGTCCGAGCAGGTTCTCGCCGATGTGGCCGATGCGGCCCGGCGCGCGCGCGCGCGCGTACTCCTCGTGGAAGATCACCTGGCGTGCGAGGCTGGCGCCGCGCCCGCCGGCTGCGACCGGCCACCCGAGTCCGATCCAGCCCGCTTCGCCGAGCCGGCGCTCCCACGCGAGGCGCTCATCGATGCACGCCGTCTCGTCACCGGGGCCGCCGCGTCCGCGCGCCGTGACGAACGGTCCAGCGAGCTCGGCCTCGAGCCACGCGGCCACTTCGCGGCGGAACTCCTCGTCGTCCGAGTCGAATTGCAAGTGCATCCGCGCTCCTCGACGAACATTACGATACGATTCGGCTCGTTAGCAAACACCGCACGGCGGAGCCTCGATGTCCACCGATCCCTCCGCGCAGCGCACGCTGCCGCGCATGGTCGATGCCGCGGTCGCCCGCTACGGTCGGCGGCCGGTGATCGAAGACGGCGACGTGCGCTTCACGTTCGAGGAGCTCGCCGCCGCGGGGCGGCGAGCGGCGCGCGCGTTCCTCGCGGCCGGCCTCGAGCGCGGCGACCGCGTCGCGATCTGGGCGCCCAACGTCGCCGAGTGGGTGGTCGCCGCGATCGGCGCACAGAGCGCGGGCGCGGTGCTGGTTCCGATCAGCACGCGCAACAAGGGCGTCGAGGCGGCGTACGTGCTGCGCAAGAGCGGCGCGCGCGTGCTGTGCACGATCGCCGGTTTCCTCGACACCGATTACGTCGGCATGCTCGCCGGCCACGACCTGCCCGAGCTCGAGCGCAGGGTGATGCTGCGCGGCGCGGCGCCCGGCGCTCAGAGCTGGGCGGCGTTCCTCGCCTCTGGCGAGCGTGTGTCCGACGCGGATGCGCGCGCGCGCGCCGACGCGATCACGCCCGACGATCCGGCGGACATGCTGTTCACCTCCGGAACCACCGGCAAGCCGAAGGGAGTGATCTGCGCGCACGGCCAGAACCTCGCGGTGTTCGAGACGTGGTCGGGCGGGGTCGGGCTGCGCGAGGGCGACCGCTACCTCGTGGTGGCGCCGTTCTTTCACTCGTTCGGCTACAAGGCGGGTTGGCTCTCGGCCGTGATGCGCGGCGCGACGATCCTGCCCCACCCGGTGTTCGATGCCGAGGCCGTGCTGCGGCGGATCGAAGCCGAGCGCATCAGCGTGCTGCCCGGCCCGCCGACGATCTACCAGGCGCTGCTCGCGGTGCCGAACCGGCGGCGGTACGACCTGTCGTCGCTGCGCCTCGCGGTGACCGGCGCCGCGGCGATCCCGGTCGAGCTGGTCCACCGCATGCGCGACGAGCTCGGCTTCGAGACGGTGCTGACCGCCTACGGGCTCACCGAGTCGTGCGGCGTCGTGAGCCTGTGCGAGCCGAGCGACGACGCGGAGACGATCGCGAACACGTCGGGCCGCGCGATCCCGGGCGTCGAGGTGCGCTGCGTCGACCGCGACGGCAAAGAGGTGCCGCGCGGCCAGCCGGGCGAGATCTGGGTGCGCGGCTACAACGTGATGCGCGGCTATTTCGACGACGAAGACCAGACGCGCGAGGCGATCGACGCCGACGGGTGGCTGCACACCGGTGACGTCGGCGTGATGGATGCACGCGGCTACCTCCGGATCACCGATCGCATCAAGGACATGTTCATCGTCGGCGGCTTCAATTGCTACCCGGCCGAGATCGAGAACCTGATGTTCGGGCACGAGGCGATTGCGCAGGTGGCGGTGGTCGGGATTTCCGACGAGCGGATGGGCGAGGTCGGGATCGCGTTCGTCGTGCCGGCCGGCGGTCGCGATGCGGATCCCGCAGCGATCACCGCGTGGTGTCGCGCTCAGATGGCGAACTACAAGGTGCCGCGCCGGATCGAGATCGTGTCGGCGCTGCCCGTGAACGCGACCGGCAAGGTCGACAAGCTCGAGCTGCGCCGGCGCGCGGCGGCGGGACGCGGGTGATCGCCGGCTCGACGCTGTGGCAGCTCGTCGAAGCGCGCGCCGCGGCGACCCCGGACGCGCTGTTCGCTATCGACGAGACCGACCGCACGCTGTCGTTCGCTGGCTACCGCGACGCGGCGCTGCGCGCGGCGGCCGGGTTGCACGCGCGCGGCGTTGCGGCCGAGACTCCTGTGTCGTGGATGCTGCCGACGACGCTCGAGGCGCTCGTGCTGGCCGCGGCGCTCGCGCGGCTCGGCGCGGTGCAGAATCCGATCCTGCCGATCTACCGCGAGCGCGAGGCCCGCTTCGTGACGCGGCAGACGAGGGCGCGCCTGTTGTGTGTGCCGCCGCCGTTTCGCGGCTTCGACTATCCGGCGATGGCGCGCGACCTGCGGGCCGAGCGCGGCGAGCTCGACGTGCTGATCGTGGATGGGTCGCTCCCCGAGGCCGACCCCGGGCCGCTTCCGCCGGCGCCGGTGGCCGCCGCGCCGGCCGACGCGCCGGTGCGCTGGATCTTCTACACCTCGGGCACCACGTCCGACCCGAAGGGCGCGCGCCACACCGACGCGAGCCTGATCGCGAGCTTTCGCGGCCTGGTGCGGGTGCTCGAGCTGGGCCCCGACGACCGACACGGGATGGTGTTTCCGCTCACCCACGTGGGGGGCGTCGGCTGGCTGATCGCGGGCCTGCTCGCGGGCGTGTCGCACGTGGTCGTCGCGATCTTCGACCCGGTGCACGCGATCCCGCTGCTCGCGCGCCACGGCGTGACCCAGGCCGGCGCGGGTACCGCGTTCCACCAGGCCTATCTCGCCGCGCAGCGCGAGCGGCCGGCCGCGCCGCTGTTCCCGCGCGTGCGCGCGTTCCCCGGCGGCGGCGCGCCGAAGCCGCCGCAGCTGCACTACGACCTGAAGAACGAGCTCGGCGGCGCCGGGATCGTGTCGGGCTACGGACTGACCGAGTGCCCGATCATCGCGATGAACAGCATTCGCGACGCCGACGAGAAGCTCGCAAACACCGAGGGTCGCGTGAACCCGCCCGAGACCGAGATCCACGTGGTCCGGCCGGACGGCACGCCGGCTGCGCCGGGCGAGGAGGGCGAGCTGCGCGTTCGCGGCTCGCAGCTCTTCCGCGGCTATCTCGATGCGAGCCTCGACGCGGCCGCGTTCGACGCCGACGGCTTCTTCCGCACCGGCGACCTCGGTCGACTCGACGCCGACGGCTACCTCGTGGTCACGGGCCGCACGAAGGACGTGATCATCCGCAAGGGCGAGAACATCAGCGCCAAAGAGGTGGAGGACCTGCTCTACACCCATCCGAAGGTCGCCGACGTTGCGGTGATCGGGCTGCCGGACCCGGCGCAGGGCGAGCGCTGCTGCGCCGTGGTGACATGCCGGGGTGACGTGCTCGACTTCGCGGAGATGGTCGCGTTCCTGAAGGGGCAGGGGCTGATGCGGCAGAAGATCCCCGAGCAGCTCGAGGTCGTCGCCGAGGTGCCGCGCAACGCCGCGGGCAAGATCCAGAAGCAGCTACTTCGCGAGCGCTTCGGCTGATCGCCGGCCGCGGTCGCTGCGGATGCCATCGAGCGCGAGCCGCACTATCGACGGAACGATCTTCGGGCTCGGCTTCGCGCGCGTGAAGAAGAGGCGGACCGTGATCGGCCCGACGATCAGATCGGCCGCGAGGTCGAGATCGGTGTCGGCGGGGATCTCGCCGCGCGCGACGCCGCGCTGAAGCGCGCGGATCAGCGGTTGGCGCCGCGACCGCACGACCGGCGCGAACAGCTCCATCAGCTCCGGATTGTGCGGCAGCTCGCCGGCCAGGCTCGGCACCACCGCGCCGAGCGGCGTCGAGCTGAACACCTCGAGGTAGCTGCGCAGCATCCGCTCCAGATCCATGACGAGGTCTCCGGTATCCGCTTCCTCGAGCCCGGGGAGTCGGCCGAATGCCTCGATCACGAGCGGCAGCTTCGACGCCCAGCGGCGGTAGATCGTCGCCTTGCCGACGCCCGCTCGGCTCGCGATCCCCTCGACGGTGAGCGCCGAATAACCCGCCTCGACCAGCAGCTCGAGCGCGGCGTCGAGGATCGCGCGGTGCGCCTCCTCGCTGCGCGGGCGCCCGGCGCTCTGCGCTCCCGCGGGTGCTTCGGAGTTCACCGGCGTTGCTCCTGGAAGGGATGGGCCATCGCGGGTTCCGATACTATACGTCTCGTTAATAGTCTCGTCACACGGCACGGGCCCCGGGGCCCGGCTGGACACCGCGCGAGCACACCTGCATTCTCCGCGCGCGCAGAGCGGCGGTCGGAAACGGGGGAATCGATGGGCGACCGGAGCGGCGAGCTCGCGACCGCGATCATCGGAGTGCGCGCCGCGGCGCGTGCGTGTCGCGCGGTCCAGGAGCGCCTGGTGCGGCCGGAGGCGCTCGAGAAGGACGACAAGAGCCCCGTGACGGTCGCAGACTTTGCGTCGCAGGCGATCATCTGCGCGGAGCTCGAGCGGGCGTTGCCCGGCGACCCGATCGTCGGTGAGGAGGACGCGGACTCGCTGCGCGAGAGTTCGCAGGCCCCGCTGTTGCGCGCGGTGGTCGAGCGGGTGGCCGAGCAATGCGGCGCGGTCGACGCGGCGCAGGTGCTGGCCTGGATCGACCGCGGGGACGCCGACGCGAGGTCCGATCGCTTCTGGACGCTCGACCCGATCGACGGCACCAAGGGCTTCCTGCGCCGCGAGCAGTACGCGATCGCGCTCGCGCTGATCGAAGCCGGCGAGGTGGTGCTCGGCGTGCTGGGCTGTCCCAACCTCCCGCTCGGCGACGGCCTCGGGGCGCTGTTCACCGCCGTCCGCGGCGAGCCGACCCGCATGCAATGCCTGTGGGACGCCACCGCACCGGCTCGTCTCGTCTCGGTAGCCGTGCTCGATCGCGCCGAAGAGGCGCGCTTCTGCGAATCGGTCGAGTCGGCTCACTCGGATCAGAGCGAGTCGGCGCGGATCGCGGAGATTCTCGGCATCCGCAGCGAGCCGTTCCGGATCGATAGCCAGTGCAAGTACGCCGCGGTGGCGCGCAACGACGCGTCGATCTACCTGCGGCTGCCGACGCGCGCCGACTATCGCGAGAAGATCTGGGACCACGCGGCCGGCAGCCTGGTGGTCGAGTCAGCGGGGGGTCGCGTCACCGACGCCGACGGCGTTCCGCTCGACTTCACGTGCGGGGCGACGCTCGAGCGCAATCGCGGGATCGTGGCCACTTGTGGATCGATCCATGACGAGGTGATCGCCGCCGTTCGGGGTGCGCGGAGCTGAAGCAGCTCTCGAGGGAAGGAAACGGCGGCGTGGAATCGAGCCGGTTTCGGACGCTCGCGGTTGCACGCGGCGCTGCAGATCTAACCACAAACCGCGGCGGAGCCGTCAGCGCGGCGACGTCGTGTTGGTGGCGCCGGCGTCCGTCTCGGCGGGCGGGTCTGATGCGTTTGGCGGCGGAGGCGGCGACGCCTGGTAGGGCTCCTTCACCGCGATCTTGATCCGCTGGCCCGGCGCCAGCGCGTCGTGGGCGAAGACACCGTTGACGACCGACGTGAAGGTGGGGTCCCACTGATTGTCGGTGCGCAGCGAGAGCGCCGCGAGCGTCTCACCCGGCAGCGCGCGCGCGCTGCGCAGCCGCAGCTCTTCGATCGACGTCGCCTCTTCGGGCGCCAGTGGGCGGAAGCTCTGGGCGAACTTGCGGAACAGCCCCTGATATTTGGAGAGCTGGCCGCCGCGCATGCCGCCGAGCAGGCGGTACACGCGCCCTCCGTACGCGACCCAGGTGATTTCCGCGTTCAGCGCGCCGAACGGTGTCGGCAGGACCGTGAGCGCGCGAAAGCCGGGAAGCTCGCCGATGTGCAGCGGGGTGCCGTGTTGGAGCGCGAGCCCCTCCACTTCGGCGTACTCCCGCGCGGCCGCCGCCGGGTCGTTGCCCGGCCCCTGCAGCCCGAGCGCGACAACGCCGTCGCGTCTGGGCGCGATCGCGATCACCTGCTCCGGCTCGTTGCGTGGCTCCCAGCCATACGGGAAGCGCAACGAGAAGCCGAGGTCGGCGTGCAAGAAGCGATCCTCGACGATCACGCCCTCGCTCGCCGGCCGGCTGACCGTCATGCCGTCGATGCGGTCGAGGAAGGCGTCACGTGCATCTTCGTAGGGGGGCACGGGGCTTGCGGGCGTGCCGTCCGAGGCGGCGTTCTTCCACGACTCGGTCTGCGCGCGCGCAGCCGCTTCGGCCATCCGCTCGCGGGTGGCCGGGTGGGTGGCGAAATAGGTCTGCGGCATCGAGAAGCCCTGTGTGAGCTTGGTGTAGTTGTCGAGCGAAGTGAGGAAGCGCGCCATGCCGCCCGGATCGATCCCGCTCTGCGAGGCGATCTGCTGTCCGATCAGGTCGGCCTGCCGCTCCTGGCTGCGTAAATAGCGCGCGAACGGATTGCTGCCGGCCGTCTCCGAGGCGTGGATCTCCTCTTCGCCGCCGGAGAGCAGATCGCCGAGCAGCGTGGCGAGGCCGAGCGTCTTGAAGTGCGCATCGATCTTCGCGGCGTGGCGCGCGGCCACGTGCCCGATCTCGTGCCCGAGCACATGCGCCAGCTCCGCTTCGGTGTTCGCCAGCGCCAGCAAGCCGCGCGACACGTAGACGTGCCCACCCGGAAGCGCAAACGCGTTCGGCTCGTCCATCTCGACAATCTGGAACGTGTAGGAGATGTCCTGGCGCGGCGAATGGGCCGCCAGTGCGCGCCCGACCTGCTCGACGTAGCGCGAAAGCGCCGGATCCGACACGAGGCCCAAGCTGGCCTCGATCTCGAGGTTCGCCTGCTCGTCGATCTGCTGCTCGTCCTCCGCGGTCATCAGCACCACCTCCCGTCGACCGGTGGCGGGGTTGACGGAGGCGGCGCAGCCGAGGGCGAGGGCGAGGGCGAGGATACGCGCCGGAGGGCGGCAGCAGCGGGACGAAGGCATCGACCGCGATAGTAGCGGCCCGGGCCGTGCGCGAGGCGCGGCTACCTCTGGATGCGCTTGCGCCCGAGCAGCGCGACGCCGATCGCGCCGGCGCCGAGCAAGATCAGCACGCCGGGCTCGGGCGCGAAGTTCAGCGTCAGGCGCGAGATCTGGCCGCTCGGGGTGTTGCTCCCGCTGCACCCCAAGCACGTGGTCTTCGTCGCGGTGACGAGCTGCAGCGTTCCACCCATGCCCAACGTCGTCAGGTCGAGCGTCGAGCCGGTCATCCCCAACGGGCCGTGCACGGTGCCCATGCCCGTGAGGAAGCCGATCATCCCCATGGTGGTGACATAGCTCGCCGAGGTGGTGTTGACCGTCCAAGGCGCACCCTTCACCACCAGCATGGTGCCGCTTATCCCGGTGGCCGTGAACGTGCCGCCGACCCCGGGACCGATCGCGACGCCGAGGTCGGTCTGAGCCAGGTTCACCGCAACCGAGCCCGGACAGCCAGAGAGGTTGCAGATGCGGATCGTGCCCTCCGCGGGCAGCGTGCTCTGGGTGAGCGTCATGCCCTGCGCGGCGCCGAGGATCGGCGCGAAGACTCCTGGGACGCCGCCGGGACCCGCGAGCAGCGGGTTGATCCGGACGCCCTCGAAACGGATCTCGTCGAGCCCACCGGGGTTGGTGGCGATCACAGTGTCGTTGATCTCTGCGAACGCCCTCGTGAGCTCGACCGTGTTCAGAGCCCCGCTTCCACTGGCGGAGCCGTTGACGGTCGCGACACCGTTCCCCTGCGCCACGACTTCCTTGATCACGCCGTTCTGCGCGAAACGGATCCCGTGCTCACCCGAGAACAGCAGCTTGTCCGCGCTCGCCGCGCCGGCGAGCCACAGGACGGTGGCGAACGCCGAGAGCGCCGCGAGGCGCGAGATCGAACTCATCGGCCGCATTAACGGAACTCTCCTCGGTACGTGCCAGCAGCGGGGCGAGCGTGTTCGCGCGCCTAGTCTCTCATATCCGGCCGGCGGCCGGAAGCGCGGAAGTGCGCCGTCCGGACGAATCGGTTTCGGGGTGTTCGCCCGGGTCGGAACGCGGATCGACAGGCCAGAAACCCGTCCGATTGTTCTATTAACTATCTAGAATCATTAACAATTTTCTAATCATGCCGATGCGGAGCGCAGGCCTGCATGGTAGGTGGGTGGCCCGCGGAGGGAAGTCTGTGACGGCGCCCCGGTGATCTCTCCAGCGCAGCGGCGGGCGGCGGGGCGCGAGGCGGTTAGCCTACCCCCCCGGTCCGACCCCGCCGCTGCCCAGAGGAGCCCACCGCCCATGGCGATCTACGAGCCGATCGAGCCCCGAGGACCCCGACGCCGCTACCGCCTGCGCAGTCCCGTCGACCGCGAGCCGATCGGGGAGCTCGAATGCATGACCGAGAGCGACGTCGCTCGAGCGCTCGAGCGCGCGCGCAAGGCCCAGCCCGGCTGGGCCGCCCGTCCGATCGCCGAGCGAGCCGCGCTCTTGCGCCGCGTGCTCGCGCTGGTGCTCGAACGTCACGAGCGCATCACCGAGACGGTGATCCGGGAGACCGGCAAGACCGAGACCGAGGCGTTCGGCATGGAGGTTTTCGCGTCGTGCGACGCGCTCAACTACTACGCCAAGAACGCGGTCCGCTTCCTGCGCCCGGAGCGCCGGCGCGTCCACGGGATGCTCGGCCTCATGAAGCAGCTGCGCGTCGTGTACAAGCCGCTCGGCGTCGTTGGCATCATCGTGCCGTGGAACGGCCCGTTCGTGCTGGGGATCAACCAGACCGCCCAGGCGCTGCTGGCGGGCAACGCGGTGCTGTTGAAGGGTTCGGAGGTCACGCCCCACTCGACCGCGTTGGTGGGAGAGTTCTTCGCCGAGGCGGGGCTGCCCGACGGCGTGCTCGAGATTCTGATGGGCGACGGGCAGACCGGCGCTGATCTGGTCGCTGCGGGGGTGAACAAGATCTCGTTCACCGGCAGCGTCGCGACCGGGCGCAAGGTCGCGGAGGCGTGTGGCCGCCAGCTGATCCCGGTCACGCTCGAGCTCGGCGGCAAGGACGCGATGATCGTCTGCGCCGACGCCGATCTCGACCGCGCCGCCGCGGGCGCGCTGATCGGATCGTGCATGAACACGGGCCAGTACTGCTGCGGCACCGAGCGGATCTACGCGGTCGGGGAGATCTACGACGCGTTCGTCGACAAGGTGGTCGCCGGCGCCCAGACGCTGCGCCAGAGCGATCGCGGCGAGTCGGACATCGGCGCGATCTTCTGGGATCGCCAGCTCGACATCATCGACGCGCACGTGCGGGATGCGGTGGCGAAGGGGGCGCGCGTGCGGGTCGGCGGCCGGCGCAATCCGAGCTTCCAGGGCCTCTACTACGAGCCGACCGTCCTCACCGGCGTGACCCACGACATGGACGTGATGACGGTGGAGACCTTCGGCCCGATCATCTCGATCATGCGCGTCGACGACGAGGAGGAGGCGCTCCAGCTCGCGAACGACTCCCGTTACGGCCTGAACGGCAACGTCTGGACGCGCGACAAGGAGAAGGGCTTCCGGATCGCCGAGCGGATGGAGACCGGTGGCGTCTGCATCAACGACATGGCGCTGACCTACGGCGTTCCCGAAGCGCCGTTCGGCGGGGTGAAAGAGTCCGGTGTCGGCCAAGTGAACGGCGAGGCGGGCCTGCGCGGCTACTGCCATCTGCATCCGATGCTGGTCGACCGCTTCGGTGGCAAGAAGGTGCAGGGCGGCTACCCGTATTCGCGCAAGGACCTCGAGGGCATGAAGAAGTTCGCGAAGCTCCTGTTCGGGACCCGGCTCGGGCGCTGGCTCGGCTGATCGGATCCACGGTGCTCGAGATCCCCGCCGCGCCGGCGCAGCTCGCGATCGACGTCGCGCGGCGCTGGGACGGGGCGCCCCTGCCAGGGCCCGGCCTGTGCGCGCGGGTGCTGCTGGCCGCGACTCCCGACGCGCTGCACGTCGAGGCCGGCATGGCGCACCAGCGCTCGCCGCGCCTGCCGGACGCGCCGCGCGGCGCGCGCGTGGACGGCCTGTGGGACTACGACGTGGTCGAGTGCTTCGTCGTTGGGGAGGACGGGCGTTATTTCGAGCTGGAACTCGGCGCGGGGGGCCACTATCTCGCGCTCGCGTTCGACGCCCCGCGCCGGCGCGTCGATGACTTCGCGCACGCCTCACTCGACGTGGCGTGGCAGAGCGGCCCCGAAGCGTGGCGGGTGCAGTGCAGCATTCCGCGCGCCTGGCTGCCGCAGCCGGTCGCGCGCGCCAACGCGTTCGCGATCGCTGGCGGCGAGTTCGCGGCGCACCACCCGGTCGGCGGAACGCGCCCGGACTTCCATCGCCCGCACGCGTTTCCGAGTGTGCGGATCCCGTCGTGGGAGCGGTTGACCAGCTAGTGCGCCAGCGCGTCACAGATCGCGCGCAGCTCGGCTTCGGCTTCGAACATGCAGGTGACCAGCCGGAGCTGCGCGCGCGCGCGGTCGCGATTGTGGCCGGGGCGCGCGATCCGGAAGTAGCGGTCGCCGTCGAGATGGTCGGTCAGAAAGCGGACGCCGTTCTCCAGCGCCATTCGCGGGCCGGCGAGCGCGAGCGCGCCGATCTCGCGCTCGCTGAGCAGTCCGCGCGCGCCCGCGACGAAGCCGCTCGCCAGCGCGCGAAACAGGTCGCGATCGACGCGCACGTGCGCGAGGTCGCGCTCGTCTTCCGCCGCCGGACAGGCGCCGGTGCGCGCGAGCTCGCCGAAGTCGAACACCACGCTGCCCGGCATCACGGTGTCGAGATCGACGACGCACACCGGTTCGCTGGAGCGGTCGTCGAACAGCAGGTTGTTCAGCTTGCAGTCGTTGTGCACGACGCGGTGCGGCAGCGCGCCGGGCGCGAGCTCGGGGGCGGCCTGCAGCCGGTCGCCCGCGCGGCGCGCGGCGTCGAGCTCGCCCGCGACCTGGCCGGCGCGGCCCGCGGCGTCGCGCCGCGCCGCGTCCTCGAGAGCGGTCTGCCGCGCGGCGAGGTCGTGGAATGCGGGGATCGTCACGGCCAGCCGATCGGGTGCGAGATCCGCGAGGTCGGCGACGAACCCGCCGAACGCGCGCGCGGCGTCGGCCGCCTGCTCCGGCGAGCGCGGCGTGTCGATCGCGTGGGTGCCTTCGAGGAACGGGAACGCGCGCCACCACCCGCCGTCCGCCGCGCGGTGCAGCGTGCGCCCGGCAGGCGACGCGACCAGGCGCAGGCAGCGGCGCTCGGCGTCCGCGACGCCGCGCGCGCGCAGCGCGCCGCGCACGTGTTCGGTGACGCAGGACAGGTTGGCGGCCAACTCCTCGGGCTCGCGGAACACCGCGCCGTTGATCCGCTGCACGACGAAGCGCGCCGTCTCACCGCTGGCGCTGCGACAGCGGGCCACGCTCGTCTCGTGGATGTGCCCGCGACCGAGCGGCGCGGCCGCCTCGAGCGTCTGATCCGGCAGCAGCGCTCGGAGCGCGTCGCGGAGCGCAGCGAGGTCGGGAACGGCGTTCACCGGCTCACGCGTCTCCAGACATCCCCTGCTGGAACAGCGGGACGAGATTCGGACCCTTGCGGATCGTGTGCCCGCCGTCGACCGGGAGCAGCTGCCCGGTGATCCAGCTCGCGTCGTCGGAGAGCAGGAACACGACCGCCTTGCCGATATCGGCGGGCAGGCCGATCCGCGAGATCGGCATCAGGCGGAGATACTCGTCGCGCGCGATCGGGATCTCGGAGAGCGCGGCCGCCATCGGCGTCCGCACGACACCCGGCAGCACCGAGTTCACGCGCACGCCGTGCGCGCCGAGTTCGTCGGCGGCGCAGCGCGTCAGCATGTCGAGGCCCGCCTTCGACGCGCAGTAGGGGCTCATCCACGGGTGGGTGAGCGCTCCCGCGATCGAGCTGATGTTGACGATGCTGCCGCCGCCGGCGGCGATCATCGCCTTCGCCTCGGCGCGCAGGCAGCGGAACGCCCGGTCAGGTTGGTCGCCATCACGCGCTCGAACTCAGCGGTGGTGATCTCGACCAGCGGTCCTCCCGTGCCGGTACCGGCCGAGTTCACCGCCAGGTGCAGCGCGCCGAAGCGCGCGACGGTGGCGGCGACGGCGGCATCGACCGACGCGTCGTCGGTCACGTCGCAAACCACCCAGTCCGCTCGATCACCGAGGCGCTTCGCAGCCTCGATCAGCGTGTCTTCACGGCGCGCGCAGATCATCACCTGACCGCCGGCGTCGACGATTTCCCGGGCACAGCCGAAGCCGATGCCGGTCGCGCCGGCGGTAACGAACGCGACCTTCCCCTCGAGATTCGCCATTGGAGTTCCTTTTCATCGCCCGCAGCGCGGGGCCCTCGACGTTACGGGGGGCGGGTCGCTCGCGTCAACGCCGCGGGGTATCGTCGGCGCCCGATCCGCGGAGGACCGGTATGAAGCTCGGCGTGCAGCTCGGCTACTGGATGGGAGCAGCGCCGCCCCCGCATCAGCTCGAGACCGTGCTCGAAGCCGAACAGCTCGGCTACGACAGCGCGTGGTTCGCCGAGGCGTACGGCTCCGACTGCTTCTCTCCGCTGTGCTGGATCGGCTCGCGCACGCAGCGCATCAAGCTCGGCACCGCCGTAATGCAGATCTCTGCGCGCACGCCGGCCTGCACCGCGATGACCGCGGCGACGATCGATCACCTGTCGGGCGGTCGGCTGATCCTCGGCGTCGGCGTGTCGGGGCCGCAGGTGGTCGAGGGCTGGTACGGCCAGCCGTTTCCGAAGCCGCTCGCGCGCACCCGCGAGTACGTCGGCGTGCTGCGAGACATCTGGCGCCGCGACGCGCCGGTCGAGAATCCCGGGCCGCACTATCCGATGCCGCTGTGCGGTGGCACCGGCCTCGGCAAGCCGCTGAAGCTGATCCTGCACCCGCTGCGCCGCGAGATCCCGATCTACATCGGCGCGGAGGGCCCGAAGAACGTCGCGCTGTGCGCCGAGATCGCCGACGGCTGGCTGCCGCTGTTCATCTCGCCGTTCCGGATGCAGATGTACGCGGACGCGCTGGCGCATACGAAGCCGGGCTTCGAGATCGCCGCGACGGTGATCGTCAGCCGCCACGACGACCTCGCGCAGGCGCTCCTACCGGTGAAGATGATGCTCGGCTTCTACCTCGGCGGGATGGGCGCCCGGTCGCGCAACTTCCACGTCGACCTGCTGAACCGGATGGGCTTCGAGCACGTGACCGGCCAGATCCAGGATCTGTTCTTCGCTGGGAAGCGCGCGGAGGCCGTCGCTGCGATTCCCGACGAGATGGCCGACGAGATCGCGCTGTGCGGCTCCGACGCGCGCATCCGCGATCGTTTGCAGGCCTGGGACGAATCGCCGGTGACGCAGCTGATGGTGAGCGGGGGCGATCTCGGGGCGCTGCGCTTCATGGCGGAGGTGGCACTCTAGGTTACCAGCCGCTCGAGCTCCGCCAGCGCGCTCGCCGGGTCGTCCTCGACCAGCACGCCGTGCATACCGAGGCGGCGCGCGGCGGCGACATTGCCGTGGAAGTCGTCGAGGAACACCGCGTGCTCGGGCGCGATGCCGCCGAGCTCGCGCAGCGCGAGCGCGAAGATCGCCGGGTCGGGCTTGCGGATGCCGACCTCGCTCGAGTCGATCACCGCGTCGAACAGCTCCGCGAGCGGCAACAGCGCCCGCCAGCCCGCGCGGAACTCGCGCGCGTTGTTCGTGACCAGCGCGGTGCGCAGGCCGCGCTCGCGGACGCGGCGCGTCGCGGCGACCACCGCGCCGCGCGCGCCGCCGCCGCTGGTCGCCATGCGTGCGAGGATCGCCAGCGGGTCGAGCGCGAGCCCCGCCTCCGACGCGAGCGCGATGATCGCGTTGCGCGCGTCGAGCAGTGTCATCTCGCCCCGCTCGAGCCGGTGCCACGGGTGATCGGTATCGCGGTCGTAGGGGCCGAACACGAGGCCGAGCACGTGCTCGGCTTCGGCGCCGAGCTCGACCGCAGCTTGCGCGAACACCGAGAACGGCGACGCCGTGTAGACGCCGCCAAAGTCGAACAGGACCGCGCGAATCGGCATATCCGAGCTCCGAGCGATGACCCTATCACGCTGCGCCGCCCGACCCCAGCGCGCTAGCGTCCGCCTGCGATGAGCAACGACATGCGCGCGGTGTGGGTGGCGTACGGCGCGGCGCTGGCGGTGGCGGCCGCCACGATTCCCGAGCAGCCCGCAGACACGCCGATCGCCGCCGCGTTCTGGGCCGACGTCGCGGCGACGCTGGCGATCTTCGCGTGCAGCTGGCTGTACCGGAACTCGAGCTTCTACGACGCGTACTGGAGCGCTGCGCCGCCGCTGATCGGTCTCTACTGGTGGTGGAACGCCGCGCCCGGCGTCGCGTCCCCGGCGCGCGCGGCGATCGCGTTCGCGCTCGTCCTCGCGTGGGCGGTGCGCTTGACCTGGAACTGGGCCCGCGGCTGGCAAGGGCTGCACCACGAAGACTGGCGCTACCTGCGCCTCCAGCAGCAGACCGGCGCCGCCTACTGGGGGGTGAGCCTGCTCGGGATCCACGGCATGCCGACGCTGATCGTGTTCCTCGGCTGCCTGCCGCTCTACCCGGCGCTGGCGGCGGGGAGCCGCCCGTTCGGAGCGCTCGACGTGCTGGCGTGCGCGGTCACCGGCGGTGCCATCTGGCTCGAAGCGCGCGCCGACCAGGAGCTGCTGCGCTTCCGGCGCGAGCCCCGCGATTCGCAGGCGATCCTGACCACCGGCCTGTGGGCGCATTCGCGGCACCCGAACTATCTGGGCGAGATGGGCTTCTGGTGGGGGCTGTTCCTGTTCGGCTGGTCCGCCGACCCGGACGCCTGGTGGACCGGCGTTGGCGCGGTCGCGATCACCGCGATGTTCCGCTTCGTCAGCCTGCCGATCATCGAGCAGCGGATGAACGAGCGGCGTCCGGGCTACGCGGCGTGGTCGGCTTCGACGCCGCTCGTCGTGCCGCGCCTCGGGCACCGCTGATCCCGATCGCGGGCCAGCGCCCTGTTGGACGGCGCGCGCCACCGCGCTAGCGAGCGCGAGACCGAGGCGCGCGCCCGACGGCGTCGGCGCGCCGGTCCGCGGGCCTGCGCTTCGGAAGCGCAGCTTGGCTTCCAGGTGCAGCGCGGCGACGCCGCGCGCGCCGGCGTGCTGCAGCGAGCGCGTGCGGAGCGCCGGAAAGCGCAGCACGGTCGGCGACTCGCGACCGCGCGCATCGAGCAGCAGAGCTTGCGCAGTCCCGGGACAGGTCTGTACCGCGACGTGGAAGCCGGCGCCGAGCGCGGCCGCGAGATCGCGGCCCAGGAGCAGCGGACGAGCCCAGCGGTTGCGCCCGGCGGACAGCTCGAGGTCGTGCGGTGTGCGCGCGCCGGCGCCGTGGCACTCGAGCAACAGGCGCGCGGATGTCGCGAGCGCCGCGCGGCAGTAGGGACTGCCGTCGTCTTTGTTCGGGTCGTGGTCGCGCGCCTGGCTCGCCACCACCAGCCGGCAGCCGATGCCGTGCTGTGCGAGCGCGGTGAAGCACACGAGCGCGTAGAGCACGGCGTTCTCGTCGGCGATGCGACTGCCCCCGGGACGCTCGAGCGCGATCCGCTCGACGCCCACCGGAGCGTGGTGCGGGACACCGAGCACCACGCGTGGCTCCGAGCCGTGCTCGAGAACCGTCAGGCTGTCGGGGCGCGCGAGCGCGTCCTCGAGGTCGCGAGCGACCGCGTCGCCGTGCCAGACAGGTCCCGTGTAGTGCTCCGTCTCCAGCTCGTTCCTCCTCCACTCGCGCCGTACTGTGCCGACAGCCTACTCTGCGCCACCGGGGAGGAACACGGTATGGGTCGGTTGAACGGACGGGTGGCGGTGATCACCGGGGCGGCATCGGGAATCGGGGCTGCGTGCGCGCGGCGCTTCGCGGAGGAGGGTGCCGTGATCGCCGGCCTCGACGTGCAGAAGCCCGTCGACGACGGGTGGGATCGGGTCCTGGCCGCGGCGCCCCGCTCGACCTTTCGCGAGGGGCTCGACGTGCGCGACGAGGCGGGCGTCGAGGCGGCGATCGGCGCGGTGCGCGATCGCTACGGCCGGATCGACGCGCTGGTGAACGCCGCCGGTGTCGCCGGAGGTGGGCTGGCCCACGAGCTCGCGGTCGAGGAGTGGGATCGCGTGGTCGACATCAACCTGAAGGGCTCGTTCCTGGTCGCGAAGCACGTGCTGCGCGCGATGGTGGAGCAGGAGTCGGGCAGCATCGTCCATCTCGCGAGCGTCGAGGGCCTCGAGGGGATGAGCGGCTCGCTGCCGTACAACGCGTCGAAGGGCGGCGTCGTGCTGATGACCCGAAACATGGCGCTCGACTACGGCGCGCGCGGGATCCGCGTGAACTGCCTGTGCCCCGGGTTGATCGAGACTCCGCTCACCGCGCTGCTCCAGTCGGAGCCGCTGCTCTCGGTGCGCGACCAGATGAAGAGCTGGCATGTGCTGAACCGGCTCGGTCGTCCGGAAGAGGTCGCGAACTGCGCGCTGTTCCTCGTCTCCGACGAGGCCTCGTTCGTGACCGGGCACGCGCTGGTGGTGGACGGCGGCTGGACGGCAGGGCGGCGCGTCGACACGCCGGCGCTGGAGCGGATCTGAGCACACAGGTTCCGCCCGAAGTTGGCGAACTCTGCTTTCGACGTTTCTTGACGCAGCAACCGCGCGCGCCGTACCCTCGACGAATGTCGAAGCTCGCGATGGCATCGACTGGACGCGGGTGGCTGTATGCCGTCGCCGCGGTGCTCCTGCTCCCCGCGCTCTGCTTGGCGAGCGAAGTGCAGGTCGTGGGGGTCACGCCAGGCCTCTGCGCCAATGTGGTGATCGCTGGAGGCCCGCCGATCACGATCGAGATTGGCGAGACGGTCGACGGAGTCAAGGTGCTGCGGGTGGACCGTCGCAGCGCGGTGTTGAGCATCAACGGAATCACGAGAACGCTGCCGCTCGTGACGTACCGGGGGTCGGTCGGGGATGGCGTCGGGGACAGCGTGACGCTGTCGGCCGACGAGAGCGGACACTTCATGACTAGCGGGGCTGTGAACGGGGAGTCCGTGCGTTTCATCGTCGACACGGGAGCCACGTTGATCACGCTGTCTCGGGCGCAGGCTCAGCGTATCGGCCTGGACTACGACGGGGGCACTCCCACCCAAAGCATGACCGTGAATGGGATCGTGAAAGGATGGCGGGTGTCACTCGACTCCGTGCAGGTCGGCGACACGACGGAGAGCGACGTCGACGCGATCGTGGTGGATAACGACACTTTGCCTGTGGGGCTGCTCGGCATGAGCTATCTGAATCGCTTCGACATGCAGCGACACGGCTCCACGCTCGTGCTGCGGCGTCGTCGCTGACGCCGCGCCGGTCACACCACCACCGGATCCCCGCTAGGTCACGCGCTCGCCGCGCGCCATCAGCAGCTTGCCCGAGCGCACGAGCTCGACCAGCGAGAACGGCCGCAACAGCTCGGTCAGCGCGTCGAGTTTCTCGCTCGAGCCGTGGGCCTGGAGGATCAGCGCCTCTTTGCCGAAATCGACCACGCGCGCCTTGTAGTGCTCGGCGATCTGCAGGATCGGGGTGCGCTCGTCGAGGGGGCACTCGAGCTTGATCAGCGCGATCTCGACCGAGTAGGTCTGGTCGGCGGTGTGGTCGATCGCGTGCACCACGTCGACGAGCTTCGCGACCTGCTTCACCACCTGGTCCAGGTCCTCCTTGCGCCCGGAGCAGGTGATGGTCATCCGCGAGAAGCGACCCTCGACGCCCGGGCTGACGACCAGGCTCTCGATGTTGAAGCCGCGGCGCGCGAACACGAGCGCCACGCGCACTAGCACGCCCGGCTTGTTGTTCACGAACACCGAGATCGCGTGGGTGCCGATCGGCTCGGCAGCGGGCAGCGTGCGTGCAGGCCCGTCCGACCTTCGCTCGGCTTCGCCTCGCTGCGCGCGGGAAGACCGCTCGCTCACGTGCTGCCCGTGGGCTTCGCGAGCTTGTGCGTGGGCTGATCGATGATCATGTCGCGAACGGCCGCGCCGGCGGGAATGAACGGGTAGACGTTGTCCTCTTTCACGACCTCGGCCACGACCACACACGGCCCTTCGTCGTAGGCGTGGGCCTTGCGCAGGATCCGGTCGACGTCGGCCGAGCGCTTGATCCGGAAGCCCTGAACACCGTAGGACTCGGCGAGCTTCACGAAGTCGGGGTTGCCGACGAGGTCGGAGCCGGACAGGCGGTTCTCGTAGAAGAGCTCCTGCCACTGCCGGATCATGCCCAGGTAGTTGTTGTTGATGATCAGGCACTTCGCGCGGACCTTGTGGTTCTGCGCGGTCGCGAGCTCGCACAGCGTCATCTGGAAGCCGCCGTCGCCGACAACAGCCCAGACCTTCTTGTGCGGATTCCCGAACGCGGCGCCGATCGCCGCCGGCCAGCCGAAGCCCATCGTCCCGGCGCCTCCGCTGCTGATCCAGTGGCGGTTGCTGCGCGCGAGGCAGAACTGCGCGGCCCACATCTGGTGTTGTCCGACGTCGGTGGTGATGATCGAGTCGCCCTGGGTGATCGCGTTCAGGCGGTCGAGCACGTGCTGCGCGCGCAGCCCCCCCTTCTTCGGATACTTGAGCGGATACTGCTTGCGCCAGCGTTCGCACTGCGCGAGCCACGCCTCGGTCTCTCCCATCTCGATCAGCGGGATCAGGTCTTCGACCACGAGGCGCGCGTCGCCGAGGATCGACACGTCGGGCTTCACGATCTTGTCGAACTCGGCCGGGTCGATGTCGATGTGGATCTTGACCGCGTCGGTGCAGAACTCGGAGAGCTTGCCGGTGATGCGGTCGTCCCAGCGCGCGCCGATCGCCATGATCAGGTCGCAGTCGGCGACCGCCTTGTTTGCGTACGCGGTGCCGTGCATGCCCAGCATCCCGAGGTGCAGCGGGTGGCGCTCGTCGACCGCGCCCTTGCCGAGCAGCGTGTTGACGACCGGTGCGCGCAGCTTCTCGGCGAGCGTGGTGACCGCCTTGCCGGCGTCGGCGATCACCGCGCCGTGGCCGACGTAGAGGACCGGCCGCACGCTCTCCGACAGCAGGCGCGCTGCCTCGGCGATCGCGGCCGGGTCGCCGCGGCTCGGCACGCTGTAGCCGGGCAGGTCGAGCTTGTCGGTGAACGGCGCGGGGCAGGGGGCCTGGCCGATGTCCTTCGGCACGTCGATCAGCACCGGGCCGGGCCGGCCGGTGGTGGCGACGTGGAACGCCTCGCGCACGATGCGCGGGATGTCCCTGCCGTCCTTGACCAGGTAGGAATGCTTGACGACCGGGTAGGTGATGCCCGTGACGTCGGCCTCCTGGAACGCATCCTTGCCGAGCATCGGCGAAATGGTCTGGCCGCAGATCACGATGATCGGTGCCGAGTCCATCAGTGCGGTCAGCAGGCCGGTTACGGTGTTGGTCGCGCCCGGGCCCGAAGTCACCAGCACGACGCCGGGCTTGCCGGTCGAGCGGGCATAGCCGTCAGCCATGTGGGTGGCGCCCTGCTCGTGCCGCACGAGCACCAGCTGGATCTTCGAATCGACCAGCGCGTCGAAGATCGGCATCGCCGCGCCGCCCGAGAGGCCGAAGATGTACTCGACGCCCTCGCGCTCCAGGCACTGGATCAGCTTTTCACCACCCGTGGGTATTTTGTGCTCCATCGTGACCTCCAAACGACGACTTCGATGCAGGAGGCTCCGAATCGACCTTCCAGGCTAAGCGTCATCAAGCGATCTTCTTATCCGAATAGATCCGATCCCGTCCCTGATCTGAATCTGGAGGGCCATTGTAGGAGCTAAACGTCGTTTCGCACCATGAAGTTGAGATTTTGAGAGCTCTTCGAACCAGATTTTGTTGAATCCAGACCGAAGAGATCGATTATCCCCGTGGGAAGTCATCGATTCTATCGATCTCTGGTGTCGAATCGAGCGAAACGGCTCTCTCGCCTCACGGATAGCGGGCCGCGAGCCACGCCGCGACGCGTTCGAGCGCGCCGCGGCGGTGGCCTTCGAGGTAGTGGGGCGCGCCCGGGAGGGCGTCGTATGTCACATCGTCGCTGCCCGCCGCGTCGCGGATCTCGAGCGCCTGGCGGACACGGATCTCGGTGTCTGCGGTCGGGTGCAGGATCAGCGTCGGCACCTTCACGTGCGGCAGCGTGTCCGCCAGCCGGGCGCGCGACGACAGCCCCGACCAGGTCGACAGCCAGCCGCGCGCCGTCATCGTGCGCGCGAGGCCCCCGCGGCCGTAGTTCGCGTCGAGCGGGTCTGGGAACGCGAATAGCGAGCCCAGCGGGCGGTCGTCGGGGTCGATGCTCGGGTCGAGGTAGGCCGGGTCGGCGAGCGTCCGATAGATCGTGAGGTAGCGCGCGGTCGCGCTGCGCTGGCGCCAGTAGCGCCACTCGGCGGGCTGCGCGGCGCGATCGATCGCGGCCGCCTGCGCGTGCGCGCGGCGCGCGCTGTCGAGCGAGCCGCGCGCGATCGCGTCGATGCGCGCGACGCGGTCGCGCTGCGCGGCGCGATAACGGGCGAGCCAATCGCGGCCGTAGCAGCAGGGCTCGGGCCACGGCCGCCATCCGTTCGCCGGATCGTACATGTCGAGCTCGGACACGACCGAGCCCGGATCGCTCTCGTCGGCGACCGATGGGTCGATCACCTGGAGCATGAAGACGCCCTCGCCCGGGTGCGCGGCGATGCCGATCCACCCGTCACCGCACTGTGTCTCCCGCTGCGCGAGCGCCATCAGCGAGCCGCCGCCGCTGTTGCCGAGCAGCACCACCGCCTGCGCGCCGCGGCGGCGCAGCTCGGCCACCGCGGTCGCGACGTCGGTCACGCATGCCTCGTGCAGGCAGTCGGTGTCGTTGTTCAAATAGCGGGTGGCGAAACCGAACACGGCGTAGCCCGCCGCCGCCAGCAGCGGGCACGCGTAGTGCACCGAGAAGTCGCCGCGCGGGTGCGCGAGTGCGACGGCCGTCTGCCAGGGCTGCCCGACCGGTGGCGTCCACAGGATCCCGCGCACGAGCGCGCCGTCAGCCGTTACCAGGCGCACGGACTCGCGGCGCACCGCGACGCCCGGATCGTCCTCGGGCAGCGGCCAGTAACCGAACCCGAGCGGACGCGACGCGCCGAGGGCGTGGGGCATGGCTTTTCCGATCTCCGCTCGGCTCCGCCTCGCTGCGCGCGGCAGACCGCTTGCCGCACGCTAGCGCGTGAAATGCGCCAGTGTCTCGACGTGGTCGGTGAACGGGAACAGCGCGTAGGCTTCGAGCGCGTGCAGCCGGAGTCCGGTGCGCTCCTGCAGCGCCGCGGCCTGGACCAGGAAGGCGTCGAGGCCGCAGCTGATCCACACGAGATGTTGCGGCGGCATCGCGCACAGCGCGCCATGCAGCGCGGCGTCGAGGCCCTTGCGCGGCGGGTCGAGCAGCACCGCGTCGACGTCTTCGAGCAGGCCGATCTGGTCGGCAGCCGGCCCGGCGCGCACCACCGCGCGGGCGCGCTCGGCTTCGGGACGCCGCGCGATCCCGCGCGCGAGGCCGTCGAGCGCCGCCGGACTGACCTCGTTGAACGTCACTCGTTCGGCCCGGCGCAGCAGGCCCATCCCGACGGGTCCGCAGCCCGCGTGGAACTCGACGACGCGCGCCGCGTCCGGAACACAGGCCTGCGCGCGGCGCGCGATCCGTTCGGCGAGCGCGGGCTGGCTCTGCCCGAACGCGCCGGGCGGAAACGCGATCTCGCAGCCGCCCACCTCGTCCCAGACGACCTCGGGACCAGCGAGGTGCCGCCACGCGGGTCCGAGGATCGCGTTGCCGCGCTCGGAGTTCCCGTTCCACCAGAGACTGTGCAGCGCGTCGCCGAGTTCCCGCCGGAGCGGACCCGCGAGACCCGCGACCGGGCCGGGCAGCGCCGCGTTCTCCACCAGCACGAGCTGTGCGCTCTGCGAGCGCCGCTCGACCACCACCTGGATCGCGCGCAGCGCGCCGCGGTGCGGCCGCTCCGCGTAGCTCTCGACGCCGGCGTCGCGCGCGGCGACCCGCACTGCCGCCGCCACCCGATTGATCAGCGGATGGTGGATCCGACACTGCGGAATGTCGACGATCCGATGCGACCCCTCCTGGAAGATACCGAGCTTCGGCGTACGCGTGCGGCCGCGCACCGAGAGGCGCGCGCGATGCCGGCTCGCGAAGCCCGGCGCATCAACGACGACGGGCTCGGGGAGACCTGCCTGCACGGCGAACGCTCGGAGCCGCTCGCGTGCACGCGACGCGATCCCGGCCTCGCCGTAGCGCGGGCACCCGGGGCACGGAGGTCGGTGGGGGCAGGGCGGGGCGCTCATGCAGAACGCAGCATGCCACGGGCGAAGATGCAGGACGAGAGAGGTCGCTCCCCGAGTGCCTCGTGCGGCCTCGCCGGGTCGGACAGCGGACCGCGATCAGCCCCGTCCTCGGGCTGCACTCTCAGCGATCTCCCTGGTTCAAATACGTTAGTTATTCGTTAGTTATACTTGATTCATTCTAGAACACCGCTAGAATCAAGATCGTGCGCGGCGCCTCGAGACAACTGGCTCTGGAGTTCCGGGACTCACGGTGGATCACGTGCGGGCGCCGGACGGAAGCCCGCATCGTCACGTTCGTGTCTTTCCATGAACGCGGCCTAACGCCCCGGTTCAGCGGCGGCGCGTTAGCGCCGTCCGCTGCAACCGGTTAGCTGGCCGTCTTACTGTGGGTTGGTCGGGGGTTGATACGGATCAGAGGTGCCCATCGGAATCAGCGGATGCTGCTTCACGCCCTGTTCGAACTGGCCGACAATTTTCAGAACCGGACCAACCACCCACGAATCCGCCGTTGGCTTCTCCTCGCGCGGGTCGGTGTAGAGGTTGTAGATCGTCGGCACGGGGTTTTTGACTGGCGGGTCGAACATGGTGTCCTGCCGCATGAAGTGCAGCTTCCAGTTGCGCCACTTCACCGCCTGCAGGCGGTCCGCGCACCAGATTGGAAAACCCTCGCGCTCCGACTTCTCGGTCTTGCCGAGGAAGAAGTCCGACTGGTCGAGGCTGTCGAACGGCCGGTCCGTCGGCACTTTCGCGCCGCCGATCCGGGCCAGCGTTGCGAACATGTCCACGCCATGCACGATCTCGTTGCTCACGCGCTCGGCGGGAATCTTGCCGGGCCAGCGAATCAGGAAGGGCACGCGAATGCCGCCCTCCAACGCGGTGAAGTATTGTCCGCGCCACGGACCGGCCCAGCCGTCCCAAGGCCGAATGAACTCGAGACCGTTATCGCTGGTGAAGATGACGATCGTGTCTTCGCGGATGCCCGCCTTGTCCACCGCGTCGAGCATCTGGCCGACATTGGCATCCATTTCGGCAAGCATGTCCGCCCAATCCCCGTTGCCGGTTTTGCCCTTGAAGGCCGGGTTCGGCGCGGTGGGAAGGTGCGGCTGGGTGAGCGCCACGTAGGCAAAGAACGGCTTGCCGGACTTGGCCTGCCTCTCGATGAACGCGACCGAGCGGCGGGTGATTTCCGCATCAATGAGCCGACGCTGCTCCACGTCGTAAATCTTCAACTCGCGACTCTTTTCGCCCTTCTTGCCTTCCATCGTCTTTCCGCGGGCATGATGTCGAAAGACCATCCGGGCGAGGACGGCCACAGCGACTCGTCCGTCGTGCGCGGACATCTCCAGGCTCTCGAACGAGGGGGCGTCGAGGCACACGACGCGGGTCGCCCGATCCATCTTCAGCGTCGTGGGAAGACTCTCGATGCCGCGGCTTTGCGCGATCGAGAGGTTGGTACGGCCGCGAGGCAACCCTCGGAGACCGGTGATGCCATCCGCCCCGTCCAGGGTCAGCGACGTCAGAGACTCCGGCAGCCCCTCCAGGCTCGTGGCGCCCTCGAGTCAGCTCGTGCGCGCTCGATCCAGCGACCAGCATAACGAGGTACGGGATCTCGGGCGCGGCCGGGGCGACTAGCGAGGACCCCGCGCGCGCGGCGCGCGCTGCCGCGGGCCGAGACGCCCGCCCCAGCGCTTCATGTACTCGTCGTGGATCCACTTGTAGGTCTTCTCGAGACCGTCGCGCAGCGGAGTGCTGGGCTCCCAGTCGAATAGCTCGCGCAGGCGCGTGTTGTCGCTGTTGCGGCCCGCGACGCCGCACGGCGCGTCGGGTGCGTAGAAGCGTTCGAGCTCGATGCCGGCGATCTGCTCGACGATCGACACCAGCTGGTCGATCGACACCCCCTCGCTCGATCCCAGGTTCAGCGGCTCGCTCGCGTCGCCGGCGGCGATCCGGCGGGTGCCTTCGAGACAGTCGTCGATGTACATGAACGAGCGGGTCTGCTCGCCAGTGCCCCAGATCTCGATCGCGAGGTCTCCCGACACCTTCGCCTCGATTACCTTCCGGCAGATCGCCGCCGGAACCTTCTCGCGTCCGCCCATCCACGTGCCGAGCGGGCCGTAGACGTTGTGGTAGCGCGCGATCCGCGTCTCGAGGCCGAAGTCCTCGCTGAAATGCCGGCACATCCGCTCGGAGAACAACTTTTCCCAGCCATAGCCGTCCTCGGGGTCGGCGGGGTAGGCGTCGGCTTCGCGCAGCGCGGTGACATCGGGGTCGGTCTGGCGGGCCGCGTTGTACACGCAGGCCGAGGACGCGAAGAAGAAGCGCGCGGCGCCGGCGTCGCGCGCGGCCAGCAGCATGTGTGTGTTGATCAGCACCGACAGCATGCAGTCGGCCTTGTGGGTCTCGATGAACCCCATGCCGCCCATGTCGGCGGCCAGCTGGTACACGGTCTCGGCGCCAGCGCAGACCTCGGCGCAGGCCTCGCGGCGGGTGAGATCGGCGACGCGGTTGTCGACGCCGTCGTACACCTGGTACCAACGGTCGATCGGCTTGCGGTCTACCGCGCGCACGCGTCGCTCGCCGGACCGCACCAAAGCGGACACCAGGTGGCCTCCGATGAAGCCCCCCGCACCGGTCACGATCACGGCTCCGTCGCTCATCCCCGGTCTCGCCCTCCCTCCGGATCCGCTCCGCGCGGGTTTTTCCTGCATCGGGTGGTTGCGGGCGCCGATTGAGGCGGATCGAGGCATCCGGCGGCGCGCAGACGTCGTAGGATGGGATGTGGGCACTCCTCCGCGGCGCAGAGGGCGAGGTTGGCGATCGGCCTGTGCGCTGCTGGCCGCGCAGCTGGCCGCGGCTGCCGTGCTGGCCGAGCCCCGCGACCCGGCACAGCCGGCCGTGGTCCTGGTGCGGCTGCGCGCCAGCGGTCCGCACGCGGTGACCGCGTGCGCCGAGGCCCGGCAGCGCAGCGGGCAGGGCCTCGCCGCCGCCACCCGCGATGCGTCGGACAGCCTCGACCGTCTGCAAGCGGAGCTCGGCGTGCGCGCGGTGCGCGCGGTGTTCCGGCGCGCCGACGGTCGCCCCTTCTCGGCCCAGCGCGCCGCGCTCTACGCCCGCGCACAGCACCGGCGCGCGGCGCTCCCGCCCGGAACCCGCGCCGCACTGCCTGCGGTGCCCGAGCTCGCCCACGTGTACCGGGTGGAGCTGGCGCCGGGCGCCGACGCCGCCGCCGCGGCGGCGCGCTACGCCGCGGACCCGCACGTCGTGTGGGCGCAGCCGAGCGCCGACGCCTCGCTCGATCTCGCGGCCGACGATCCGTTCCTCGCGTCGAGCGGATCCTGGGGCCAGCCCTTTCCGGACCTGTGGGGGATCCTGCGCGTCGGGGCGCCGGCCGCCTGGGATCTCTCGCAGGGCGAGGGGGTCATCATCGCGGTGGTCGACACCGGCATCGACACCGCGCACCCGGACCTCGCGGCGAATCTCTGGGTGAACCCGGGCGAGGACCTGGACCGCAATGCCCGCGCTGATCCCGAGGATCGCAACGGTCAGGACGACGACGGCAACGGCTTCATCGACGACCTGAACGGCTTCGACTTCGCCAACTCCGTGGACGTCGATGGCGACGGCGACTTCGACGACCCCGGCGACGTTTCGGACGCCGATCCGTTCGACGACTACGGCCACGGGACCCACGTCGCCGGCACCGTCGCCGCGGTCGCGAACAACGGTGTCGGCGTCGCCGGCGTGGCGCCCCGCGCACGCCTGATGGCGCTCAAGGGCTTCAAGGCGAGCGGATCAACGCCCGACGAGGTGCTAGCGCGCGCGATGGTCTACGCCGCGCACAACGGTGCGCGGGTGATCAACAACAGCTGGTCGTGCAGCACCCGCTGCCCGAGCAATCCGGTGATCGAGGATGCGCAGGCGCTGGCCGCGTCGCTCGGCGTCGTCGTGGTGACCTCGGCCGGCAACCGCTCGGACGACGTGGTCTTCTACAGCCCGAAGCCGCGGCGCGACAACATCGTCGTCGGCGCCAGCGACGAGGGTGATCAGCCGGCGGTCTTCACGAACACGGGCTTCCTCGTCAGCGTCGTCGCCCCCGGCGGAGGCGGCCTGTTCGGGTCCGGCTTCCTTCCGCAGCGCGCGATCCTGTCGGCGCGTTCGACCGGCGCGAACCTGGAGGCCGACGGGGGCGGCGTGTTCGTCGTCGGCGGGGACTACTTGCGCTGGGCCGGCACCTCGATGTCCGCGCCACACGTCACCGGGATCGCCGCGCTGGTCCTCGCGATCCACCCCGAGTTCACACCCGACGAGGTGCGCGCGGTGATCCGCAGCGCAGCGCGCGACGTCGGCGCGCCGGGCCACGACCGTCTCACGGGCGCTGGCGTGGCCGACGCGGCGCGCGCGGTGCAGACCGGCGCGCCCTCGTCGGGGGGCGTGTTTACGTCGCCGGCGCCGGGAGCGGTGGTCGTGCCGGACGCGGAGACGATGGTGATTCGCGGCCGCGTGTTCGGCGAGGTGGCGAGCGCCGAGCTGGCGGCCGGGTTCGGGCGGAATCCAACGCAATTCGAGCGGATCCCGCTCGCCTCGCCGCCGGCGGACGACGAGCTGGCGCGCTGGGACGCCGCCGCGCTGGAGGACGGCCCCTACGTGTTGCGCCTCGAAGTGCGGAGCGCCGACGGCAGCGGCGCCGTCGAGTTCCTGCCCGTGTCGCTCGAGCGCAATCCGCCGATCCGGCTCTCGTCGCCGGGGGCCGCGGCGCGCTCGCCGGCGATCTCCGGCGAGCGGGTGGTGTGGGAATCGGAGCGCCCGCTCGACGGGGAGCCGCTGGGGCTCGAGCTGTTTGCGCGTGACTGGTCGACCGGAGCCGAGTGGCGCGCGGTGACCGGGCCCGGCGATCAGCGCAGCGCGAGCCTGTCGGGCGCTCGTCTCGCCTGGCTCGATGCCCGCGATCACCCGAGTGACGTTCGATCGTGTCGGCTGGACGGATCCCAGCGCCCGTGTCGGGAGCAGACGGCGAGCGCCGGACCGGAGTCCCGCGCCGGTCTCGTCGTGTCCGGCGAGACGCTCGTGTGGTACGAGTCGGTGGACGGCATCCAGCGACTGCGCGGCTGCACATGGCGCGGCGACGCGGGCTGTCTCGCGCTGGCGTTCCCCGCCAGCGACGGCCGCCAGCTGGATCCGATTCTGCGCGGAACGCGCCTGTGGTGGCGGGACGACGGCCCCAGCGAGTCGACGTTGTTCACCTGTCTCGGCTTTCCGAGGCGCTGCGATCCGGTAGCGATCGACCCACAGGGCGGCCCGTTTGCGATGGCCGGCTCGCGCTCGCGGCTGGCCTGGACCTTCCCCGCCGGTGGCCACCTGGTGTTCGTGTGCCGCGCCGCCGGCGACGGCGCGTGCCCTGCGCGGCTGCTCGGCAGGTTCACCGGCAACGAGGTTCAGCTGGCCGTGTCGCGACATCGGGTGGTGTGGTCTGCGCCCGGGCCCGGGCGCGATTCGGACGTCTTCTTCTGCGAGGACGATCCCCACACCGGCGAGTGTCCGATTCAGCGACTGACGGGCAGCGCGGCCGACCAGCGAAACCCGGACATCTCCGGGACCCGCGTCGTCTGGGAGGACGATCGCGATGGTGACGTCGCGATCGTCGGGCTCGAGCTCCCGTCGCTGGATCCGATCGCCGATCGCAGCGGGCGGGTGGGGCGCCCGCTGCGGATCGCGGTGCGCGGTCGCGACCCGTCGGGCGGTGCACTCGCGCTCGACGCGGCCTTCGCCGATGGCACGCCGCTCGCCGCGCGCGGAGCGGCGTTCCGCGACCGCGGCGACGGCTCCGGCGTCCTCACCTGGACACCCCGCCCCGGCGACACCGGGCCCCATGTCGTCACCTTCGCGGGCCGGACCGCGGGTCACCTCACCACCCGGCGCAGCGCGCGCATCGAAGTCGCGAGTCAGCTCGCGAGCACTTCGGTGACGAGGCAGCCCTGACCGTCTGCATCGACGTCGACGTGGTCGAGGTCGTCCATCACGGCGTTGAGGTAGCGGCTGGCTTCGTCGGAAAGCGCGTGGAAGCGCAGCACGACGCCGCGCTCGCCCTCGTCGCGGTGCACCCTGGCGCGCACGATGAGCGGTGTCTCGCGGCTCCCGGCGTGCACGGCGAGCTGTAGATCCATCCCGACCTCGAGCATCGGATTCGGGCTCACGCGCATGCCGCCGACGCTGATGTCGCGGCCCATCAGCACGCGCGCCGCTTCCTCGCCGAGTGCGATCACCCGGCGGTCGCGAGTGTGCCGGTCCGCGGCGCGGCGCTCCGCGATCTCGGCGGCAGGCGTGGCGGCGGGTTCGGTGCGGGTCGCGGCGGGGGTTGCCACGGACACCGGCACGAGCGATGCGATCGGCAGGGCGGCCGGTGTCCAGGCGTCGTCGGCTGCTGCGGCCGGCTCACGAGCCAGGCCCTCGTAGACGGCGGGCCCGTCGGCATGGACGGCGACGGCAGCGCGGAGCTGCTCGTGCAGGCGTTGGTCCACCTGCTCGAAGCGCGCGGTCGTGAGGAAGCGGCCGGCCGTCCTCTCGGGGTCCGCTGCGGAGGAGAGCGCGCGCGCCCGGACCCCGACGGCCTTGCCGCCGGAGAGCGAAGATGGGATCTGCAGTCGGAACGCATTCCCGCGTTCGATCGCCTGGTCGGTGACCAGGCGGCAGCCACCCACCGAGAGATCTACGAGGATCGCCGGGCGCTGGCGCCAACCGAAGCGCAGCCGGACCGGAGCGCCGACGTTCACGCGCATACTGCGCCGCTTCTCCGGACCGCGGTACAGCGCGTGCACGATCAGCGCCCGCAACGTGGCCGGATGCACCGGTCGCCGCACCATCAGCCGGATGCCCGCGCGGCGCAGCGAATTCCGCAGCGTGCGCGAGTCCTGTGTGAGGATCGCGATCTGAATCGGCTGCACGCCGGGGGCGTCGAGGTGCAGGTCGAGGATGCGCTTCGGTGAGGCGATCACGAGGTCCCAGCTGGCGCTGTGATCCTCGCCGCTGGCTGCGCCGAGACGCTCGACGAAGGGGGTCCCGATCGCTTGGAGCAGCGCGCGCACGTCCGCCAGCTCGCCGTCGTGGACGAGCAGGGAGAGCGGGGGCGCGGCGGGCAGTCGTTTCATCCGGTGCGATCGGCTTCGCGGTGGCGTGTCCTCCATCGGTCGGCGAGCGGTGCCCCTGTAGGCGACCCCGAGGCACCGGAACCGTCCGACCCGCGCGCGGGTGGCGAGGGCGGCCCAGGCGAGCCGGCGCGGCGGGCGGCGGATTCCGGCCGCTATGCTCGGACCCCTCCGGTTCCCGAAAGGAGACCCACGTGGCACAGGGCAACGGAAGCGCGACGGTCGTCGCGGCACTGATCATCGGCGCATCGATCGTGGCCGGATCGTTCCTGGTGCGCTCGGCGGTCGAACGCGTGGTCGCCGGAATCGGCGAGCTCGAGACTGCGATCGAAGTCGCGGCGGCGCCGCCGCCCAGCCGCGCGCGCGACGCCGCGCGGCCCGAGCGCCTCGATCCGAACCGCCGCTACTCGGTGAACACGCAGGGCGCGCCGGTTCGCGGCGACCCGGACGCGAAGCTCGCGGTGATCGAATTCAGCGACTTCCAGTGCCCGTTCTGCGGCCGGGTCGTGCCGACGCTCCAGCAGATCCAGCAGGAATACGGCGACAAGGTCCGGATCGTGTTCAAGCATCTGCCGTTGCCCATGCACCCGAAGGCGCCCGCAGCGCATGCCGCAGCCGAGGCCGCGCATCGCCAGGGGAAGTTCTGGGAGATGCACGACAAGATCTTCGCCGATCAGGCCTCGATGAGCCCAGACAAATACCAACAGTACGCGCGAGACCTGGGCCTCGACATCGCGAAGTTCGATCGCGATACCGCCGACGCGGGGGTGAAGCAGCGGATCGACGCCGACGCGGCCGAGGCGACGCGCATGGGCGTAACCGGGACGCCGGCCTTCTTCGTGAACGGCCGCTTCGTATCCGGCGCGGTGGGCTTCGACGTGTTCAAGACGCTGCTCGACGAGGAGCTGGGGAAGAAGAGCTAGCCCGTTCGACTTCGCTCGCCTTCGGCTCGCTCCGCATGCCTCTGGGCGCTAGCGCCCGCGGCGCGGATGAACCGACGTGCAGTCGACCCACTTCCTGTGCACGAACAGCGCGGTGTCGCGAATCGCGACCTTGCAGCTCTTCTGATCGGGGCTCGTCTCGATCAACAGACCCTTGCCGGACCAGAACGCGCCGGCGCGCGAGTCGACGAACACCGGAGTGCCTCCATTGGGCAGCAGGCAGCCCCCGGCGGCGAGGGTGGAGAGCAGCGCAGCGGCGAGCAGCGCGCGGTGCGAGCGCATGTCCGTCTCATCGGCGTCACGCGGATCCGGCTGAACGCCCGGCCGGTCGATCGTTCTGGCTGAAATCGCGGGGGCAATGTCATTGCTGACAACACGGCCGCCTGCGAGTCTACGGGTCAGATTCGGAAGGAGGCACGAGCATGACCACGACGATCGGAATGCTGCTGTTCACCGATGCCGAAGAGCTCGACTTCGTCGGGCCTTGGGAGGTGTTCACGATGGCCGCGCAGCTACGCGACGACGTCCAGGTCGTGACGCTCGCCGAGCGTGCGGAACCGGTGCGCTGCGCCAAGGGCATGCGCGTGATCCCGGACCACGCGCTCGCGGACGCGCCCGCGCTCGACGTGGTGCTCGTGCCGGGCGGCCAGGGAACGCGGCGCGAGGTGGAGAACCCGGTGGTGATCGATTGGCTGAAGCAGATTGCGCCCGGGCTGCGCTGGGTGACGAGCGTGTGCACCGGATCGCTGCTCTTGTGCGAGGCGGGCCTCGCGCGCGGGCGACGCGTCACGACGCACTGGGCGTTCATCGAGACGCTGCGCAAGCGCTACCCCGACGTCGAGGTGCTCGAGCAGGTGCGCTACGTGCGTGACGAGCGCCTGTGCACCGCAGCCGGCGTGTCGGCGGGCATCGACATGGCGCTCTGGCTCACTGGCCAGCTGTGGGGCGTCGAGACCGCGCGCAAGACGCAGCGCTTCATGCAGTACGACCCGGCACCGCCGTACACCGCGGAGGTTTAGCGGGCTACGAGAGCCAGACCGAGAGGATCCGCTCCACGACGGCACCGCCCAGCCACGAACCCGTGGCCAGCGCCGCGAGCAGGCCGAAGCGCAGCAGCATCGGCAGGTCGATCGGCCAAGCAGGACCAGCAGCACCGCGTTCATCCGCGCCCGTGGGTGGATCGAGAGGGGCGCTTCCGGATCGAGCCATGGCCCTCCGTGGCCGAGGGTCCAGGCCGCCAGCGCGGAGATCAACGCGCTCGCGATCAGCAGCGTCGCGGCTGCGATCACCGCCCGTACCGGTTGGGTTTGCTGCATCACTCCGCTCCAGTTTTGCCGAGGTGCGCCGCACCGCCAACCGCTGGTCGACCGGCAGCCGAGCTGCGACACTCGCGCGCAGGGGGTGACGCGCTGCTCGGCTTTCGCCAACGATCGCTGCACGCGTGGCCGCGGCGGCTGCGGACCGCGGTCGTGCACCGCTTCAGCAATCGTCCTCCCCGCTCGCAGCGCGTGTACCAGGTCGCGATCGGCGCGGCGCGCTGCAAGCGGATCGTATTCGCCGATTCGCACCACGCGGCCGCGGTCGCGGCGCGGCTCCAGACCTTCGCCAGCGAGCGCATCTACCCGGGGCTCTTGCTCGAGCGCGAGCGTGAGCTGTGGGTGGAGTACATCGAAGGGGAGACCGTGCGCCGGGTCGACGACACGCTGATCGCGTCGCTGGCGAAGCTGCTCTGCGTGTTGATGAAGCGCGCCCCGCGACGGGTTCCGCTGCGTGAGACGCCCTGGCTCGCGAACCTCGAGCTCGACCTCGCGTTCCTCGCCCGTGCCGGCGTGCTCGCGGACGCCGCCGGCCAGCGCCTGGCGGCGATCGCCCGCGAGCGCGCGCCCGCCACGGTATGGCTCGGCTATGACTGCACCGATGCGATCCTGAAGAACTTCGTCTGGGCCGAACGCGGGGGTCTGCGCGCCGTCGATGTCGAGAGCCTCGGCTCGGACCAGCTGCTCGGGGTCGGCGCCGCCAAGGCGTCGGTCCGCTGGTTGGGCGATCAGCGCGATGAGTTTCTAGAGCAGCTGAAGGGATTTGGATCGCCAGATTTCGACGGATACTTCGACTTCGTGGAGCTCTGCTTTCGCGCCTTCTGGCAGAAGTCGTCGCTGCTCGAGCGGAAGCGCCGCTTCGTGGACCCGGGCGTCTTCGCGCCGTTCTTCGACGCGCGATGAGCGACGCCGGGCGCCACCTCGCGCTGTTCATCCGCTCGCTCGGCTCCGGCGGCGGAGGCGCCGAGCGCAACTGGTTGATCCTCGCGGACGCGTTCGCGCGGCGCGGGCACCGCGTCGACCTCGTGCTGGGCCGGCGCACCGGGCACTTCGCCGACGCGATCCCGCCGGGCGTGCGCGTCGTGGACCTCGACGTGCGCGGGCCGCTGCCGTTGCTGCACGCTGCACTGCGCGACCCGCGCTCGGCGCTCGCGCTCGCGCCGGCACTTCGCGCGGTGCCGCCGCCGTGGATCCTCGGCGCCGCGCCGGCGCTCGCGTCCTATCTGAAGCGTGCACGGCCCGACGCGCTGCTGTCCGCGCTCGGCTATGGCAATGTCGCCGCGCTGTGGGCGCGGCAGTGGGCGGGCGTCCCGGTGCGCGTCGTGATCAGCGAGCGCAACACGATGTCGGTGCGTGCGGCCCGAGCGCACGCGCGACGCTGGCGTGTGTTGCCGGAGGTGGCCCGACGCTGGTATCCGCGCGCTGACGCGATCCTGGCCGTGTCGCGCGGCGTTGCCGACGACCTCGCGCGCGCCGCAGATCTCCCGCGCGACCGGATCACCGTGACCTACAACCCGGTCGCGACCGGCGATCTGGAAGCGCTCGCGGCCGCGCCGATCGATCACCCCTGGCTGGGGACGGGGGCGCCCGCGGTCGTGCTCGGGGCCGGCAAGCTCAAGCCGCAGAAGGGCTTCGACGTGCTGCTCCGGGCGTTCGCCCGGCTGCGCTCGCTTCGCCCGGCGCGGCTGGTCATCCTCGGCGAGGGACCGGAGCGGCGCCGACTCGAGCGACTGGCGAGCGAGCTCGGCATTGCGCGCGACGTGGCGCTGCCCGGATTCGCGGCGAATCCCTTTGCGTGGATGGCGCGCTGCCGCGTGTTCGTGCTGAGCTCGGCGTGGGAGGGGCTTCCGGGTGTGCTGATCCAGGCGTTGGCCTGCGGGTGCCCGGTGGTGAGCACCGACTGTCCGAGCGGTCCCGCGGAGATCCTGGAGCCCGGTGGCCTCGGGGTGCTGGTGCCCGTCGGCGACGTTGCGCGCCTGGCCGAAGCCATCACCCGCACCCTGGACGCGGCGCCGTCGGATGCCGAAGCGCGGCGCGCCCGCGCGGGCGAATTCGCGGTCGATCGGATCGCCCCGCGCTATCTCGAGGCCCTGCTTCCCGCGGTGGCGACGAGCGAGACGAACGCGGCGAGCCGATCCGCCACCGCGGCGTAGCCGTACTCCTGGGCGGTCTCGCGTCCGGCCTGCCCGAGGCGGGCGCGCAACGTGGCGTCGGTCGCGAGCTCGTGCAGCGCACCGGTCCAGTCGTCCACGGTGCGCGCGAGCAGGCCATTGCGGCCGGCCGCGATCAGCTCGGAGTTCATGCCGACGTCGCTTCCGACCGCCGGAACACCCGCCGCCATGTACTGGAGCAGCTTGTAGGCGCACTTGCCCTGCGACCACGGGTCGTCGAGCGAGAGCGGCATGATGCCCGCGTCGAATGACGCGACCACCGCGGCCTCGCCCTCGGGCGTCCAGCGCACGTTCGTCACGCGGCAGTCGGGGAGGGTCAGCCGACCGTCGCTCACGCAGACGACCTCGAGCTCGAGCCGGCGCGCCAGTGCGACCAGCGCTGGGGCGATCTCGTGCAGATAGCGCAGATTCGAAGCGCGACCGACCCATCCGACGCGGAACGGCGAGGGACGGGTGCGCGGCGTATGCAGCGGGACATCCAGTGCCACCGCCGACGGGACGATCTGTGTCGGGAGTCGGCCGCACTGCGCCGCGAGGAACGCATTGCCGCAGCTGGCGCCGTCTGCGCAGGCGAGCGCGCGCCGGAAGCCCGCCGCGCGACGCGCCCGTGCGACGACCCCGCGCCAGCCGCGCCGCCGTCCCCACATCACGGCGTCGTCGAAGTCGTAGATGCGCCGGGCCGGCAGCGACCGCCACCAGCGCAGCTCGCGCGGCGTCGGGCGTGCGCGATGGACGAGGACGACGTCGCCCGGCGCGATCGCTGCGCCGAACGTGCGCCGCGCGCGCGCGCCGGCGGGATAGGCCACGACGCGGCACGGGTGCCCGCGGGCCTCGAGGTACGGCGCCATCTGGATCAACCGGATCCGGGTCGAGGGCGCATGTGCCTTCTCGTACACCAGGTGGAGCGTCATCGCGTGGCCGGGAAACTAGCGCGCGCCGGCGCTGCGGATACTCTTCGGCGCGTCGATCGAGGAGGGGGGATGCGCGCTCCACTTTGGGTGCTCGGGGGGCTCGCGTGCGCACTGACGCCGCCGATCCTGCTGGGCTTCGGCGTGCCGCCCGGTATCGCGTTGGCGGCGAGTCTCGTTGTGCTGGCGATCGCGCTGCGCGGCGGCTCGGTGAATGCGCTCGTGTTGATCGGCTCGTGCGGCGTCGCGCTCGGGTTGTACGGCGCCGCGCTGCGCGTCTCGGGCCTCGACGACGCGATCTACTACCGGTTCCACGAGCGCTTCGCGACCTGGAATGCGCGCGATGGTCACCGGTCCTACCTGCCGGGCGTCCGGTTTCACGAGCGGGAGCCCTACGGAGACCTCCAGATCCTGACCTCGGAGGCGATCGCCGAGCCGCGCGACGTGACGTTTCGCACCGATTCGGACGGATTCCGCAACGACGCCGACTATGCCGGCGAGCCGTGGGTACTCGTTGGCGATTCCTTCGTCGTCGGCGTCGCCAACAGCCAGCAGGACATCCTTCAGGCGCGTCTCGCGCAGCGGGGGGTGCGCGCCTACAACCTGGGCCATCCGGGCGGTCCGCTCGACTACGAGTCGTATTGGCGCAGCTTCCAGCGAAGGCGCAGCGGCGCCGCGCGGCCGCTGCTGTTCCTGTTCGAGGGCAACGACTTCCCGGAGACGGTCGGGGCCCGCGAGCCGCCGCACTGGTGGGCCGTGCTCGACCGCCACGTGCGGGGCGCCACCGCGCCGTTCACGCGGCTCGCGACCTACCGCGTGACCCGTTCCCTGTTCGCCCGCGTCGCGGCGCGCGGCGACCTCCGCAACGGTCGCGAGGTTCTGGTGCTGCCGCTCGCCGGCACGCGCCAGGCCTTCTTCACGCGGGAAGTGGTGGGCGCACGCGCGCCGGAGCTCCAGGACATGGCGCTGACCGACGCCGCGCTCGCGCGTCTCGCCCCGGATCTCGCGGCCGTGTTCTTCATTCCGACCAAGTACCGCGTCTACCAGCCGTGGGTGGCGCCCGGGGAGGCGCTGCCCGACGCGAGCTGGCGGCACCTGGAGCGTTTGTGCGACGAATACGCCGTGCGCTGCTTCGACCTCACCCCGGCCCTGGTGCGCCGTTCGGAGGCGCTGCTCGCCAGCGGACGCTTCACGTGGTGGCGCGACGACACGCACTGGAACGGCGAGGGGATCGACGCGGCGGCCGCGCGTGTGGTCGAGGTGCTCAGCACGCTCGACGCGGATCCGGGCCACCGATGAAGCTGCGCAAGGCGGTCCGCCATGCGATCTACGCGCCGCCCTTCGTGTCGCGCTGGATCACCCATCGCTTCCACAAGCTCTACTACTACCGGCGCGCGCAGACCTGGAGGAACACACGCTGGCTCGGCACTGACGTGCAGAAGTGTCCGCTCGACCTGTGGATCTATCAGGAGCTGCTGTACGAGGTGCGCCCCGACTGGATCATCGAGACGGGCACCGCCTACGGCGGCAGCGCCAGCTATCTGGCGTCGCTCTGCGACGTGCTGAGTCACGGACAGGTATTGACGATCGATCCGGTCGAGCGCGCCGGGCGTCCGGTGCATCCGCGGATCGATTACTTGCGCGGGCGGTCGACGGACCCCGAGGTCGTTGCACGCGTGGCCCGGCAGGTCGAGGGTGCGCGCGCGGTGCTGGTGCTGCTCGACTCCGATCACTCCTACGCGAACGTGCTCGCCGAGCTGCGCATCTATCACGGCTTCGTCACGCCCGGCAGCTACTGCGTCGTCGAGGACGGCAACGTCGGTGGGCACCCGGTGGCGCGGGAATTCGGCGCGGGACCCACCGAGGCCGTGCGCACATTCCTCGGCGAGACCGACGCGTTCGCGGTCGATCGCGAGCGCGAGAAGTTCTATCTCACGTTCAATCCCGGCGGATACCTCCGCCGCGTGCGCTGAATCGTGTGTGGCATCTGCGGCTTCGTCGCGGTGCCCGCGAGCGCGTCGCGCGAGGTATTGGTGCGCCAGGTGTCCGCGATGGCGGATGCACTCGCTCACCGCGGACCCGACGGCGCGGGCGCGTGGGCCGACCCGGACGTCGGCATCGCGTTGGGTCACCGGCGGCTGGCGGTGCTCGATCCAACGCCTCTCGGCGCGCAGCCGATGCGCTCGTCCTGCGGGCGTTACCTGCTCGTCTACAACGGCGAGCTCTACAACTTCCGCGAGCTGCGCCGCACGCTGGAGGCCGAAGGGCGCCGTTTGCGTGGCGGGTCGGACACCGAGGTGCTGGTGGAGGCGGTCGGCGCGTGGGGCGTGGCGCGCGCGCTCGCGCGAATCGACGGCATGTTCGCGTTCGCGGTCTGGGACACCCGCGAGCGTCGCCTGCACCTGGCCCGCGATCCGGTGGGCAAGAAGCCGCTCTACTTCGCACAGCGCGCCGGTGCGCTCTGGTTCGGCTCGGAGCTGAAGGCGCTGCGCGCCCACCCGGCGTTTGCGGCGGTGGTCGACCGCGACAGCCTCGCGCGCTTCATCCGCTTCTCGTTCGTGCCCGCACCCCATACGATCTACGCCGGCGTCTCCAAGCTCGAGGCCGGCTGTCACCTCGTGTTCGAGATCGGGAACGGCGCCGGTGCGCCGCGCCGGGAGCGGTTCGCG
>Ga0184637_10000217_pt1 | contig 41981 bp, 27 predicted proteins | sample PLM3_127_b2_FD_133143 | JGI IMG/M metagenome (GOLD analysis project Ga0184637, IMG submission 133143) | Groundwater sediment microbial communities from an aquifer in East River, Colorado, USA - PLM3_127_b2 | ecosystem: Environmental > Terrestrial > Soil > Riparian zone | place: USA: East River... | reverse complement strand
GGCAACCAGTCGCCGGTGTTGGATCCAATCGGACCAAAAACGATAGCCGAAAATAGCTTGTTGCAATTCCGGATTACCTCTTCAGATGCCGATGGAACTACTCCAACTTTTACGGCCGTGGGCGCTCCCTCCGGTGCCACTTTTGTGGATTCGCTGAATAGCCGCGGTTCGTTCAGCTGGACGCCTTCTTTCACGCAAGCGGGAACGTATTTCGTAACCTTTATTGCCGGCGATGCGTTTTTAGCCGATAGCGAAACAGTTACCATAACGGTTACCAACACCAACCGCGCTCCGGTTTTGGCGGCTATCGGAAACCGTTCGATTTTAGAAGGCAACACCCTGGCTTTTAACACCAGTGCGACTGACGCCGATCTGGAACCTTTGACCATGACGGTCGTCAATCCGCCTATAAATGCCGCCTACGCGGATTCCGGTAACGGGCATGCGCGGTTTACTTTTTCGCCTAATTTTACCCAATCGGGCAGCTATAACGTCCGCTTTATTGCCTCTGACGGGAACCTGGCGGATAGCGAACTGGTTCAAATTTCCGTTTTTGAAGCCGGCAATCAGGCGCCGGTCTTGGCTTCTATCGGTCCCAAGACGGTGGCGGAAGGGCAAAATTTGACTTTTGGATTTTCCGCTACCGACCCGGACGGAACTTCACCGGCTTTTATTTTGCAGAACGTTCCGAACAACGCCGCCTTTGTCGACTCCGGCAACGGGCGCGGCTCCTTTACTTTTAACCCCAGCTTCTTCCAGGCCGGAACCTACAACGTGCGCTTTATCTCCACCGACGGCGGTCTGACCGACAGCGAATTGGTCGCCATTACAGTCACCAACGTCAACCGCAAGCCGGCCTGGGCGGCGATAGGCAACAAAGTGGTCAACGAAGGGCAACTTTTGGCTTTCAACGTTTCCGCCACCGACCCGGACAGCACCATTCCGGCTTTGAGCGCGGCGCCTTTGCCCGCCGGGGCAACTTTTGTCGATTCGTTAAACGGCCGAGGGAGATTTGGCTGGACGCCTAACTTTACGCAGTCGGGAACTTATAACCTGACATTCTTGGCCTCGGACGGACAGTTGGCTGACACGCAGAATGTCACCATAACGGTAAACGAAGGGGGCAACCAGGCGCCGGTTTTGGCTGCGGTTGGAGCAAAGTCCACCAATGAGGGCCAGCTCTTGCAGTTCAGGGTTTTGGCCAGCGATCCGGATTTGACCACACCTTCGCTGGCGGCTGTCAATGGGCCGGTCGGCGCGAACTTTGTCGATTCTCTGAATGGCGCCGGCTCCTTTAGCTGGATGCCGACTTTCTTCCAGGCCGGAAATCACAGCGTGACCTTTATCGCCTCCGACGGACTTTTGGCCGACAGCGAAGTGGTCAACATCACCGTCGGCAACGTCAACCGGGCTCCCGTTCTTGCCGCTATCGGTTCAAAAAATACCAATGAAAACCAGCTGTTGGAGTTCAGAATTTCGGCTGCCGATCCGGACTTGAATACAGCGTTTCTTTCGGCCGTCAGTTTGCCGTTGGGAGCTAACTTCCTGGATTCGCTGAACGGGGCCGGATCGTTTAGCTGGGCGCCGACATTCACCCAGGCCGGCATTTACAACGTGACCTTCATCGCCTCTGATGGCTTTTTGGCCGACAGCGAGGCGGTAATCCTATCGGTCACTAACGCCAACCGGGCGCCGGTCCTGGCGGCCATAGGTGCAAAGTCGGTGGACGAGAATCAGCTTTTGCAGTTCCGCCTTTCGGCCAACGACCCGGATTTGACCATTCCGGCTCTCTCGGCAATCGGTTCACCAGTCGGTGCGGTGGTAGTGGATTCGCTCAACGGCGCAGGCTCCTTCAGCTGGGTTCCGACTTTTTTCCAGTCCGGCCCGTACAACGTGACCTTCATCGCTTCGGACGGTTCTCTGGCGGATAGTGAAGTTGTTACGATAACGGTCAACAACTTCAACCGGCCGCCGGTTTTGGCGGCTATCGGAAACAAAAACGTAGGTGAGAATCAACTCTTGCAATTTAGAGTTTCGGCAGCCGATCTGGACCTGACTGTCCCTTCGCTTTCGGCGGTGGGCGTTCCTTCCGGCGCGACTTTTGCGGACTCGCTGAACGGGGCCGGTTCGTTTATCTGGACGCCGACTTTCTTCCAGACGGGAACGTACAACGTCAGCTTTATTTCCTCGGACGGCTTTTTGGCGGACAGCGAAGCGATTGCGATTACGGTCAGCAACGTCAACCGGGCGCCGGTTCTGGCGGCGATTGGAGCCAAGAGCATCAACGAAAATCAGTTTTTGCAATTTAGAGTCTCGGCCGCCGACCCGGACTTGACTATCCCCTCGCTTTCCGCCGTCGCTTCGCCTTCCGGTGCAACTTTCGTTGACTCGCTGAACGGAGCCGGTTCGTTTAACTGGGCACCCTCCTTTACGCAAGCTGGAACGTACAATGTGACCTTTATCGCCTCGGACGGTTCTTTGGCAGATAGTGAAACAGTTACCATAACGGTGAACAACGAGAACCGGGCGCCGGTTTTGGCGGCAATTGGAAACAAGAGCGTGAACGAGAATCAGCTCTTGCAATTTAGAATTTCGGCCAGCGATCCGGATTTAAGCATACCCAGTTTTTCGGCCGTCGGCCTGCCGGGCGGAGCGGTTTTGAACGATTCGTTAAACGGAGCCGGTTCGTTTAGCTGGGTGCCTAATTTCTTTTCATCTGGAACTTACAATGTGACCCTCATCGCTTCGGATGGTTCTCTGGCGGATAGTGAATTGGTCGCGATTACCGTCAACGAAGTGAATCGGGCGCCGATTTTGGCCGGTATCGGCAACAAGCTCATTAATGAAAATCAATTGTTAGCTTTTAACGTCAACGCCACCGACCCGGATTTGACCATTCCTGCTCTTAACACTTCCGCTTTGCCGGCCGGCGCTGCTTTCATCGATTCGCTAAGCGGCATTGGGCGATTCAGTTGGGCACCTTCCTTTACTCAATCTGGAAACTATAACGTTACTTTTGTAGCCTCGGACGGCCTTCTGGCGGACAGCGAATTAGTCATCATTACCGTCAACAACATCAACGCCCCGCCGGTTCTGGCAACCATCGGTTCCAAGAGCGTTTCCGAGAATCAGCTGCTTACGTTTAGAGTATCGGCTTCGGACGTTGACGGCAATATCCCTTCTTTATCTGCGGTTGGGACTCCTTCCGGAGCAAATTTTGTCGATTCCACGAATGGTGCCGGTTCGTTGCGCTGGACGCCAAGCTTTACCCAGGCCGGCGCTTACAACGTCACTTTTATTGCCAGTGACGGTTCTTTGGCCGACAGTGAAGTTGTGGCGATTACCGTGCTGGATGCCGGCAACCAAGCGCCGGTGCTGGCTGCAATTGGCGCCAAGTCCACGAATGAAAATCAATTGTTGCAGTTCAGAGTTTCAGCCACCGACCCGGATTTGAGCACGCCTTCCCTTTCTATTGTCGGATTGCCTTTGGGAGCAACTTTCACCGATTCGTTAAACGGGGCCGGTTCGCTCTCCTGGACGCCCGATTTCTTCCAGTTCGGAACCTACAACGTAACCTTCATCGCCTCGGATGGCGGTTTGGCGGATAGTGAAGTTGTTACTATAACCGTAAACAACGTCAACCGCGCTCCGCTTTTGGCGGCCATTGGAGCCAAAAGCACTAATGAGAACCAGTTGTTGCAGTTTTTGATTTCAGCTACGGATCCAGATTTGACCATCCCTTCGCTTTCAGCCGTCGGAGCGCCTTTGAGTGCCGCCTTTTTTGATTCCACCAATGGCGTCGGCCTGTTCAGTTGGATTCCCTCCTTTGCCCAAGCTGGGAGCTACAACGTGATTTTTGTTGCTTCCGATGGTTCTCTGGCGGATAGCGAAGCGGTTACTATTACCGTGAACAATGTTAACCAAGCACCGGTGCTGGCGGCCATTGGGGCCAAGTCCGCCGGTGAGAATCAACTCTTGCAATTCAGGGTTTCCGCCATCGACCCGGATTTGACGACACCCACTTTTACTGCCGTTGGACTGCCTTCGGGAGCGGCTTTTACCGACTCTTTAAATGGCGCCGCTTCCTTCAACTGGACGCCGTCGTTTACTCAAGCGGGCAGCTACGTCGTCACCTTCATAGCCTCCGATGGTTCGCTGGCGGATAGCGAAGCGGTCGCCATCACGGTTAACGAAATCAATCGCGCCCCGGTTTTGGCCGCCATCGGCTCAAAGAACGTAAACGAGAATCAACTTTTACAGTTTAGGATTTCAGCCACCGACCCGGATTTGAGCACGCCTGCCCTTTCTGCGGTCGGATTGCCTTTGGGAGCAACTTTCACCGATTCGTTAAACGGGGCTGGTTCGTTGCGCTGGACGCCCGATTTCTTCCAGTTCGGAACCTACAACGTAACTTTCATCGCCTCGGATGGTTCTTTGGCCGACAGCGAAACGGTAATCATTGCCGTAAACAACATCAACGCGCCGCCTGTCCTGGCGGCCATCGGGCCCAAAAGTATTGCCGAAGGTCAACTCTTGCAGTTTGGTATTTCTGCTTCCGATATCGACGCCACCATTCCGGCTCTTTCGGCGGTCGGTTTGCCTTCCGGCGCAGGTTTTGTGGATTCTCTGAATGGAGCCGGTGCGTTTAGCTGGACGCCGTCATTTGCTCAAGCCGGCGCTTACAATGTTACCTTTATTGCCTCGGACGGTTCTTTAGCCGATAGCGAGGTGGTAGCGGTTACGGTTTTGGATGCCGGCAATCAGCCGCCGCTTCTAACCCCAATTGGAGCCAAAACTACCAACGAAAACCAACCGATCTTGTTCAAAGTTTCGGCAGCCGACCCGGATTTGACCATTCCGGCGCTTTCGGCTATTGGCGCTCCAGTTGGCGCCGTAGTCGTAGATTCGCTCAACGGAGCCGGTTCCTTCAGCTGGGTGCCGACTTTCTTCCAGGCGGGAACGTACAACGTTACTTTTATCGCATCGGATGGTTTGCAGGCCGACAGCGAGGTTGTCACCATAACCGTGAATGAAGTAAATCGGGCGCCGGTTTTGGCGCCAATCGCCGCCAAAACCACGATGGAGAGCCAGCTTTTGTTGTTTGGGGTTTCGGCCTCTGATCTGGATTTGACTGTCCCTTCGCTTAGCGCCGTCGGTTCGCCGACGGGGGCAATTTTTAGCGACTCTTTGAATGGCGCCAGTTCGTTTGCCTGGACGCCGGACTTTACCCAAGCGGGCGATTACAACGTGACCTTCATCGCCAGTGATGGTTCGCTGGCGGACAGCGAAGTAGTGGCGATAACGGTCAGCAATTTCAACCAGACGCCGGTCTTGGCGGCCATTGGGGCGCAGAACGTAACTGAAAATCAACTTCTATCATTCAGAGTTTCGGCCAGCGATGCCGATTTGACCACGCCGGCGCTTTCGGCGGGCAATTTGCCAGGTGGAGCAACCTTCAGCGATTCTATCAACGGAGCCGGTTCTTTTAGCTGGACGCCGAACTTTGCCCAAGGAGGTTCCCATTCGGTAACCTTCATCGCCTCCGACGGAATCTCGGCCGACAGCGAGGCGGTGGTAATTACCGTTACCGTTATCAACCGGGCGCCGATTTTGGCGGCAATCGGCCCCAAGCAGACCACCGAGATTCAGCCCTTGGCCTTTATTATTTCCGCTTCCGATTCAAACGGAACGGTGCCGCAGCTTTCAACCGTCAACTTGCCTTCGGGAGCCACCTTTGTGGACTCGCTGAACGGCCGCGCCCTTTTTGCCTGGATCCCTTCGGCCGTGCAGTCCGGCAGCTACCTGGTCACCTTTATCGCTTCGGACAGCAGTTTGGCGGATAGCGAAACGGTGACTATTACCGTTCTGGAAGCAGGCAACCTCGCTCCGGTGTTTGATTCGATACCGTCGCCCATTACACTGCGCGAAGGGGATTCGATCTTTTTGCGCATTCACGCCGTTGATCCAGAAGGGGATATTCCGATTCTGGGAACCGCCGGAAGGCCGGCCAATTCCAGCTTCTTCGACAGCTTGAACGGTTCCGGACTGTTTGTCTTCCGCCCGACTTTCCTGCAGGCCGGGAATTATACGGTCACCTTTATAGCTACGGATCGGAATTCAACTCCAGCTTCTTCCTTTAAAACAATAGGTTTTGTTGTCCAGGACGTAAACCGTCCGCCGGTTTTGGATTCGCTCACTAATAGAACGGTTCTGGCCGGGCAGACCTTGCGCTTCCGGGTGCATGCCAAAGATACCACCGATGCCACACCCGGCGCGATTTTCCTGACCACCAGTTCGTTACCAGCCAATGCCATGTTTGTCGATTCCGGCAATACTTCCGGCAGCTTTACTTTTTCTCCGACCTTCGCCCAGATTGGCAGTTATCCGATTACTTTCTTTGCCACCGACAGCGACACGCCGGCTTTGACCGGCAGCCGCTCCATTACGGTTACGGTTCAAAACACCAACCGCGCCCCGGTCTGGCTTACCACCTTTGGCGCCCAAATCGTGCGCGAAGGGGATTCGCTGCGCCTGACCGCCAGGGCGGCCGACCCGGATTCAACTTTGTTGACGCTTAGCAGCGGCCCGCTTCCGCTAAACGCTTCCTTTGTGGACAATCGGGATAACACGGCCACCTTCCGCTTCCTGCCAATTTTCGTTCAAGCCGGATTGTATTCGGTCAAGTTCTTCGCTTCGGACGGCCTGGCCACCATCCAGCAAACCGTCTTTATTCAGGTTACCGAGGCGGGTAATCAGAGGCCTACGGTTTATGCGCCCGACAGCGTGGAAGTCACCGAAATCGGAATCTTGATTTTCCCGGTCAGCGGCACCGACCCGGATTCAACTTTCCCGCACTTGTCGGTGGCCAATTTACCGGCTAACGCCACTTTTGCCGATTCCGGCCGGGGAGTGGGCACATTTGTATTCCAGCCCGGCTACATCCAGTCCGGCCTCTATTTGCTCCAGTTTGTCGCTTCCGACGGCTCGCTGGCGGACACGGCCATTACGAAGGTAAACGTTTTGGATATCGGCAACCAGCGGCCGGTTTTGGATTCCATTCCAACCCCAAGGATATTCGGGGAAGGGGATTCGCTGAAATTTAAGGTCAGCTCTTCCGATTTGGATACCACCAAGTCGTTTTTATTTGCGCGGCCTTTGCCGGCCAACGCCAACTTTAGCGACCTGCGCAACGACAGCGCCCAGTTTGCTTTCCGCCCCGGTTTTCTGCAGGCCGGAATCTATAACATCTGGTTTGTGGCGGTGGACACCCGCGATGCCACTCTGGCGGACAGCCAGCGGGTGGAAATCACGGTCTACAACAACAATCGGGCGCCGTTCTTCGACGTTTTCCCGTCATCTCGAACAATAAACGAAGGAGAAACCTTGCGGGTCTTTATCCATGCCACCGACCCGGATTTGACCGTTCCGATTGTGGCCTTGCTCCCGGTCGCCCCCGCGGACGCCCCCGGCTCTTTGACCTCCAGTCTGGATGGCACCGGCGGCATAAACGTCACCTACGTTCCCAGCTTTAACGCCGCCGGAGCTTCCCCCGCCCGAATTTTGCCCAAGTGGACCTTTAGCGCCACCGACCGGGATGACGGAAGCGTGGTCATCAATCAGCAATTGCAGGTGACCGTGGTAAACGTGGAGAAAAACCCGATTTTGGCAACCATCGGTGCAAAAGCGACGCCGGAGGGCACCAACCTAACCTTTGACGTTACCGCCGCCGACCCAGATTCCACGGCCGTAACCTTATTAGCCCAAACCCTTCCCTCCGGCGCCACCTTTAACTCGGTCAGCGCCGGGCGCAGCCGCTTTAGCTGGACGCCGGCGTTCAACGAGGCGGGGAGCTACCAGGTGCGCTTTATCGCCCGCGACATTACCCTGCGGGCGGACAGCGAGCTGGTAACCATAACGGTCTCCGAGTTCGGCAATCATCCGCCGGTGCTTGTGGTGCCGAATCCCGATACTTTGGTGTTGTTCAGAAACAGCCTGTTTATGGAGATGACCGCAACGGACGCCGATTTGACCATCCCCACACTTTCGGCTTTGAGTATCCCCCGCAATGCCACATTTTTAGACCGGGGGAACGGCACCGGGCGCTTCGATTTCGTGCCCGATACGACCCAGATAGACTCGACTTACATCGTCAACTTCCGGGCTTCGGATGGAATAGCCAATTTTAACCAGGCGGTGCGGATTCGGGTTCTCAAATGCTTGCTGGGTGATTTAGATCAGGACGAGATATTAACTTCCGCCGATGTGGTGCGGATGCTTAACTTCGCCTTTTTGGGGCTCAATCCACCGCTTTACCTTGAGTGCGCAGATTTGGATAGGAATGGTTTTGTAACGGCTACGGATGTAGTGATGGAGTTGAATTTAGTATTTCTGGGCATACAGCCCCCCCCACCACCTATTAACCCTCAAGCTAACGCTAGTCCGCGCTGAAGGGCGCTAACATTTCCTGAGGGGAAGAGGGCCTCTTTTAAAAAGTCCGCCTTGGGCGGACTTTGGAGAGGCCCTTTTTCTTGGGTTTTGGGGGAAGGTAATGGGGGGTCAAAAAACCCCAAGTATGTACAGTTAGACATAGGCAACACTTTTACCGACCGATAGTCAAAAGCCCCCCAAGCCACCGCTACACCCTAAAACCAATTTACTCTCCGGCGCACTCTTTGGAGTGCGAAAGAGGGTTCGCCCCGCCAGGCGGGGCGCCGGTTTCCTGGGTTAAGGGGGGGGGTAGGGAATGGGGGCAAAAAAAAGTCCAAATAGGGCTTGACAAAATCAATTGGGGGTGCAATATTATACATGCCTCGAGCAAGCTGGACGGTCTTACGGCTCAAGACGGTCTGGAAAAGACAGGTTTACAGACACAGGCTCAATTAGGAGCGAAAGCGGAATTGTTTGCCTGATTTCTCCGTTTTCCCGGGCAAAAAACCCGTAGTCCACTATGGAATATGAGGTGAAACCACCAGAACAGAGTGGATTTATGGTTAAATTTCGCGCAGGCGCTTCTGTTACAGGGAGGTGATTAACCGTTAAAAAGTGCACGATGGAAACATCGGACAGCCTTTTTTAACCCTGGCTTTTTGGGAAGATTCAAAAAGCAGGCGACCCCAGGTTTGGGGTGATGAAAACGTTATTGATTTGATATTGTGAAAGGAGTTTTAACAATGACAAGGAAATTTGCAATTCTACTTGTCTTTACCATAGCCGCGCTGTTTTTAGGCCTCTCTCTGACCGCCTATGGCGCCGATACAAAAGCGGCGTCCAAAAAGGCGGACCTACTGAAGGCCCAGGCATTGGAGCAGGCGGTAGCCCGTGCTGGCCACCAGAAATCAGAAAGGGTGCTCTGGGACGGCACCGAGGTGGAAAGCCCGGCAATGCCGCGCAGCTTTGCTCCAATGATTTCGCAGGCGGCATCCCCCTACATTATGATGCACAAGGGGGTCCGCGAAGCGGATAACAACGGTTCCTGGAAACGCCACGCGGCTTATCGCGGAGCGGTCGGGCCGGGCAGAACCATACACGTATTGTATGGCACGTTTGACGGCGTCGCCGCCACCAATAACCGGGCGGCTTACAACTGCCTGGCTTCGGGTGCGACGGTTATGACTTACAATAATCCGGATGGGACCGACAACGAGCCGCGCGCCAACCCGGCGCAGGCGGACCAAAACAACGGTCTGCACGCTTCGTTTGGCGACGGCACCACCGCCCAGGAAGTTTGGGTGGGCCGCGGCATTGGCGCCAATACCGGCACCATTTACAACGAAGATGCCTCCAGCTGTTTGGGACTGATTACCACGGCCAACACGCCGGTGGTCCCCGCGCGGGGATTGGACCCGGACGTGCGGGTGGCAAACGTGGGAGCTTCCCCGGATACCATCGTGGTTTACCTTAGCTACTTCAACGCGGTGGCCACAATAGGCGCCACCACTTCGATGGACGGCGGGGTGACCTGGTCGGCCCCGGTAGACGTTACTGCTTCTTCGTTTTTGAACTTTGCGGTAGCGAACAACGCCACCGACCCGAAGGTTCAGCATGTGTTTTCAATGGGCACGCCGGATTCCGGGTCGTTTGACGACGTGGAAGAGATACTCTACGTCAAATCGGCCGACTACGGGATTACCTGGTCGCCGGCGGTTTCGGTTTCCGGGCCGTTCGAGCTGCCCAGCTTCATTCCGCAGTATAACGGCAGCATCACCGCCATTATGATTGGCGATACGGCCCACTGCGTTTGGGCCGACCATACCCACGGCCTCAATAGTTTGCCGGGCGGGCATGTCCATCATTTAGCGGTGGAGCCTTCGGGCGCCATCCAGGGGCCGCACAAAGTGGCGGACATCAATATCTACTACGATATAAACTACGATTATTCTGCCACCGGGTTCGGTCTGGGACACGGCCTTTGGGCCGGCGGTTCCGGTCCTTCGGTAGCGCGCAGTGCCAGCACGGGCGTTCTCTACGTCCTCTGGGGCGCGCCTCCGGAAGATCCTCTGAACCCCGGAAAGAGCAACGACAGCACCAACCTCAGCGGCACCCGGGAGTTTTGGAACAACGACATCTGGTGCGCCGCTTCGGCCACCAACGGCCGCAACTGGGACGCCAAGACCAACGTGACCATGACCAACCACAACGACTGCGATGGAGTCATTCTCCCCTGCGAGCATGAGTTCTATCTCTCGGCGGCTGAAGTGGCCGATTCGGTCATCTACTGCGTGGCGCAGGTGCAGAATCAGCCCGGTTTCTTTAGTTTGGGTGGCGAAGCCCCCGGCACGAGCGACACCCGTTTGAACGACGAGTTTCGCCTGTACTTGATTCCGGCGCGCGGAGTGAAGAAGACCGCGGCTTGCGACTTCAAGGTGACCAGCCCGGACAACCTTTCGGCTCTGGGGGTTTCGCCGGGAGGTGCGGAAGCGGTTACTTTTGACATCTCTAACTCCGGTTTGGTTGATTTGCGCCTGGATTCGATTCTTTTCACCGGCACGCTGAACGGCCAACAGCTGGTGACCAGCAAAACCGGCGGCGCCAATTTGGGCGACCCGATTGCGCAGCTCTCCAGCGCTTCGGTGACGATAACCTTCAACGCTTCCCTCGTGAGCAACGCTCAATCCGGCCTGCGCAACGGGCAGATTCAAGTCTGGACCCACACCAACGACACCGCCGGCCTGGTCGGTCCTGCGACCGCCCTGTGCCAGCTGGGGGCCAACGTTTACGTGGTGCCCAAACTCTGCTTGAACTCGGCCGACACCATCCATTCGGCCTCGAACTTCACGGAAATCTGGTCGCACAGCGTGGAAGTTTTTGCGGCTTCGCTGAACGGGATGTTCTACTTTGCCACCGGCGAGAACTTCATCTTCGACGGCGGCAAGGCGATTTACAATCCGGCTTTGGCAGGTCCGCCTTCCCATCCGCGCAGTTTGCGCAACTACTTTGACGACCAGTTCCTGCGCTGCTTGAGCCCGATCGTGGTGGACTCCATTCCGGATCCGACCGACCCGATTAATTCCTGGGAGATTTACGCCAAGGTATTATCCACGGGGCGGTTTGATTCCACCATCATCTGGGAGACGATTTGGAGACAATCCACCAACCCGGCCTATTCCGACTTTTTGGTGATAACCAACAAAGTGGTGAATATCTCCGGGGCCGATTTGCCGGACGTGATTTTGGGTCACAGCAACGACATCGACGTGCCGACCGGCATGACGCGCACCGACAGCGGTATGGTCGGACCGGCCAACCTGTCGTTTGACACGACCTTCACACCACTCTCGGACCCCGCCAAGCAGTATCGTTTGCTTGTGCTCTCCGGCGTGGATACCACCGGCGAAAGCCCCGGTATTGTACGGCCGCGTTACTGCACCCCGAACGACAAATACTTCGGCGTGCTCGTCCTGCCGGATGGCGCGGCTTCGCCCTCTCCGGTGCAGGCCCGCGGGGCGGTGATTCACAACAACCGCACCTTGGTTTTGGGCAACCAGTGGGTCGATTCGATATTCTGCCGTAACCTGGATGCGGTCGGCTACTACACTGGCCAAAACGCCACCTTTGACCCGCTGACCGGCTTGGATACCATGTTCATTCTGGATTCCTGCCCGAACGCGGCGGCGGTGGATATCGGCTTCAACATCGGCGCCAAAAAGGTGACTTTGCCGAACAACACCCTGGTCAAAGACCTGCTTACCATCCGGGGTGGCGGTCTTGCCGGCCTGGCGGCCTCCATCGACACTTTGACCCTGCCGGGACCTTCCGAGTCCTACACGGTCATTATGGTGGCCAGCTTGTCCGGTCTTGCTGACCTGATGACCAATGCGGATGCGGCCATCGACTGGTACAACCAGACGAACAACATTCAGGAAGGCGGCAATATGTTGTTCCACCGCGGCGATGCGGATAACAACGACATTTTGACTTCCGCAGACGTGGTATCGGAGCTGAACAAGGTCTTCCTGGGAACTAATCCTCCGTCGGGCGTAGTACCAGACTGCGTGTTCGACCTCGACTTGAACGGCATTCTGACCTCGGCAGATGTAGTGCAACTATTGAACTACACTTTCTTAGGCATATTGCCAAACATCGGGTATCCAAACCTGCCTGATTTGTTGGGCTGCCAGACATATTAAGCAAGAGATAGAGCAGTCCTAAGAACAACAAAACCGGCCCGCCTGTGGCGGGCCGGTTTTATTTGGTGCCCCAGCGTGGCCATTCCGGGAACTTGATAATGACAACATTATGGGTATAAGAAATTTAAAAAAATAATTTCATTTTCCGCTTGACGAAAAAAAAACGGTTGCTTAATATGGGGAACGAATGGTGCGAAAGCGCGGTTGATAAGGAGGTGGAGAGAGCGACTGATAGGTAACGTGTTGTTGTGCTTGGAACGAACCCTGCAGGTCAGGGTAAAAGAAAATTGGAGAATGAAAACCTCAAATAGGAGGAAATGATGAATCGATTTTTGCAACGGTCAGCGTTATTTTTTTCGCTGGTTTTAATTTGCGCCGGCACAGCCGCGGCACTGCCGCCGCCCGACCCGGCGGATTCGGTGATTTTGGAGTCGAAATTCACGGCAGTTCCAATAACTGGACTCTGCAATTCAGGAGGGTTTAGGGTAAGAGTCTATGTGACCAACAAAGATTCGCTCGGTAACGTTACTCTTCCCCTCGAATCAAAAACTATAAACGGCAACGCTTACGGCATTATATCCCGTCCCACCAATTGCAGCGCAAGCAGAACCAGCCCGGTGGTTTTCAATTTTCTCTATCCGGTGGCGGACGGTTCCGGGACTTCGCGTTTGGGAACCCGCACTCCGAACTACCAAAATTATCACAGCGATTCACCAGATACTTTTATGTTCACGGGAACTTTTGACCCGACCGACGACGATACCAAGGTGCCGCCCAATTCACCCAGGGCGCTGTTGCTTGAAATCAAATTTGACAGCGTAACTGGCATTGGCTGCTTTCAACTTGATTCCAGCAAGGTTCTATCACTCACTATTCAGTTTGTCGATACGAAGGGAAACACGATCTTTGTGAATTTTGTTTCTTCGATTGATACCGTGGTCCAGAAAACGGACGTGCGCAATATCAATCAGGGTGTGATTCCAAAAGATTATTCCCTGGCGCAGAACTATCCCAATCCTTTCAACGCCAATACGCAAATCACCTTCGCTCTGCCAAAGTCGGGAAATACGATTTTGGAAATCTATAACGTCCTGGGGCAAAAGGTGAGCACCTTGCTCAATGAATATCTGACTGCCGGCACCAAGACCGTGAACTGGGATGGGCGCGATGACCGGGGAACCGGCGTTCCTTCCGGAATTTACTTCTACCGCCTGACTTCCAAAAACGGGCCGGACCAGTTTATCCAAACTAAGAAAATGATGGTGATAAAGTAGCTCTTGACTTGAAGTAGAAAAGCCCCGCCACAAGCGGGGCTTTTTTTATCTTATTGTTAGACAACAGCTTGCCGAAAGTCGGGAAGAAGCCGACTTTTATGTAAACAATTGAATAACAATAACTTAAACGTATTGTGAAAAAAATATCATACTCTTTCAATAATTCTTATTGACAAAGCTAGCAAAATACGTTTTTTATAGGCAGGGTGAACGTCACTTGCTAAAGAAGTTGTGGTGGACAAGTAAGATAAAGGAAAACAATAGGTTATATGGTTGTGCGAGGTAGTGTTATGTTAAAAGTTACCGATAACCAGTTTTTAATCGGTAAAGAGATTTACCCGCCGCTGTCGGTGGAGCTTTCCTATTTCCGGGTTCCCAAGCGCTACTGGTCGATATGCTTTGAGCGGGTCAAGCGCTCCGGATTTCGCATTGTTTCCACTTACGTTCCCTGGAACTTGCACGAAACACCGCAGGGGCAGTTCGATTTCAGCGGTCATTTGGATCCGCGCCGGGATTTGATAGTTTTTCTGGAGTTGGCGCGCGAGTTCGGCTTCAAGGTCATCCTCAAGCCCGGCCCTTGGATTGGCGCGGAATGGGTCAACGGCGGCTATCCGGATTATTTGGCTTCGATGCCGGAGCTTTTGTCCAAAGATTGCAATGGCAACTTCGTTCCGGCCAAAAACACGGCGGGAGTGAAGGGGGGCTATGTTCCCTCGTATCTGCATCCGCTGTTTCTTGCGCATTTAAAGCGGTATTTCGTTGCGCTGGCGGAAGTGGTCAAGCATTACATTTATCCGCGCGGGCCGGTCTTTTTGATTGAAATCGACAGCCGGCCCTCCTTTGGCGGGCATTTGGGGCCGTTCGATCTGGATTACAACCAGTATATCGTTACCACCTTATATCCGGAATTCTTACAGCAAAAATATGAAGAGCCCAAGAAAGTTTCCGAGACGTATGGAGAGAAAGTAAAACATTTTGCGGACCTCAAGCCGCCGATTTCTTTTCATCCCACTACGCCCAAACAGTTAGCCAAGATTTTCGATTGGATGCGCTTTAAAGAATGGATGCTGGCGCGCTACGTCTCCAATCTAAAAGAGATTTTAACCAATTCCGAAATTCCGGCTTTGTACCACTTCACCCATTTTTCCCAGGAAGGCTCTTTGCCGCTTTTGGACCAGCCAATGCCCGAGGATATGTCCTTTTTCTCCAGTTACTATCTGGACGGCAGCTACGATTACTTTACCGCCAAGCATGATTTGAAAGCGTACGCCACGGCAAAGCCTTTCGCTTATCTATCCAGCCTGGCCACCGGCCTTCCGGCGGCCAATCCGGACGAAGCGGCGCGCTATCTGCCCTATGACGCCCGGCGGGTGAAGTTCAGCCTGGCCTTATCTTTGGCTTCCGGGATTCGCGGCTTCAACCTGGCTTCTTTTATTGACCGCGACCACTGGTACGGTTCGCCTTTGACCAAGGATGGCACCGTTACCGCCGGCTACGATGTGGTGCGCAAATTTACCGCGGCTTCCGAGCGGGTGGGGTTTGACACTTTGCAAAGTTCGGCGGAAGTCGCCTTTCTGGTTGACCGTCCATATTACTGGTATCGCGAACTGAAGACCGCCGAGCCGTACGGCTACGTCCCCAATCTTTTGTCGCAATCCTACTTTGGGCTGGTGCGCGATTTGTCGTTTTTAAAAGTCGAGTTCGGCGTGGCCGATTTTTCCTCGCCGGCCAGCTTGAAAAAGTTCAAATATTTTTTCGTTCCCACGGCGGAATTTATGTCCCGCCGCGCGCAGGAAGTTTTGGTCGAGCTTCTAAAGCAGGGGAAAAACCTGATTCTCTTCGGCGCCATCCCCTCCTTCGACGAAAACGGCCGCGCCTGCCAGATTCTGGCAAACTTCATCAAGGTCAAAACCTCCCCGGCGGATGAAGTCGGAGAAGTGAAAGGGCTGGATTTGGAATTTCCGGCCAGCCTGTATGGGCATATCCGTTTTTCCAAGCTGAAGAAAATCGCTTTCGACAAGAAAAAGCCGGTGGCGGCCGGAGGGCGGGTGAAAAAAGGGCAGGTCTGGTTTTTCTCGTTTGACTTGTCTTCCCAATTAAATTACGAGCGGCTTTTGTTTTTGGAAAAGCTTTTTGAAGAGGCGGGAATTTCGCGGCGACTGTACGCTTCCGACCCGTATCTGGATATGGCCGTGGCCAAAAATCAGAAAGCGACGCTTTTGTATCTTTTCTATCCGCTTTCCGGCAGCAACCACAAAGGCAGCCCGCGCGAGGTGATTATCAAAGTGGACGTTTCTTCCTACGGCATCCGCGGCGACCGCCTGCGGATGACCGATTTGTTAGGTGATTTGGAGCTAAAAATTTCGGCTAAAGAGCTAAAGCAGGGCCTGCCTTTAAAAATCATCCCCAACGATTCGTTTGTATTTTTGATAGAGAAAAAGTAGAGTGAGTTTTTAGATTTACCCGTTTTTCGTAGGGGCAATCCTTGTGATTGCCCTTTTTTATTTAGGTAAAATAAAAGAGATAGGCAGCTCCACCGCCGAAAAAATTTGCTATTTTCCTGCTATGTCCCCCGGCTCAAAAAAACGAATCGTAATCTTGGGGGGTGGGTTTGCCGGAATGCCGGTGGCCCAATATCTGGATAAACGGCTTTCGGGCACGGAGTGGGAGGCTTTGCTTATCAACCGCGACAATTTCTTTATGTTCACGCCAATGCTGGGGGAAGTTGCCGCCGGCTCGATTGAAACCCGGCACATTTTAAACCCCATCCGCCAGCTCTGTCGCCGGGTGCGCTTTGAAGAACGGGAAGTGGTGGCCATAGACCCAAAACAAAAGACAGTCCGCGCCCGGCAGGAAGCGACCGGAACAGAAGAGGAAGTTCGCTACGACAAGCTGGTGGTTGCCCTGGGTTCCACCACCAACTTTTACGGCGTTCCCGGCTTGAAGGAGTATGCCATCACGATGAAAGACGTAGGGGACGCGGTTTTTTTGCGCAATCATTTCATTTCGCTTTTTGAACAGGCGGATATGGAAAAGCAAATCGAAAAACAGGCGCCGCTGGTCACCTTTGTGATTGTGGGGGGCGGCTTTGCCGGAGTGGAAATCGCCGGTGAACTCACCGATTTGGGCCACCATTTGCGCCGCTATTATCCATACATAGATAAAAATGCCATCCGCATAATTTTGCTCGAAGCGGGAACGCGAATTCTTTCGGAAGTGAGCGAAGATTTGGCCAATTTTGCTTTGCAAACTTTGCGCGAGCGCGGGGTGGAAGCGCGGCTGCAAACCTTAGTTCAAGAAGCGCGGGCCGACCGCATCCTTATTCGCGGCGGGGAGGAAATTTTCACCCGCACCGTCGTTTGGACTGCCGGGGTGATGCCCCATCCGGTGGTCAGCTCGCTCCCTTTTCAAAAGGATGAAAAAGGGAGAATCCGGGTCAACGAGTATTTTCAATCGCTGGATGACCCGGACGTTTGGGTGATTGGAGACTCCTCTTCTCTGGTGGATCCCAATACCGGCAAGCCGTATCCGCCCACCGCACAGCATGCCACGCGGCAAGGGCGCTTAGCGGCGCGCAATCTTATGGCGGACTTGCTGGGCGGCCAAAAGAAGCCCTTCCATTACAATATGCTGGGGCAGATGGCGATGCTGGGGCGGCGCTCCGGCGTGGCCATCGTTCTGGGCTTCCGGCTCAAGGGATTTTGGGCCTGGTGGCTCTGGCGGACCTATTACCTTTTCCGTTTGCCCCGTTTTCAAAAAAAATTACGTGTCGTTATCGACTGGACCATCGATTTGTTTTTTGAGCGGGACATTACCCAGTTGAAACCGTTCCAGCGCCGGCCGGTGGCATAAAGTTTGTTCGGGGGCCATCCTTTCCGCCCTAACAAAATTGACAATCTGTCCGCCACCTATTTCGTTATATTCCTGGTCGATTGACGATTGAATCATTGACGATTGAGGGATTGAATCATTTAGCCATTGAATCATTGAAAGAATAAAAAATGATTGGCCAAACCATTTCGCACTACAAAATCTTAGAAAAACTTGGCGAAGGGGGGATGGGGGAGGTCTTTTTAGCCGAGGATACGAGCTTAGGCCGGAAGGTGGCCATTAAATTCTTGGCTTCGGATAAAGCTTCCGACCCGGAATCGCGCCAGCGTTTTGTGCACGAAGCCCGTGCGCAGGCGATGCTTTCTCATCCGAATATCGCCACTTTTTATGAAGTCGGGGAGGAAGGGGAAAAGGTCTTCATCGTGATGGAATATATCGAAGGCCAGGCGCTTTCCAAAGTAGCTCAAACTGAAAAGCTTTCCTTGCCGGAGATTCTGGATTTAGCCATTCAAGTTGGTGAAGGATTGCAGGCTGCTCACGAAAAGGGAGTCGTCCATCGCGACATCAAGCCGGAAAATGTGCTGGTAACTTCAAAGCGTCATGCTAAGATAACTGACTTTGGCTTGGCCAAGTGGAAGGGAGCCACCACGCTTACCCAAACCGGGGCCCGGATGGGAACCGCCTACTATATGTCGCCCGAACAGGTGGAAGGGAAAAAGACCGACCACCGCACGGATATTTTCTCGTTCGGGATACTCCTCTACGAACTCCTCTGCGCCCGAAAACCGTTCGAAGGAGATACCGAAACGGCGATTTTTTACGACGTGGTTAACACCCATCCCCAGCCGCTGGCGCGCTATGCTCGAAATCTACCTGACCAGCTCGAAAAGACTGTAATGAAATGTTTGGCCAAAAGACCGGAGGAGCGGTATCAGCACGTGGATGAACTGGTGACCGACCTGAAAGCGCAAAGAAGGGCGAGTGAAATACAAAACGTCCCCATCCATTTGACAAAACCAAGTAGAACTCGAAAGAAATGGACTTTGGTTTTGGTTGCCGCCGGGACTATCTTAATTGGAGTTTCTGCCTATGTGCTGTTGCCCCACTTTTTCGGGTCAAGCGGAAGCCCATCTGATTCTCAAAGAAAAATGCTGGCGGTTTTGCCGTTTGAGAATTTAGGCCCGGCCGAAGAGGAATACTTTGCCGATGGCATAACCGAGGAGATAACGGCCCGGCTGGCCAATATCCACGCTTTGGGGGTCATTGCCCGCACCAGCGTGATTCAATACAAAAAGACCAACAAAACCATCCAGCAAATAGGCAAAGAATTGGGCGTGGATTACGTTCTGGAGGGAACTATACGCTGGCAAAAGTCGCCCGGAGGTGAAAGCCGGGTGCGGGTTACACCCCAGCTTATCCGAACTTCCGACGCCACCCATCTTTGGGCGGATGTCTATGACGAGGTTATGGCGGAAGTTTTTCAGGTTCAGTCCAACATTGCCGAGAAGGTGATTTCGGCCTTGGGGGTTGCCTTGCTTGAGCCGGAGCGTAAGTCAATTGAAGCCAAACCGACCGAAAATCTGGCCGCCTATGAATATTATCTGCGGGGTAATTATTATTTTAATCAAAAGCATCATAGATGGGCTAATATTCTGGATGCCATAGAGATGTATGAAAAAGCCGTGGAATTGGACTCCAACTTCGCTCTGGCTTACGCGATGCTCTCGCAGGCTCATGCCTGGATATTTTGGGAAAAACATGACAGCAGTCCGGAACGCTTAGCCCAAGCAAAGCAGGCCCTGGACGAAGCGTTGCAGCTTGCGCCGGATCTTCCGGAAGCGCACCTATCTTTAGGGTATAATTACTACTACATAAGCGAGGACTACGACCGCGCTTTGAAAGAATTCTCCCTCGTTAAGAAAAGCCAGCCCAACAACAGCGACCTGTTGGCGGCTACCGGATCTGCGCAGGTGCGTAAGGGAAAATTTGAACCGGCGCTGGCCAACCTCATCCAGGCAGCCGACCTGGACCCCGGTTCCCTTTCGAAGGTTCACGAGGTTGGGCGGACTTACCATTTTATGCGCGACTACCCGGAGGCGGAGCGTTACTATGACCGTGCCATCTCGCTGCGGGCCGACTGGCCGCGAGTTTATATCGACAAAGCCGGGCTGTACTTAAGCTGGGAAGGGAGCAGCAAAAAAGCACGGAAAGTGCTGCAGGAAGTGGCCGGAAAGATCGACTCGGTAAAACTTTCCGCGGCTTGGATTAACTGCGACTTATATGATGGCAACTATCAGAAGGCATTGGACCGTCTGTATGAGCCCGCAAAACTTGCTGATATTTACGGGCGCACTCATAAACCTGATTACTTTTTGAACAAGGCCCAAATCCATGGTTTCCTGGAGCAGCTCCCTTTGGCGCGGGCCTGCTATGATTCCGCCCGGAGCATCTTGGAAAGGTGGGTTCCGGCATCGCTGGAGGATGTTCAGCCTCGGCATCGTTCCTACTTCAGTTATCTTGGCATCGCTTATGCCGGGCTGGGCCGCAAAAAAGAGGCTATCCGGGAAGGGAGGAAGACCGTCGAACTGCTGCCCCGATCCAAAGATGCCTTCGGCGGGCCGGAGTGGGTCCAGAACTTGGCCCAAATATATGTTATGGTCGGAGAATTCGATGCCGCCCTTGACCAGTTGGAGTATCTTTTGTCTATTCCCAGTTGGGTCACGATTCCAGTCCTTCGCTTCGACCCGGTCTGGGCGCCTTTGCGCAATCATCCGAGGTTTAAGAAGCTGGTGGGGACCTCACCCCCTGCCCCCTCTCCATAAAATGGAGAGGGGAATGCTTGTAGGGGCGAATCTTAAGATTCGCCCAAGGGTGAACCTCCCTCGACTTCCCTCGATTACACTCGGGACAAGTCGCTCGGGACAAGTGAAGGTTCACCCCTACGTTCGGCGGGGGAATAGAAACTGATTCTACCGCTACAAAAAGCTTGTTTGAATGTCCTAAAATTTTTATATTTAGAGCTTATCTGCCTGGGGCAGGGTGTTTTGTTTTGTGCCATTTTTTTGATTTATCCAGGCGGAGCGAAAGGAGTGTTGAATGAAGGTTGCCTACGAAAAGCCGAAGGTGGAAACGAAAAAGTCGGAGTTTGAACTTTCCAGCGAAGAGAAAAAAGAGCTTTATTATCTCTTGTTAAAAAGCCGGACGTTCGACGAGCGTTTCCGCAAGCTTTTCCGCGCCGGGCGCTTCGCCGGCACCTACTTTTCCGGCGTGGGACAGGAAGCCACCACCGTCGTGCCCTGTTACAAACTGATGCCAGAGGATTTCGTCGGGCCGTCCCATCGGGAATTGGGCTGCTCGATTGCCCGCACTCCGCTCAAGATAATAGCGGCGCAGATTTACGCGCGCGCCAACTCGCCGGATAAAGGCAAATCGCACCCCTGCAGCTACGGCCACCGGCCGTCCAATATCATTACCCCGGCCTTCACCATCGGCGCGCAGGCGGTTTTGGCCACCGGCGTGGCTCTGGCTTTCAAAATACGCAAGGACCCCTACGTCGCTTTGAGCTTTGTCGGCGAGGGAGCCACCGCCCACGGCCCCTGGTATGAGGCGATTAACTTTTCGGCCGTGCACAAGCTGTCGAACATCTTTGTCATCCAGAATAATTTGTGGGGGGAGTCGGTTCCCGCGCATTTGGCGGGCGCCATTGAAGATTTTTCCGACCGCGCCCTCGGGGTTGGAATGCCCGGAATTTCCATCGACGGCAATGACGTTCTAAAAGTTTGGGAAACGGTTGCCGCCGCCATTGCCCGCGCCCGCCGGGGAGAAGGGCCGACGCTTATCGAAATGAAAACCTACCGCTGGTATGGGCATTCGGAAATCGACCCGGGCGATTACCGCACGAAAGAGGAAGTTGAAGAATGGAAGAAAAAAGATCCCCTGCCGCGGTATGAAAAACATCTTTTAGACAACCGGATTCTGACCGCGGAAGAAAAGAAGGAAATCGAAGAGAGAATCGAAAAGGAAATTGACGAGGCGGTCGATTACTGTGAAGCGGCCGAATACGGGCCGGCGGAGTGGGCGTTGGAAGATGTCTATGCTGACTTCAAGGCCGAGGCGCCGGACCGGTAGAAGAAATTGACGATTGTATCATTGATAGATTGAACCATTGAAAAACCTGGAGAAAAAGAGTAGATGGCCCGAGCGATTACTTACATAGAAGCGATAACCGAGGCTTTGGATCAGGAGATGGCCCGCGACGAACGGGTTTTCCTGATAGGGGAAGATATCGGCCTGTATGGCGGGGTTTTCAAGGCCACCAAGGGTTTGCAAAAAAAATACGGCGAATATCGGGTCATCGATTCCCCCATTTCGGAAAATCTGATTGTCGGCTCCGGAGTAGGCGCGGCCTTGGCGGGAATGCGCCCGGTGCCGGAAATACAGTTCGCCGATTTTATCACCCCGGCGATGGACCAGATTGTCCAGCAGGCGGCCCGAATCCGCTACCGCACCGGCGGGACCTGGAACGTTCCTTTGGTGGTGCGGGTCTGTTGCGGGGGGGACGTCGGCGGCGGGCAGTATCATTCCCAGACTAACGAAGCCTGGTTTGTGCATTGCCCGGGGCTGAAAGTGGTGATGCCCGGAAGCCCTTACGATGCCAAAGGCTTGTTGCTGGCCGCAATCCGCGACCCTGACCCGGTTATTTACTTCGAACACAAACGGCTCTACCGCTCGCTGAAAGCCGACGTGCCGGAAGGGGATTACACCGTCCCCATCGGCCCGGCGGAAGTCAAAAAAACCGGCAAAGACGTTACCATCGTCGCCTACGCTTTAATGCTGGTGCGGGCTTTGGAAGCGGCTGAAAAGTTGGAAAAAGAGGGAATCTCCTGCGAGGTGGTCGATTTGCGCACCCTTTTGCCGATTGACAAACAAACCATTTTAGAGTCGGTCAAAAAGACCGGCAAGGTGCTTTTGGTGCAGGAAGCGCCCAAAACCGGCGGGGTGATGGCGGAAATTTCGGCCATCATTACCGAGGAAGTTTTTGATTATCTCGACGCCCCGGTTATGCGCTTGTGCGGCTTGGATATCCCGCCGATTCCATTTGCCCCGCCCTATGAGCATTTCTATATGCCCAACACCGAGCGTATTATGAAAAAAGCGCGGCAGTTGAAGGCGTATTAATTTGACCCCAAATTTTCCCTCGCTGGGGGGAAGATTTTTTTAGCTAAATTTAAAGATAACTGTTGAAAAGTGACTCTGCTTCCGTTGCGAACAGCCAAGAACAAAGCGTTTTTTTTGACATCTGAACGTAGGCCGGACTTTCAGTCCGGCTGCGGCACTGAAAGTGCCGCCTACGAGAGGCCTTTAATATCTAAATTCCCCGTGCCAAAATCGGTTTTTGGGCGTATAATTACTCGGAAGTGAGAATTAAAAAGACCGCCCCTATCGCAATGGCGGCCCTTTTTTGGGGCTTGTTTTCTTTTGCGGTTCTTTCCGCTCAAGAAACTCCAGACATTAATGCCGCGGCCAACAAGCCGATCAGTTCTATTAAAATTCTGGGCAACTCAACGGCTGACCCCAACCTGGTGCGCAACGTCTCCGGCCTGGACATTGGCCGGCTCTTAACTCCCGATGTGGTGCAGTCCGCCGTCCGCCAAATCTACGCATTGGGCCTCTTCCGAAACGTTCAAATTAAAGCCGTTCCCCAAGAAACCGGCCTGGAACTTTTAATAGAGGTGGAAGAGTTTCCCCGCATCGAACGGATAGAAGTCAACGGAGCCCGCCAGATTAAGCGGGAGCAGGTTTTTGAAAAGCTGAACTTGATTGCCGGAGGGATCTCCAATCCCGCTATCGTCCGGGAGAACGCGGACCGCCTGCAAGAGTTTTATCAATCCAAAGGATACTTTCTGGCGCAAATCGAAGCCAAAAACAAGCCCGGTTCCCGTTCTGATTTGGAGGTAATAGAGCTTAACATCCGCGAAGGGGAGAAAGTAAAAATCAAACAGGTTTATGCCGAAGGGGTAACCCTCTTTTCGCAGGGGAAAATCGCCAAATGGATGAAAGCCAAGCCGAAAAAAGAGGAAATGCTCTCCCGTTCCTCCGACCCGCTTCAAGACCGGATTGAAACCAACAAGGAAAAAATTGTAGAGGAATACAAAAAGAAGGGGTATATCAACGCCGTGGTCACCCGCGACTCCACCTGGGTTGATGCTACGCTTAAAAATATGTACGTCCGGCTCTGGATTGACGAAGGGAAGCAGTTCCGTTTCGGCGAGGCGACTTTCTCCGGCAACCAACTGTACGGCGAGGCCAAGCTGCGCCCGGCCCTGGATTTCCAAAAAGGGGATTTATACAGCCAGGAAAAATACGACAAAACGATGGTAAATCTGCACGGCGTCTATCAGGAGGACGGCTATCTGTATGCGCGGATTGCCGACCAGATAACCACGGTCGATTCGATGGTCAACATCGCCTACGAAATTTCCGAAGGGGTGCCGGCCAAGATTCACAAAATCAACATCGAGGGAAACACCAAAACCAAGGATAAAGTCATCCGGCGCGAGCTGTGGGTCAAACCGGGGCAAACCTTCCGCCGCTCGCTTTTGTTCCGCTCCATTCGCGAATTGATGGTCTTGAACTACTTTTCCAAAGTGGAGCCGGAGTACGCCGTTTTGGAAAATGGCGACGTAGATTTGGTTATCCGGGTGGCGGAAAAGCCGACCGGTCAGCTTCAGCTGGGGGGTGGCTATTCCGGGCAGGACAGGTTCGTGCTGACTTTGGCGGTCGGCATTCCCAACTTTATGGGAAATGGGCAAAACGTCAACGTCAGCGCCGACGTGGGGGGGCGGCGCAAATCGATTTCCTTTTCTTTCACCGACCCCTGGTTTCGGGACACCCCCACGCTGGTCGGTTTTGATATTTTCAATGTGGACCGGAAGCTTTCCTACTACGGCAGCGGCGGCAATGATTTTACCGAGCAGCGCACCGGCTTGACCCTTCGTTTGGGGCGGCGCCTGCACTGGCCGGACAACTATTTTCGAATTCTCTGGAATTACCGGTTGGAAAGCCTGCGCTATTTTGATTTTGGCACCGGCTTTAGTTCCCCCGGCATTACCGATGTCAAATGGCCGCGGATTACCTCCGCCACCGGCTTTACCTTGACCCGCGACTCGCGCGATCTGTCCCAATTTGCTACTAAAGGCTCGTTAACCGCCTACTCGGTCGAACTGGCCGGCGGGCCTTTGGGCGGTTTTTTTCGCTACCATAAACATATTTTTGAGGCCAGCAAATACTTGAGAATTCTCGGGCCCTTGGTTCTGGTTGGAAAGGCAAAAACGGGCGTGATTGACGGGGGGGCGAGCGAAGACCGGATCCCTTATGCCGAACGGTTTTCTCCCGGCGGGGTGGACCCGGATGGAACCATTCGCGGTTACATAGACGGCTCGGTTGGGCCCAGGTATCCCAACGGAGCTTTACGCCGGGGAAGAAGCGAGCTGGTGTACAATTTGGCCCTTCAGCTGCCCGTTATTAAAGACCAGATTTATGTTTTGAGTTTTGCCGACGCCGGCAACGCCTGGCTGGCGGGATATCAAATCCATCCTTTTTCAGATTTGAAAGCCTCCGCCGGCCTCGGTTTCCGGGTGGTCGTCCCCGGTCTGGGCACCATCGGTTTCGACTTTGGTTACGGTTTTTCAAAAATTTTGGACCCGGTTACCGGCAGGAAAATTGACGGCCGCCAGTGGCGGCCGCACTTCCAGATTGGCTCCAACTTTTAGCTATGAACAGTTTATTTTTGGCTGGATAATGGATTTTCTATTCCGACGCGTTTATATTTTCTGGTGAGGAGCGTGTAAATGAAAAAGTGGTTTTTACTTGCGGTATTTTCCCTTCTGCCCGTATTTTGTTTCGCCCAAAAAATCGGTTATGTCGATTCCGACCGGCTGCGCAATGAATACAAGCCTTTTTCCGAGGCCAAGACCCAGCTGGACAACGAAGTGAAAGAATGGCAGAGCAGGGCCGATTCGCTCTCGCGCAACCTGAAAACGCTGGAAGATTCGCTGGCGCGGGTAGCTTTAATTTTAAGCCCGGACAAACGAAAAGAGCGGGAAGAAGGAGTGGCGAAAGCCAAACGGGAATACCAGCAGTATCTGGCGGAAACCTTCGGAGTGAGCGGAAAGGTGGAACGCCGCAACAGCGAGCTTTCCAAACCGATTTTGGACAGGGTCAATGCCGCCATTGCCGAGGTTGCCTTGGAAAGCAATTACGATTTAATTCTGGACACGGTCACCGGCAGCGTGGCCTATGGCCGAAAAAATTTGGATTTAACCGACAAGGTTTTGGAAAAGCTGAACGCCGCTCTGGGAGGTAAAAAATGATTCGTCTGGCCGAAATTTCGGAATTGGTGGGGGGGGAGTTGGTCGGCAACAAAGAGGTGGTTATAACCGGAGTGGCTCCCATCGGCCAGGCCGGCCCGGGGGATTTGACCTTTGTGGCCAATCCCCGCTACCGCCCGCTTTTGAAAACCACCGGCGCTTCCGCTGCCATCGTCGATAAAGAAACCAATTGGCCTTCTCTGGCTTTGATTCGCCATTCCAATCCGTACTATGCTTTTCTTTTAGCCCTACAGCATTTTCATCCGGCGGAGCGTCCGGTCGCTTCTGGTATCCATCCGCAATCGTCAATAGCTCCCGATGCAGTATTGGGCAAAGATGTGGGCATCGGCCCCTTTGCCGTTATCGATTCCAAAGTTCAAATCGGTGATAATACTTTGATTGGCGCCGGCAGCTACATCGGCCCCGGGTGCGAAATCGGCTCCGACTGCCTGATTTACCCTAACGTTACCATCCGCGAAAAAGTTCGCATCGGCAACCGGGTGATAATTCATTCCGGCACGGTGGTCGGCGCGGACGGATTCGGCTACGCCAAAGACAAAGGGGTGTATCACAAAATCCCGCAGGTCGGTATCGCCGTCATCGAAGATGACGTCGAGATAGGCGCCAACGTGACCATTGACCGCGGCACGATGGGGGAGACCTGCATCGGCCGTGGCACTAAAATCGACAACCTAGTGCAAATCGCCCACAACGTAAAAATCGGGGAAAACTCCATCATCGTCTCACAGGTCGGCATTTCCGGCTCCACCGAAGTGGGCAAAAACGTCACCATCGCCGGACAAGTTGGAGTGGTCGGACATATTCATATCGGTGACGGAGCGGTCATCGCCGCCCAATCGGGAGTGCATAAAGACGTTCAGCCGGGCCAAATCCTTTTGGGTTCCCCCGCAAGGGATATGCAGAAAAGCAAGAAAATCGAAGCGATTTTGTCCAACTTACCGGAGTATATCGAAAAGCTGAAGAAACTGGAAAAAGCGGTTTTCGGAAATCGTCAAACCGAAGTTTCTTCCACCAAGTCGCAAGATACCCCTGAAGAAGTAGAGGCAAAGTAAAACCTCATTGAGAGTTCACTACGAAGAAAATCTGAATTTGGAAAGGAGTTTTAGCGGCTGGGATATTCAGTCCGCAGTCCATACTTCTGTAAAACCGTTTCCGTTCCAGAAGTAAGCACGAGATGGTCCTTCCGGATGTGCCAATTCAAGGTATGTTCCGGGGGTCTTAAAAACTGCCCTTTTTTTTCGGTTTTTTCCAGCGGAAGTTTCTTGGAGAGAATCACCGTAATAGCACGATAAGTATTCATATTGACCCACATTTGAAACAAGAAACGCATTAAATCCTTCGGGTTTTCTCATCAGGATAATCAGCTCTCTTCCTTTAGCCGTCTCAACTAAAAGAGCGATGTCTTCACTTCCATCATTATTGAAATCCAATTCACAACTGGAGATGTATTTCAGTGGTATCTTCGATTCGAAATCAGCGGTAGAAGAGGAACTTAAGCAGCAAAAAGCAACAATCAGATATACGGTTATTTTTTTCATAGTGCTTCGCCTTATATTTGTTCTTTCATCATTTTAGTTATCGGCAGAAAGTTACAATTCTTCTCGCCTTTGTCATCCAGAGCAAAGCGAGGAATCTGAGTGTAGGGAAGAGAGTGTAGCGGAAGGCTCAGCCTTCCATTTTATTTACTGCCGAAAATCTTGCCAAAAACCCACCGCACCGGGTCGAAGAACCGGTCGGCGACACGCTCTTTCAAGGGAATAATGGCGTTGTCGGTGATGTGAATATCCTCCGGGCAGACCTCGGTGCAGCATTTGGTGATGTTGCACAGCCCCAGCCCGGAACTGTTTTTCAAAAAGGCGCTGCGGTCGGCGCCGTCGTTGGGGTGCATCTCCAAGCCCGCCAGCCGGACGAAGAAACGCGGGCCGGAAAACTCGGCCTTTTTCTCGTGCTCGCGCAAAACGTGGCAAACGTCCTGGCACAAAAAACACTCGATGCATTTGCGGAACTCCTGCACCCGGTCCACGTCATCCTGAAAAATTACGGGCTTTTTCTCAATCGGCGCGTAGGGGGGAATTTTTTTGTTGACTTCGTAATTCCAGGAAACGTCGCAGACTAAATCTTTGATAACCGGGAAGGTCTTCATCGGATAAACGACGATGGGCCGGTCGGTCGGCAGAGCATCCAGCCGGCTTTTGCACATCAAGGCCGGGCGGCCGTTAACTTCCGCCGAGCAGGAGCCGCACTTGGCCGCCTTGCAGTTCCAGCGCACGGCCAAATCGGGCGCCAGATGCCCTTGGATGTAGTGAATGGCGTCCAGCACCACCATCCCCGGCGCAATCGGCACCGGATATTCGACCGGCTGGCCGCCTTCTTTGTTTCCGCGAAAAACTTTAAAAATGACGTCCGGCATTATTTTTTCTCCGTGAACAGCGCTTTCAGCTCTGCCGGCATCTGCGGCACGGGGGAAGTGGAAATATTCATCTCGCCGTTCTTTTGTGCTACCACCACGTTTTGTTTGCCCCAATTATCATCCGTGTTCGGAAAATCCAAGCGGCTGTGGGCCCCGCGGCTCTCCTTGCGAATCAAAGCCGCCTTCGCCACTGCCTCCGAGACGGTGAGCATCGACTTCAAATCCCGCACCAAATGCCAGCCGGGGTTGTACATCCGGCTTCCCTCCACGCCCACTTTGGCGGCGCGGCTTTTCAACTCTTCCAATTTTTTAATGCCGGTTTCTAAATCCTCCTCGGTGCGGAAAATCCAAGCAAATTGTTGCATCGCCTCCTGCAGTTCGCGGTGAATTTGATATGGATTCTCTCCCCTTTTGCGCTCAAAAGGCGCGGTCATTTCTTTGGCCGCTTTGTCCAATTCGGCTTTGTCGATAGTGGAGGGGGAGCTCATTTTTTTAGCATACTCCGCCGCTCCCGCTCCGGCGCGGCGACCGAAAACGAGCAGGTCAGAGAGAGAGTTGCCGCCCAGCCGGTTGGCGCCGTGCATACCGCCGGTCACCTCACCGCCGGCAAAAAGTCCAGGGATGGTGGAAGCGCCGGTTTCGGCATCCACCCGAATCCCCCCCATCATATAATGCTGGGTTGGCCCCACTTCCATCGGCTCTTTGGTAATGTCCACGTCCGCCAGGTCCTTGAACTGGTGGTACATACTGGGCAATTTCTTTTTCACCCGCTCCGGTGGCAGGTGCGAAATGTCCAGAAAGACGCCGCCGTGGGGAGAGCCCCGCCCTTCCTGCACCTCGGTGTAAATCGAACGCGTCACCATATCACGGGTGGAAAGCTCCATTCGCTCTGGGTCGTAGCGCTGCATAAAGCGCTCGTTTTGGTTGTTGCGCAAAAGCCCCCCCTCGCCGCGCACTCCTTCGGTCACCAAAAGCCCTTTCATCCCCGGCGGCCAGACCATTCCGGTGGGATGAAACTGGACAAATTCCATATCAATCAGCTCCGCCCCGGCCTCGAACGCCAAAGCGTGGCCGTCGCCGGTGCATTCCCAGGAATTCGTGGTGATGGAGTACGTTTTGCCGCCGCCGCCGGTGGCCAGAACAATCGCTTTGGTTTTGAAAATTACAAATTGTCCGCTCTCTCGCCAGTAACCAATAGCGCCGGCTATTTTACCGCTGTCCTTGAAAAGATGGAAAATGGTCAACTCCATATAGACTTCGATGCCGGAGTGCACCCCTTTGTCCTGAAGCGTACGAATCATCTCCAGGCCGGTGCGGTCGCCGACGTGGCAGAGCCGCTTAAAGGAATGCCCGCCAAAGGCGCGCTGCAAAATCTCTCCCTCCGGCGTCCGGTCAAAAAGCGCGCCCCATTCTTCCAGTTCTCTAATTCTATCCGGCGACTCCTGCGCGTGTAATTGCGCCATTCGCCAGTTATTCAGAAATTTGCCGCCCTTCATCGTGTCGCAAAAGTGGGTTTGCCAGTTGTCGGCTATATCGACGTGGGCCATCGCCGCGGCGATGCCCCCTTCCGCCATCACCGTGTGCGCTTTGCCGAGCAAGGATTTCGACACCACCCCGACCGAAGAGCCCATTCGGGAGGCCTCGATGGCGGCCCGCAGCCCGGCGCCGCCGGCGCCCAGAACCAAAACGTCATGTTCGTGGATTTCGTATTCGCTCAAAAGAACCTCACATCGAAAAGGCAGCCGCAGGCGACCAAGCGTACATACAGGTCGGCACCCATAACAGAGAAAAGTGAAGTCCAGGCCCAGAGCATATGGTGCTCGTTGATGCTGGAAACCCCTTGCCAGAGTTTAAAACGAACCTTGCCCGCTTTGGCGCAGGAAAAACAGTCAACATTGCCGCCGACTAAATGCCGGAAAGAATGGCAGGAAAAAGTGTAACCGGAAAGCAGGGTTGTATTGACGAGCAAAATCAACGTCCCCAGCCCCATGCCGAATTTGCCGTTAAAGTTGAAAGCCATGATCACGTCGTGCCAGAGAAAAACCAAAACGACGATGGCGGCGTAGAGCAGAAAGCGGTGCAGGTTCTGAAACAAAAACAGTTTGGTTTCTCCGTGATAACCTCTTTCCGGTTCGCCGACGGCGCAGGCAAAGGGGTGGGCGGCGTAGGCGCGGTAGTAGGCTTTGCGATAATAATAGCAGGTAAAGCGAAAACCGGCCGGCGCCCAGAGTATCAACAATGCCGGGGAAAGCGGCCACCAATTAAACAACAGCAGGGGAGAGTAAAGCGGCGAAAGATACGGCCCGGCGGCGTAATAATTATTTTCAAAAGCTCGCACCGTAGAATAGACGACAAAAAGGCTAAGTATGCCAAAAGTCGATAGCGGAGCCGCCCACCAGGCGTCCTTGCGCTGTGTCGTCCCAAACTTCGCCGTCGCCGCTTCCACCATTCTTTTACTTTCGGCTTGGAAGTTATGCATTAGGCCGATTTTTTCAAGGAAAAATTTGGCGCCGGGTTATGTAAGGGCGACGCATGCGTCGCCCCTACTTTTTTGGTTCGACCCAGATGCGGGTGGAGGCCTTTTTGCCGAGCGTTACCGCTTTGCCGCCGATTTTCAGCTTGAGGGTATCATCAGGCATTTTTTCAATAACTTCTAAATTCCCCTGTGGAGTTATCCCTAAATGGTCCAGATATTCCAAGAACGTGCGGTCTTTTTCATAAATCCGCACCACGGTCGCGCCGGTGCCAATTGGCGCATCGAAAAGCAAAACAGCCTTGTCAATCCGGCGCAACGACGCTTTCCCCAACGGATTGCCGTGCGGGCAGGTGCCGTTCCGTCCAAAGAGTTTGAAGAGCCGCTCTTCCATCTCCGGCGAAACGGCATGCTCCAGCCGCTCCGCTTCTTCGTGCACCTTGTACCATTCCATACCTAAAACTTCGGCCAGTAATTTCTCAATCAAGCGATGGCGGATGACTAAATCCTCGGCGGTGGCTTTGCCGTTTGGCGTCAGGGTAATCTTCCCGTCTTTTCCTAATTTGAGATAGCCCTCTTTAGCTAATCGCCTCAACGCAAGTGAAACGGCGGGAGGGGTAACGCCCAGCTCGGCGGCGATTTTGGAGCCGGAAGAACTGCCTCCTTCCTGGGAAAGCTCCCAGATGGTTTTGAGATAGTTTTCTTGGGTGACTGTGGCTCTGGCTGGTGCTCTCATTTACCCTTCTTGACAAATATAGTTAAGCATAGTTAATTGTATCGGTTAATTGAGCTTAATTTACAGGCTCAATTGGCCGACATCTGTAAAGATAGGAAATCGAAAGAGAAGAGCAAGCACAATGACTCCGAAAGAGCTGTACGAAAAACTGGTTTCCGGGCCGGATGTTTTAACGCCAGTTAAACCCACAAGAGTTCCAGAGGGACGCTGGCGGATTTTCGCCTTTATGGGGCCGGCTTTTCTGGTTTCGGTTGGCTATATGGACCCCGGCAACTGGGGCACCGACATCGCCGCCGGCTCCGATTTCGGGTACAAACTGCTCTGGGTGCTTTTGCTTTCCAACCTGATGGCGATTTTGCTGCAAACGCTGGCGGCCAAGCTGGGTATCGTCACCGGCTTGACCCTGGCGGAAAACTGCCGCAAGCATTATTCCCGGCCGATGGCGCTTTTTTTGTGGTTCACGGCCGAGGCGGCCTGTATGGCCACCGATCTGGCGGAATTTCTGGGGGCGGCGCTCGGATTTTACATCCTCTTCAAAATCCCGATGTTCCCGGCCGCTTTGCTAACCGGTGTGGCGGTCTTTTTAATTCTTAGTTTAGAGCGTTTGGGGTATCGTAAAGTTGAATACGCCATTTTGGGGCTGGTGACAACCATCGGAGTTTGCTACGTCATCGAAGTCTGGCTTTCCAGCCCGGATTGGGGGCAAATCGCCTACCATACCTTTGTACCGCAAATCGACGGCAAAAGTATTTACGTCGCCATCGGGATGATAGGCGCCACGGTGATGCCGCATAATGTCTTTTTGCACTCCGGCGTCATTCAAACCCGGCTCTGGGCCAACGGCCACGCTTTTAAAAAAGACCTTTTCCGCTTTTCCCTTCTGGATTCCCTCTTCGCTCTGAACGGTGCCTGGTTCATCAACTCGGCGATGGTCATTATGTCGGCAGCGGTTTTCTTTCAAAACGGGATACCAGTGCAGTCGATTGAAGAAGCGCATAAAACTTTAACGCCGCTTTTGGGCGGGCTTTCTTCAATGGCTTTCGCCATTGCCCTGCTTTGCTCCGGTTTGTCCTCTTCGGTCACGGGAACTCTGGCGGGGCAGATTGTGATTCAGGGATTTTTGAAAATCAAAATTTCCCTCTGGATGCGGCGTCTGATTACGATGATTCCGGCCTTAATCGTAATTTATCTCGGCGTCAATTCGATTAAGGTTTTGGTTTTGAGCCAGGTGGTTTTGTCCTTCCAGCTTCCCTTCACCATCATTCCCTTGATAATGTTCACCCGCAAAAAAGAAATTATGGGGGAATACGCCAACCGCTGGTGGGTGAACATCCTGGCTTATGTTTGCGCGGCCATCATCATCGGCCTGAATATTTACCTGTTGTACCAAATTTTTACCGGCAATACTTAATTTATTACACTGGTAGTCTCGACTTTACTCGAGGGATTATCCTAAGAAAACGGCCTTTGATTTTCGGCTGCCTATCGGATTGAAATTACGTAGGCGGAGCCGGCTTGGGAAACCCCTCCCGGGTCCGCGCCATAAGCACCGATGATGAAATCAGCTTTGCCGTCACCGTTTACATCCCCGGCTCCGGCTACGGATTGGCCGAGGATGTCATTGCCGGCGGCGCCATCTTTTTGATAGAGCAGGGCGCCTGTGGCGCCGGAATAGAGAAAAGCGGAGCCGGCATCAAAAAGCGCATGGTCGGCGCCGATGATGAAATCGCCTTTGCCGTCGCCGTTTACATCCCCGGCCCCGGCTACGGAGTTGCCCAGACGGTCATTGGCGGCGGCGCCGTTTTTCTGGTAGAGCAGGGCGCCTGTGGCGCCGGAATAAAGGTAGGCGGAGCCGGCATTGGAAAGCCCGCCCGGGTCGGCGCTAGGAACACCTATGATGAAATCGGCTTTGGCGTCGCCGTTTACATCCCCAGCCCCGGCAACAGATAAGCCCAAGCTGTCACGGGCCGCGCCGCCGTTTTTTTGATAAAGCAGGGCGCCGGTGGCGCCGGAATAAACATAAGCCGAGCCGGCAGCAGAAAGCCCGCCCGGGTCGGCAAGAAAAGCCCCGATGATAAAATCAGCTTTTCCATCCCCATCCACATCCCCTGCCCCGGCTACGGAACGGCCGAGTACGTCACCGGCGGCGGCGCCATTTTTCTGGTATAAAAGGCCACTGTTGGCACCTGAATAGACAAAAGCAGAACCGGCAACAGAAAGCCCCCCAGGATCGGCATCGGGAGCACCGACGATGAAATCGGCCTTTCCATCCCCGTTCATATCCCCGGCCCCGGCTACTGATTCTCCGAGGTCGTCAAAGGCGGCGGCGCCGTTTTTTTGGTAGAGCAGGCTGCCGTCGGTGCCGGAGTAAACATAGGCCGAGCCGGCATTGGAAAGCCCGCCCGGGTTGGCAAAGGCCGCGCCGACGATAAAATCTGTATTTCCATCGCCGTTTACGTCCCCGGCCGAAGCCACGGACCTACCCAGCCGGTCATCGGCCGCGGCCCCGTTTTTCTGGTAAAGCAGGGAGCCGGTGGCGCCGGAATAAACGTAGGCGGAGCCGGCAGCGCCGGTAGTTCCGTAAGCTCCGATGATAAAATCGGCTTTTCCGTCGCCGTTTACATCCCCGGCCCCGGCTACGGAGTAGCCCAGTAAATCGTTGACGGCGGTGCCGTCTTTCTGATAAAGCTGAACCGGCACGGCGGCGGCAGGCGGCTGGGTGCTTTTTTTACTGCCGCATCCGAAGAGAGAAAAGCCGAGGATGGAGCAGAAAAGAAAGTGCGAATATTTGTGCATATGACCTCCTTTAGTTGGGCCTGTTGGCTTAATTAAAGAGCCAAAACGGCACGGTTTTCGGCTGCCTACCGGATTGAAATTACATAGGCGGAACCGGCAGCAGAAAGCCCGCCCGGGTCGGTGAAAGGAACACCTATGATGAAATCAGCCTTACCATCCCCGTCCACATCCCCGGCCCCGGCTACCGAGTTGCCCAAATTGTCACCGGCGGCGGCGCCGTTTTTTTGGTAGAGCAGGGAGCCGGTGGCGCCGGAATAAACGTAGGCAGAGCCGGTAGCAGAAAGCCCGCCCGGGTCGGCGCTAGAAGCACCTATGACGAAATCGGCTTTTCCATCCCCGTTCACGTCTCCGGCCGAAGCCACGGAACTACCCAGCTGGTCACCGGCCGCGGCGCCGTTTTTCTGATAAAGCAGGGAGCCGTCGGCGCCGGAATAAACGTAGGCAGAGCCGGCAGCAGAAAGCCCGCCCGGGTCGGCGCCAAAAGCACCTATGAGGAAATCCGCTTTGCCGTCGCCGTTCACATCCCCAGCCCCGGCGACAGAGAAGCCCAAGGTGTCACCGGCGGCGCCATCTTTTTGATATAACAGGGCCCCGTTGGCGCCGGAATAAACGTAGGCGGAACCGGCAGCGCTAAGCCCGCCCGGGTCGGCGAGGCGAGCGCCGATGATGAAATCGGCCTTTCCATCCCCGTTCATATCCCCGGCCCCGGCGACGGAGTAGCCCAGATTATCACCGGCCGCGGCGCCGCTTTTTGAGTATAGCAGGGCGCCGGTGGCGCCGGAATAGAGATAAGCAGCGCCTCTACCGCCGGCAGTTCCGTAAGCGCCGATGATGAAATCCGCTTTGGCGTCACTGTTTAAATCCCCAACCCCGGCTACGGATATGCCGAAGACGTAACCGGGCGCGATCCCGCCTTTTTGATGCAGCAGGGCGCCGTTGGCGCCGGAATAAACATAGGCTTCGCCGGCAGTGCCAAGCCCGCCCGGGTCGGCAAAAATAGCGCCGACGATAAAATCTGTATTTCCATCGCCGTTTACATCCCCGGCCCCGGCTACTGAAGCGCCGAGTGCGTCACCGGCGGCGGCGCCGTCTTTTTGGTAGAGCAGGGCGCCGGTGGCGCCGGAATAAACATAGGCGGAGCCGGCACTGGAAAGCCCGCCCGGGTCGGCTCCGGAAGCACCGACGATGAAATCGGCCTTTCCATCCCCGTTCACGTCCCCGGCCGAAGCCACGGAACTACCCAGCTCGTCATCGGCCGCGGCGCCGTTTTTTTGATAAAGCTGAACCGGCCCAGAAGCAGGCGGCTGGGTGCTTTTTTTACTGCCGCAGTTCAGAAATGAAATACCGAGGATGGAGCAAAAAAGAAAATGAGAATATCTGGTCATACGACCTCCTCTGCTTGGGCCTTTTTGGGGCCTTTCGGTTCAGCAATTCAAGATAATCGGGCGTTACGGATGGACCGAAACGAAAGTCCGGTCCGCTTTGGTTTCGTATTTCACCACGCCGGTTATTCTGGAAAATATGGTCCAATCCTTGCCGACGCCGACGTTTTCACCCGGATGGATGCGGGTGCCCCTTTGCCGCACCAGAATGGTGCCGCCCAGAACCGCTTCACCACCGTAGCGTTTTACGCCTAATCTCTGGCCGTGGGAATCGCGCCCGTTTCTGGAACTGCCTACGCCTTTCTTATGTGCCATATCATTATCTCCTTAATTCAAGTTCTAAATATAACTTCGGCGGAAGGTTTTCGCAAGAGCCAAAGGCAATAAAAAAGGTACCTTATTCCTTGTGCTGGCCGAACAGTTCGGCGATTTTTTCGGTGCGCTCCTTGCCGAGGTGCTTTTCTCCAATGCCAATGATGGCCTGTTGAAATTTTGTTTCGCTGTCCTCGCACAGTTCCTCGAACGTGCGCAGTTTGACCAGTTCCTCCTTAAAATAGGCGGTTACATCCTTTTGGATGGCAGCGGCTTCTTCCGGCGTGATGTGCCCGCCGGGGAGCAGCATATCCACCACTTTTTGCCCCAATCTTTCCGCCTCCTCCAAGCTTAGCCGGTCCACCGCCGCACCGCGGTACCATTTACCTTCCTGCCGAAAGGTTGCGAGCTGATTCATTTTTTCCGGTTCGCGCAATTCGCTGAATTCAATCTGGTATTTTTTGAAGATGGGTCGGGCTATTCTTTTGGTCTGCGAGCTTTTATTCCAGACGATGGCGTAAACGGTTCCCGCACGGTTGAGCCAGGCCTCTTTGATGGCCGGGTCTTTTTCCATTTCCAAAAGCGCCGGTTTGGCCCGGCTGCCGCAGCCGATGTCCGGCGCGGCGCCGCAAACCAGCGGCACTTCGTAAAAACTGATTTTTTCAGGCATCGAGTTTTTGGTCTGGCCTGCAAGGTTGGAAGAGGTAAAAGCGAGCGCGACCAGTGTTAGAACTACGATGGAGTGTCCGGCGGTCTTTTTCATAGTTTTACTCCTTTCATGGTAATTATACTAAATTTCGAGGAATTTTTGTATAGCCTGTGCCGTTTGAACCGGTTTCTCGACCATCGGCATATGGCCGCAGGCGGGGATGATTTCCAATTTGGCGCCTAAAAAATCGGCGGCAGTTAGGCTGACCGCCATAGAGATACGAATATCTTTTTCGCCAGTTATCACAAAAGATGGGATGTTTTTGGCGACTGGATAGCGCGCGTAGTCAAAACGGGCGGAGGCCTGCAGGTCTTTTAATAAAACGTCCGGGCGGTCGAGCATAAAGAGGTGCTGGGTCATACATTTTTTGACTAAATCCCCATCGGCATACAAAAAGCGGCAAATTTCTTCTTGGGTGGGAATTTTAGTCGGAACGGCGGTGGGCGGTGAAAAACCGCTGGAGACTAAAATCAAACCAACGGCCAAGTCGGGATTCCGGGAAGCAAAACAGGTGGCCACCAGGCCACCCATAGAGTGGCCGATTAAAACAAATTTCCCGTTGGGCAGGAAATTGTCGAGGAAGGTTTTGACCGAGGTCGCGTAGGCTTCAATGGTATCGTGCCCCTCGCCTGCGCTCAAGCCGTGTCCGGGCAAATCAATCGCAATACAGCGGCGGGGCTGAAGCTGTTTTACCAGCGCCAGCCAGTTGGAATGGGCGCCGCCGGCGCCGTGGATGAAAAGCAAGGACGAGTCGTCCGTTCCCCGCTCGAAATAGAAAAACTTTTGAGCGGCCAGCTCCAAGTAAGGCATTTAAAGAAGATAAGAAAAATTACTCGGCGCGGAACTCGACCGACTCCGGCTGGCGGGAAAACTCAAAGCGCACGCTCACCCGGGCGCGGTCGAAGTTTTCGGAAACGAAAGTATTCCCCTTCTGGGTAAAGCGCCAGTCGGAGCTCGTCAAATCGCTCCAGTCGGCCTTGCCGGTTGCCTCGATACCGACCGAGTCGGGCAGGTTGATGACGATGTCGGCTTTTGACAGAGCGAGCTTGGCGTTCAGGTCTTTAGCTTTTGGAGCCAGTTTCAACAAAACATCCTCTGCCGGGCCTTCAACCGAAAGCTTTTCCAACTGCAACGAGCGGGCGTCGATTTCCACATCGCCCCGGCCGGTTTTAATCGAAAGGGCAACCGGAACCGAGTCGGTCACGGAAACCGACCAGCCGCGGTCGCGAAAAGCGCGCCAGCGGCCCAACGGCCAGAACCAGTCCCGGTCGGAAATGGTGACTTCGGCGGCCTCCGGCTTGTCGGTAAAGTTAACGTCCGGCCGGGCCAGCAGGTAGTCGAAATCGCCGTAGACAAAACGGTTGGGGTCGGAAGATAGATACAAATCGTTGGAGCGGAGCTTGAGGGTCAAGTCGAGCTTATGCCAGCCCGGTTTTTTGTCCAGCGAATACTCATAATAGTTTTCGTGGGTGCCGCCGTTGGTGAGGGCGGTGGCCAGAACGTAGCCCAAGGGGCCAATGAGAATGAAAGTCGATAGATAGGCGACCGGGCGCAGATTTTTGGCCGAAAAAATCTTTTCCCAGCCCCAGGAAATCAGCAAAAGCGGCCAGAAGGTTAAAGCGACCCACCAGAAAAAACTCCAGGTGAGGCGGTCCAAGTTTATGAACAGAACGAAAACACCCAGCCAGATTAAAAAAAGCGCATTGCGCAAAAGAGAGGGGCTCATTGGGCGGGCCTCCTTTCGTTTTTGTTCAGGATTGACTTTTCCGCCACCAGCATCAGGCCCCAGAAAATCAGAATCAAGGGCCAGAAGCGGAGTAAATCAAAATCCCAGAGGTTGTAGGAAAGAAAAGCGGCGCCGGCAAAAAGGAGCAGGACGCCGAAGGCCAGCTGTCCGGTGCGGCGGTTGCGCGCCAAAAGATAGATGCCGAAACCGATGAAAAGTAAAAATACCAGCCAGGCGAAATTCCCGAACATCCACCCAAAAGGCCAGAAGAAGAAAAACATAAAGGGAAGGGTGAAAAGCAGAACGAAAAATAAAATTCCCAGGCCCAAGATGCGCAGAATCATATCAATTTTTGCTCCCCATAACCGCTTTACCCAACAATATCAGGCCGAGGGCGATTAAAATCAGCGGCCAGAAAAGATGCCAGCGGATGTAGAGGAAGTTGTTCAGCAAAAACAGAACGCCCAGGCCGATGAGAACGATGCCTATTACCAGCGGGGCGTTGCCGGGCCGGTCGCTGGCGGTTGAGTCTTGCGATGTGCCCAGTGGCGACGCCTGACTTGGGGTTGCCCCGGTTTCGGTAGTCGAAGAAGCCGGCGGCGGCGCTTGGTAGCCGAGCGGTTTTTTTGGAATGATGAACACAGCCAAAATATAGCCGATGACCCCGGGGGCGAAGCCGGTGGCAAACGTAAGAATAATAAAAGCGATGCGCAAAAGCGTGGGGTCAATACTGAGATACTCCCCCAAACCGCCCAAAACACCGGCCATCCATTTATCTTTGTCGGAACGATACAGTTTACGCATTCAGCTCCCTGTCTTCGGGGTGGTTTCCGGCTCTTTGGAGAAGATAAAAATCGCCAGAATATAAATTAAAATCATCAGTCCAAAACTGGCGATAGCCGCTATCACGAATATCAACCGAACCAAAGTTGAATCAACACCCAGATGTTCGGCCAAGCCGCCCAAAACTCCGGCCAATTTAGCATCCTTGCGGGAGCGATACAATTTACGCATTGCCGCTCACCGCCGGAGAATTGAGGGGTTGCGCGCTTGGCGCCGGCGTTGTCAAGGGCGCCTTGGGGATTATCAACGCCGCCAAAAAGTAGCCGATAACGGCGGCAAAGAGGGTGGCCAGCGCAAATACCACAAAGGCCAGGCGAATCAAAGTCGGGTCCACTTCAAAATATTCGCCCATGCCGCCTAAAACGCCGGCGATGCGGGCGTCGTTTCGAGAACGGTATAATTTCTTCAAGTCTTCACGTCCTTTCCGTTCGGTTTAATTTACGGAAAAAAGTTTGGGAAGTTGCGGAAATCGGATGACCTAACCCTTGTGTTCCCTTCCCGAAACGGGAAGGGAAGGGCGGTTCACGAACCGCCCCTACAAAAAAGCGGGGATTAGAAAAAACAAAAAGGGCAGGCACGGGGACCTGCCCCTACGGTTGCGTCAGGAATTATTCCTGACGCAGGGCGCGGGCACCGCGCCCCTACAAGAAATACAGAGATTAGAGACCAGAGATTGGAGATTAACTATTTCCCGTCGGCGGATTTTGATTTGGTCAGGTCGGGTATTCTTTTCAGAATTTCTTCGAATTTCAAACCGGTCAAGGCTTCGACCACCGGAGGTAACTGGGCGATTATCTGGGTGACGTCGCGGGTCACTTTGGATGCCCCGGCGCCGTCGCCGCCGGAGTTGATAATCACGATTTTTTCGGTTTTGGAGAGCGGCTCGGCAATCGCGCGGGCGATTTCGGGCAGTTTTTCTATCAACAGCTGGGCGATGGCGGCTTCGTTATACTGCTTCCAGGCCTCGGCTTTTTTGGCCATTGCTTGGGCGGTTGAATCTCCCTGCGCTTTGATGATGTCCGCTTCCGCCAGCCCTCTGGCCTTGTTGGCGTCCGCTTGGGCAAAGCCGGTCACTTTGGTCGCTTCCGCTTCACCACCCGCTTCGGTCAGCAGGCGGAATTTTTCGGCGGAGGCCAAGGTCTCTATCCGATACCTTTCGGCGTCGGCCGGCTTTTGCACGCCGGCGTTCAATTCCTTCTCGCGGCGGGCGATTTCCTTTTCCTGCACTTCAATCTGCTTGGTCTTTTCCACCACCAAGACGGCCACTTCCTCGGCTTTCACCGCCTGGCTGGTTTTAAACTTTTGCAGGTCGTAGGCCAGGTCGGCTTCAGCCTTCTTTTGATTCACCGAAGCGGTGTATTGGGCGACGCTCATTTGATAGTCGCGGCTGGATTCGGCCACTTTGGTGTCGGCTAAAAACTTGGCCGTCTGTCCTTCCTGATTGGCCTGCGCCGAGCGGATGGTGGCGTCCCGGTTCGCTTCCGCCTCCCCGATGATGGCGTTCTTTTTCACCTGCGCAATCTGGGGTTTGCCCAAGGCTTCCAAATACCCCTGCTTGTCGCGAAGGTCGCGAATGGTAAAAGAAATTATAGTCAGGCCCATATTGGCCAAATCGGAGGCGGCCACTTCCTGCACGCGCTGGGCAAAGGCGTCGCGGTTGGAGTAGACCTCTTCCACCGTCATCGACCCCAAAATGGCGCGCAGGTGCCCTTCCAAAGTTTGCAGGGCGATGTTCATTATTTCCGGCTTCCCTTTGGACAGAAACTGCTCGGCGGCGGTGCGGATGGATACGTCTTCCCCTTTGACCTTGATCTGGGCCACCCCGTCCACCAAAATCGGAACCCCCAGCTTGGTGTAAACCTCCGGCGTGGAAACGTCCAGGGTAAAAAGCTCCAGCGAAAGATGGTCCACCCGTTCGAAGACCGGGATGACGAAGGTGCCGCCGCCCTTTACGATGCGGAAGCCGACCGAGAGCTTGTTGCCGAACTCGTCCCGGATGGTGTGTTTGATGCCGGAGATGATTAAAACCTCGTTCGGCCCGACTTTGACGTAGCGCCGGGAGATGACGATGAAGAAAAGAAAAATTACGAATATGCCGGCGAAAATCGCCAAAGGCCAGCTGATGCCTATACCTTCCATAACGCCTCCTGATTTGAAAATTCGCTTAAAATTTCCTCAGAGATAATCACGGGGGGAAGTTATAGAGTTCGGACGGTATGTGCAAGACCTTAGACATCCTCCCTAATAGCGCGGTTCAAAAATTCAAGATAGTCTCCAAGATACCATAGAAATAGAGATTTATCATTCGCGACAGTCCGTTTTAGAGGAGCTTCAATGCTGTTCCTATGTAAAAGTGTACTGCCCCACCTAAATCTGCACAGGTGTAGTGCTTATTTTTGACATCCAATCCGCATAGAATTGCACCGGTGCCTTCATCCCCAGGGCGCTGTGCGGGGCGACTTGGTTGTAATCT
>Ga0184637_10000216_pt1 | contig 42112 bp, 39 predicted proteins | sample PLM3_127_b2_FD_133143 | JGI IMG/M metagenome (GOLD analysis project Ga0184637, IMG submission 133143) | Groundwater sediment microbial communities from an aquifer in East River, Colorado, USA - PLM3_127_b2 | ecosystem: Environmental > Terrestrial > Soil > Riparian zone | place: USA: East River... | reverse complement strand
GACCCCGACCCCGACCCCGACCCCGACTTCGACCCCGACTTCGACCGCGGGCCTCGCGTCCCGCGGTCCCGACCCCGACCGCTCCGGCCTACTCCGCCCGCGCGAGCGCCACGACCTCGACCGAGCGCGCCCCGGCCGCCCGCAGCGCGCGTGCCGCGGCGTCCGCCGTCGCACCCGTCGTGACGACGTCGTCGACGAGGACGAGATGGAGCGCGCGCGCGGCGACCGTCGCGGCGAACGCCCCGGCCACGTTGCGGGCGCGCTCCTCCCGCGAGCGGCCGACCTGGGGCGGCGTCTCGCGGATCCTCCGCAGCAGGCCCACCTCCCGACGGGCACCGGCCGCCCGGGCAAGCGCGCCCGCGAGGAGCGCGGCCTGGTCGTAGCCGCGCGCGATCCGCCGCCCGCGCGCGAGCGGCACCGCGACGACGTGGGCGCCGGCGGGCAGCCCGACGCGCTCCGCGAGCCACGCGCCGAGCGGCCGGGCGAGGGCGGGCCGATCGCCGTACTTGAACGCGTGAATCGCGTCCGCGAGCGGTCCGCCGAACAGCCCTCCGGCGCGGACCCGGTCGAACGCCGGCGGATGGACGAGGCAGCCGCCGCAGCGCCGCGCGGTGCCGGGGGCGCCGCAGCCTTCGCAGCCGGGCGGCACCGGCTCCACCGCCTCGGCGCACACCGCGCAGAAGAGCCCGGCCGGCGCGTGCTCCCGGCAGGCGCCGCAGCGGGGCGGGTAGACGAGATCGAGGAGCGCTGCAGTGGCCGCGCGGAGCACGCGCGGCGCGGGTGCGAGGCGCGTGCCGCGGTCGTCGTCGTCGAGAGGCGGCGCGGCGCTAGAGGTTGACGTACGCCATGAACGCGGGCGGGTAGCGTCTCCCGCGGCGGCGCCCCTCGGCGCGACCGCGTCGATGCGGGCGAGCTCCTCGGGCTTGAGCGCGATGGCCGCGGCGGCCGCGTTCTCCTCGAGGTGCGCGCGCGGCGTCCGTGATCCGGCCGGTGAGCGGACCCGGCGCTGCGGGAACGACGTCGCAAGGCTCCACGAGGGCCGTGGCCACCCCGCGCGAGCTGCGTCAGACGAAGGGGATGCTCCTGTCCTCGCCGCGCCTGCGGCGGCTCGCCACGCTCCTCACTGTCCTGGCCTTCGCCGCCGGGTGCGGCGACTCCGGCGACGGCGCCGGTGATCCGAACGCGTGCGCGCCCGGCCCCGCCGTCCCCGGCGCGCTCACGACGTACACGTCCCCGGGAGCCGAGTCGTCCGCGTGCCAGCCCTCGACGCTCCCCGCGAGCTTCGCGGCGGTGAGCGCCGCGCGCTTCGCGGGGGCGGCGGCCTGCGGGACGTGTCTCGAGATCGTCGGGCCGAGGGGCGTCGCCACCGCGACCGTCGTCGACGTGTGCCCGTCCTGCGCCGACGGCGCGCTCGACGTGTCGGAGGCGGCCTGGATCGCCGTCGCCGACGGGCCGCCCGGGCTCGCCACCGTGACGTGGCGGACCGTGGCCTGTCCCGAGGGCGGGCCGCTTCGCTACCGGAGCTGCGCGGGCACGAACCCGTACTACCTCTGCCTCGTCGCGGACGACCACCGCTTCCCGCTCGCCAGCGTGGAGGTCCGGCCCGCGGACGCAGCGAGCTTCGTCGCGCTCGCCCGCGACGCGTCGAACCAGTGGACCCTCGGCTTCGGCGCGCCCATGGCAGAGCCGGTGACGGTACGCGCGACCGACGTGCACGGCCACGTGCTGACCGACACGTTCGCGAGCCTCGCGGCGGGGACCGTCGCGACGGGCGCGGCGGACTTCCCGGCGACCTGCCCATGAGCGCGTGGACGAACGGTCCGAGCCTGCGCCGCGAGGTGCGTCATGCGCACACCTTCCCCCTCATCGACGCCGCTCTCGTTGGGCCCTTCCTCGCCGATCGCCTCAGACGTACCTCGATCACGTGATACGCACTCCACCCGAAGTCACAGCCAGGCAGCCCGCTCCAGGAGGTCGATCATGTCTTCGTTCCGCACGGTCCTCGCCGTCTCGCTCGTCGTCGTCGCCGCCGGGCTCACCCAGGCGTGCAGCGAAGGGCCCGAAGGTCCTGGCCGGCTCTCGGTCTCCCTGGCTGCGGCTTCGGCCCCGGCCTCGGTCGAGGGGATCTGGGTCGAGGTGACGGCCGTGCTCGCCCATCAGGAGGGGAGCGGCTGGTTCACGGTGAGCGAGGCGCCCGTTCGCGTGAACCTCCTCGCGCTCCAGGATCACGCCGAGGACCTCGGCCTCGTCACCCTCCCCGCCGGCCGCGTCACCCAGCTCCGGCTGGTCGTCGCGGAGGAGGGGAACGTCGTCGTCCAGGGCGGGGTCGAGCTCCCGCTCACCGTCCCGAGCGGCTACGAGTCGGGCATCAAGATCCTCGGGCCGTGGGGCGTCGAGTCCTGCGCCGAGACGGCCGTCGCGCTGGAGCTCGACGGCGAGCAGTCGATCCAGTACCACCCGACCGGCGCCGGCGAGTGGATCCTCCGGCCCGTGATCAGGACCGTGGGCGCGGTGCAGGTGCCCGGGGAGTGCGAGGAGCCCGCGCCGGCCTGCGTCCCCGCGGAGTGCGCCTCCGGCGTCTGCGACGCGCTCGGCGAGCGGTGCGCGCCCGGCGGTGCGTACGCCCCCTGCGACGCCCCCGAGGCGTGCCTCTCGGGCGCCTGCGTGGAGGGTTCGTGCGCGCCCGGCGACGCCGGCGCCGCTTGCCGCGTGACCGCCGACTGCGCCGCCCCGCTCGAGTGCCTCCAGGCGACCTGCGCCGACCCGGCGATCGCGCTGTAGCCAGCCACGAGAAGCGAGCGCGCCGCCGGGATCCGCTCCCGGCGGCGCTGCTCGTTCCGGCGGGCGCCCGCGCTAGCGGACGACGAGCCCGAGCCCCTTCATCTCCTTCGGCTGCGGGAGCCCCATCACCTGGAGCGCGGTCGGCGCGACGTCGGCGAGAACGCCCTTGGCGCGGAGCTTCGCGCCCTTCAGGTCGGGGTCGGCCAGGATGAACGGCACCGGGTTGAGCGTGTGCGCGGTGTGCGGCTGACCCGTCACCGGGTCGGTCATCATCTCGCAGTTGCCGTGATCCGAGGTGACGGCCATCGCCATGCCCTGCGCGCGCGCCGCCTGCCAGAGCCGGCCGACGCACTCGTCCACCACCTTCACGGCCTTCACCGAGGCGTCGAGGAAGCCGGTGTGGCCGACCATGTCCGGGTTCGCGAAGTTCACCACCACGAACCCGTACTGGCCGGTGCCGATGGCCGCCACGAGCTTGTCCGTCACCTCGCGCGCGCTCATCTCCGGCTTCTCGTCGTAGGTCTTCACGTCGCGCGGCGAGGGCACGAGGATCCGGTCCTCCCCCGGGAAGGCGGTCTCGCGCCCTCCGTTGAAGAAGAACGTGACGTGCGCGTACTTCTCGGTCTCCGCGCAGCGGAGCTGCTTGAGGCCCGCGTGCGACACGAGCTCGGGAAAGATCTCGGTGAGGTCCTGGGGCGCGAAGGCGACCGGGTACGGGAAAGTCCGGTCGTACTCCGTCAGGCAGACGTAGGCGGACAGGCGGGGCGCGGCCTTCCGCTCGAACTCCTTGAAGCCGTCCTCGGCGAGCGCGCGGGTGATCTCGCGCGCGCGGTCCGCCCGGAAGTTGAAGAAGAGGATGGCGTCGCCGTCGCGCACCGGGCCGATGGGCTTCGCGTCGCCGTTCACGATCACGGTCGGCTTCACGAACTCGTCGCCGTCGCCGCGCGCGTAGGAGGCCTCCATCGCCGCGACGCCGGAGCTCGCCTTGAACCCCTCGCCGTGGACGAGCGCAGCGTAGGCCTTCTCGACCCGGTCCCAGCGCTTGTCCCGGTCCATCGCCCAGTAACGGCCGGTGACGCTCGCCACCCTTCCGTAGCCGGTCTCGCGCAGCCGCCGCTCGAGCGCGGCCATGTACTCGAGGCCGCTGCGCGGGGGGGTGTCGCGGCCGTCCATGAAGGCGTGCACGTAGGCGTGCGCCACGCCCTCGCGGCGGGCGAGGTCGAGGCACGCGTGGAGGTGATCGACGTGGCTGTGCACGCCGCCGTCGGAGAGGAGGCCCATGAGGTGCAGCGCCCTCCCCGCCTCCTTGGCCTTGCGGCAGGCGAGCAGGAGCGCGTCGTTGCGGAAGAACGAGCCGTCCTCGACGGCGCGGTTGATGCGAACGAGGTCCTGGTAGACGATCCGCCCCGCGCCGAGGTTGGTGTGGCCGACCTCGGAGTTGCCCATCTGCCCCTCGGGGAGCCCCACCGCGAGCCCGCTCGTCTCGAGGAGGGTGTGCGGGTACTCCCGCATGAGCGCGTCGAGGTTCGGCGTGCCGGCGATGGCGATCGCGTTCGACTCGCGCTCCGTGCGAACGCCGAAGCCGTCGAGGATCACGAGGAGCAGCGGCTTCGTCCTGGGCACCCGGGCCTCCCTCGGCCGGCGGCACGCCGGCCCGCCGGGATGTTAGGCGCGCGCGCGGGGCGTGTCACAACGAAAGACGCGCGGGGGCCGTCAGGGGAGCCGCCACGCGCAGGCGCCCTGGAGGCAACCCCAGAGCGCATGGCCGGTCCTCTCCGATGGGCTGCCGTTGCCCTGACCGACCGGCCGCGATCCCGATCCCGGCCCCGACCGCGACCCCTACCGCCGACCCCGACCGAATCGCTCGTCCCCTGCCGCGCGTATGCGCGGTCCCTTCTGCGTGCGTACCGTTGGGTGAGCCGCATCGTCGCCCGGAGGCTCGTATGGCGCTCGCTCGACTCTGGTTCGCCCTCGGCGCCGCGCTCGCGCCGGCTGTCGCGCTCGCGCAGGAGACGCAGGGCTTCTCCCACGGGTGGCTCTGGGCGCTCGTGACCATCGCCGTCGTGATCACGCTGCTCCTCGTGGCCTTCAAGGGCCGGCCGCCGGTGCAGGGCCACGGACCGCGCTGAGCGCCGAGCGCCCGGCGCCGCTACCCTCGGCGCATGCCCAGCGCGCTCCCGGCGGTCTACTTCGAGGCCCCCCCGCCTTCCGGGCCTGGCTCACGAAGCACCACCGCCGCAAGGTGGCGAAGCTCGAGGCCGAGGGGCGGATGCGCCCGGCAGGACGGGCGGCGTTCGCGCGGCGCAGCGAGCACCGCACCCAGATCTACTCGTACGAGCAGCGCGCCGAGGCGAGGCTCGAGCCAGCGCAGGAGCGCGCCTTCCGCGCGAACCGCGAGGCGTGGGCGTTCTTCCAGGCGCAGCCGCCCGGCGGACCGCCGTCCACTGGGTGGCGACCGCCAAGCATGCGGAGACCCGGGCGAGACGGCTCGCCACCCTCGTCGCGGACTCGGCGGCGGGGCGCCGGCTCGGCCAGCTCGCGGGGCCGACGAGGCGCGCCACGAAGAGGCGATGAGCTTCACCCCTCTCCCCACGCCCGGAGCTCCGTCCCTCGCTACCCTCCCGCCGCCGCCTTCTTCAGCGCCGCGATGTCGATCTTCTTCATCTGGAGCATCGCCTGCATGACCCGCTGCGACCTCGCGGCGTCCGGCCCCTGCATGAGCTCCATGAGCGCGGTCGGGATGATCTGCCAGGACAGGCCGTACCGATCCTTCAGCCACCCGCACTGCGATTCCGCGCCGCCCGCCGAGAGCTTCCGCCACAGCTCGTCCACCTCCTCCTGCGTCTCGCAGCTCACGAAGAGGGAGATCGCCTCGGTGAACTTGAAGTGCGGGCCGCCGTTCAGCGCGATGAACTCCTGTCCCTCGAGCTGGAACTGGACCGTCATCGCCGAGCCCTTGGGCCCGGGCCCCGCGTCGCCGTAGCGGGACACGCTCGTGATCTTCGAGCTCTCGAAGATCGAGCAGTAGAAGCTGGCCGCCTCCTCGGCGTTCGCGTCGTACCAGAGGAAGGTCGTGATCTTCTGCTTGCCGGGCATGTGGGTTCTCCGTGCGTGAACTGGCTTCGGGTGCTGCGTCAGCGCTGCGCGACCGTGGGTTCCGTCGTGGGATCGGGGTCGTCATCCGTGCCGCATGTCTGACGAGCCGGGGCCGGTGATGTCATCGGCCTCGGGTGGGGCGTCGGCCGAGGGCGCCGGCTCGCGCAGCTCGCACGGACCGGCTCAGGAAGGAGGGCGCTTCGGAAAGATGAGGCGGTTCTCCGCGTCGATCCGGACGCGCAGGCGGAGCATGAGCGATCCCCAACCGCGGGCGTGCGCGTCCGGCCCTTCGAGGACAGGGGGCGACCAGTCGAGCCGGAGGCCCGTCGAGACGAGCGCCCAGGTCAGGCTCGCGAGGGGCTCCACGTTCGCCCGCTGCAGGGCGAGGACGAGGGCCTCGCTCCGATGGGCGCGCTCGAAGCGTGGCTCGAACCCCGGGACCGCAACGACCGGCTGGCACACGCCGGCGAGGCAGGGCGGCGGGGTGTTCTCGGGCGGCCGCTCCGGGCCGGTGACGAGCCCCACGACCTCCAGCACGCCCCCGTGGAGCACCGCGTGGTCGGCCGCCGGCCTGAGCGCCGCGGTCGTGCGCGCGACCGGCGGTTGGAGCGGCCCGTGGAGGAGGGCGATCGCGAGGAGCGCGGCGCCGAAGGCCATGGGGAAGTGATGGGAACGATCTCGCGGCGGGACAACCCATCTCGGCAGGGTCCGGTCGTCTCGTCATCACCCGGACGGCGCCCCGGCGGCTCCTCGACCGCCCTACGTCCTCGCGGTGAGCCGTCCGCCTCGCCTTCACTTATGGTATGGCTCACCCCGCACGATCGTGAACGCGCGGTAGAGCTGCTCGACCAGCACCACCCTCGCGAGCCGGTGCGCGAGCGTGAGCCGCGACAGCGCCAGCTTCTCGTCGGCGCGGGCCAGCACGGCGGCGCCGTGACCGTCGGAGCCGCCGATGACGAACGAGAGGTCCTTCCCGGCGTTGAGCCAGCGCTCGAGCCGCTTCGCGAGCTCGAGGCTGGTGGGCTCGTCGCCGCGCTCGTCGAGCAGCACGACCCGCTCGCCGGGGCGGAGCTTCGCGAGCAGCGCCGCGCCCTCCTCGTCGCGCGCCTGCGGCGTCCCGGCCTGCTTCCTCGCCTCGGGCACCTCGACGAGCTCGAACCGCACGTAGCGCGCGAGCCGCCCGGCGTACTCGTCCACCGCGGGCGCGTAGAGCCCGGAGCGGTCCTTCCCGACGGCGACGACGCGGAGGCGCATGCTGGCGTCCGCCCTCAGGCGAGCGGATCCTCGGTCGCGGCGGCGGGCTTGCCGGCGACGGCGGCGGCGACGATCGCGTCGAGCTTTCCGAGCAGCGCCCGGTTCCCGTCCTGGCGGTACGGGGCGAGCGCCCGGGCGTGATCGGGCAGCCGCTCGAGGAACTCGCCGAGGACCCGCGGCGTGATCCGGTCGGCGGCGCGGCCGTAGCCGAGCTTCTGGAGCCAGCGGGCGTTCAGGATCTGCTCGAACTGCTTGCGGACGGGGACGGACAGCATCGGCTTGTGCAGGAAGACCGCCTCGCTCATGAGCGTGAACGAGCCGCCGGAGACGACCGCGCGGGCGGTGCGGAGGTCCTCGATGAAGGTCGCCTCGTCGAAGGGGCGCCACAGGAGGTTTCCCTCGCGCTGATCGCGGGCGAGGTCGCGGCGCAGGCCGTAGATGCGGCACTCGCGGCCGGAGCGACGCAGGATCTCGGGCAGCGCCGCGTTGGAGGTGGAGGTCTGGTAGACGAGGAGGTGCTCGCCCTGCTCGGCGCGCGCCGCGAGGATCTCGGGGCGGAGCACCGGCGGGACGAGCGTCGTGCGGGGCTTCGCGACCTCCGGGTAGAAGAAGGTCGAGACGAGGTACGCGTCGCAGCGCGGCAGCTTCGCCTTCACCACGCTGCGGGCGACGAAGTACTCGGCCCGCGCGCCGGCGAGGATCTCCGGCGGGTGGCGGCAGCGGTTGACGATCTGGTTGTTGTCCACGGAGAAGCACGGCAGCCCGTGGGTCTTCGCGAAGAGGTGGCTCCAGCTCTCGAAGTCGGAGATGACGACGTCGGGACGGAAGGCCTCCACGAGGTTGAAGTAGGCGATCACGTTCCGCGGCCACCCGCCGAGGGCCGCGCCGGTCAGGTTGTAGAGGGCGGTGCGCAGGCTCTGGACGGCGTTGTCCTCGTACAGGATCGAGAGGCCCCAGATCTTGTTCACGCCGAGGTGATCCCGCTCGCGCGCCTTCAGGTAGTCGTGGGCGCGCCCCGAGACGACCACCTGGACGTCGTGCCGCTCGGCGAGGTGCTCGATGACGACCCGCGAGCGCATGGCGTGGCCCATGCCCTCGCCTGCGACCCCGTAGAGGATGCGCGCCATCGCGCCGAGTGTAGCGCGGAACCCCGACCGCGACCTCGACCTACCGCCCGCACCGCGGCGGCACGTCGGCGTTCGCCAGGTCTGCCCGGAGCGGCACGTCGAGCCCGAGCGCGCGCGCAGGGGTGCGCTGGCCGCCGCCGGCGTCGAGGTCGATGGCCTCTGCCTCGGCGAGCGCGCCGCTCGCGTCGTAGAGCTGCTCCACCCGGAGGCGCCGCCCCTCGAAGACGCCCTCGCGCACGTAGCGGACGACGCGCCCCTGGGGATCGAGCTCCACCTTGCGCCAGGCCTCCCCCTCGCAGCCGGGGAAGGTGCGGAGCTCGCCGCGCAGCTTTCCCGCGGCGCGCAGCGCCTCGTACCGGGCGCGCGCCTGCGCCGAACCGGACGGCGCGTCGGCCCGCTCGTCCGATGCGCTCGGGGCGGCGGGCGCCGCGGACGGCGCGGCCATCGCGCTCGGCGCGGCGGCTCCGGGGGCGCGCCGCTCCGCGCGGGATCGGGTGGGGCCGGGCTCCGCGGACGGCGCGGGCGCAGCGGGCGCGGGGGGAGGCGCCTGCGCGAACGCGGGGGCCTCCTCGGCCTCCGCCGCCGCCCGCTCCTCCCGGACCGCGGCGCGCAGGTCGCCCTCGCGCGCGGCCGGCTCGTTCCTGGCGGCCGGCTCCGCGTCGCGCTCCGCGCTCGCCATCGCGCCGCTCGCCCCGGCTTCCGCCGCGGGCCGCGCCGCCTTCCGCGCCGGTGCGCTCGCGAGCGGGGTCCGGACGGGCTCCGCCGACCGGGACGCCCGCTCGCGTACCGGTGGCGGGACCGCGTAGCGGCCCGGGGGCGGCGCCGGAGGCTCGGCCCCGGACGTCGGCGCGGCCGGCTCTGCCTGGGCATACCGGTCCGCGTCCTCGACGGCCCGCTGCTCCGCCGGAGCCGCCGCGTACGGAGCTCCGCTCTTCGCGGCGAGCGCCTCCGGATCGGCTCGCCCGAGCGAGCGGGGCGGGTTCGAGAGCAGCGGCCACGAGACCGTGAGCGCGAGCCCCGCCGCCACGGCCACGGGCGCGATCCACATCCCGATCCAGCGCCGCCGGCGGGCCGCGTTCCGCCTCGCCTGGGCGCGCCCGGCCGCGAGCAGGAGCTTCTCGCCGGCCTCCGGCGCGGGCTCGGGGACGAGGGCCGCCATCGTGCGGCGGGTCGCGCACATCGAGGCGAGCGCCCCGGCGCAGGCCGGGCACCCCGCGGCATGGGCCTCGACCTCGCGCGCCTCGTCGGGCGCCAGCTCGCCGCACGCGAGCTCGACCAGCCGGTCGTCGAACCGTTCGCAGCTCATGGCGTCGCGCTCCGGGCCGGCTCGACGGCGGCGTCACCCGGGCCGACCCCCAGGGCGAGCAGGCGCGCGCGCAGCGTCTCGAGCGCGTAGCGCATGCGGCTCTTCACGGTGTTCTCCGGCGTGCGGGTCACCTCCGCGATCTCCGCGAAGCGCAGCCCCGCGTGCTCGCGCAAGAGGAAGACCTCGCGCTGCTCCGCCGGGAGCGCCGCCAGCGCCGCCTCGAGCTTCGGCCTGAGGAGCGCCGCCGCCACGGCGCCCTCCGGGCCGGCGCCCGGGTCGGCCGCCGGGACGCCCTCGAGCGGATCGGCGCGCCGGAGCACCGCCCGCCGCGCCTCGTCCACGGCGAGGTTCCGGGCGATGGCGAAGAGCCAGGTCCGGAACCGCGCCCGCGCCTCCCAGCGCTCGGAGGCCTTCACCACCTTGAGCAGCACCTCCTGGCAGAGATCCTCGGCCCGGCCGCGATCGCCGGTGAGCCGCAGCAGGAAGGAGAAGACCGGCGTCCGGTGACGCGACACGAGCACCTCGAAGGCCCGCGGCTCGCCGGCCTGGAACCGGAGCATCAGCGTCTCGTCGCTCTCGTCCGTCACCGGTGCGATCGGGGCCTCGCTTCCAGGAACGCACGGCCCCGGAAAAGGATCTGGCCGAGTGTAGTAGGTTCCCGCCGCCCGTGCCCGCGACGACTCGCCCGCTCCTCCGTCCGCTCCTCGTGCTCGCCTGGCCCATCGTGGTGTCCCGGTCGGCGCAGGTGGTGGTCGGGGTCTGGGTCAGCGTGCGGGTGCTGGGCGGCGGCGAGCTCGCGGCGGTCGGCTGGCTCGTCCTCTACCTCGCGCTCCTCGCGGGCGCGCTCTGGCTCCGCTTCCGCGGCGGGGCGTGGCGCCGGATCGTGCTCGTGGAGCTCGGGCCCGCCTGACGGCCGGGCCCGCCCCGGCGGGCCGCTGGCGCCGCTGCGCGGCAGGGCCTACAGGTCCGGCGTGGCGGGGCTCGACGCGATCGTGGTCGGCGCGGGACCGAACGGCCTCACGGCCGCGGCGGTGCTCGCGCGCGAGGGGCTGCGGGTCCACGTGATCGAGCGCGCGGGCGGGATCGGCGGTGGCGCGCGGACGCTGCCGCTCACGCTGCCCGGGTACCTGCACGACCACTGCTCGGCGGTCCACCCGCTCGGCGCAGCCTCGCCGGCCTTCCGGGCGCTCGGCCTCGAGGCCCGCGGGGTCCGCTGGATCCACCCGCCCGCCGCGCTCGCCCACCCGTTCGACGACGGGACCGCGGCGCTCCTCCTGCGGTCGACGCGCGAGACGGGCGAGACGCTCGGGCCGGACGCCCGCGCCTGGCACGCGCTGCTCGCGCCGCTCGCGGCGCGCTTCGACGCGCTCGTCGAGGAGGCGTTCGCCGGGGCGCTGCGCGTGCCGCGCCGCCCGCTCCTCCTCGCCGGCTTCGCGCGCTCGGCGCTCCTGCCCGCCGCCGCCCTCGCCCGCGCCCGGTTCGCGGGGCCGCGCGCCCGGGCCCTCTTCGCCGGGATCGCCGCGCACGGCCTGCGCCCGCTCGACGCCGCGGGCACCGCCGCGTTCGGCCTCGTCCTCGGCGCGGCCGCCCACGCGTCAGGCTGGCCGTTCCCGGCCGGCGGCGCCCAGGCCATCCCCGACGCGCTCGCCGCCGTGCTCCGCGCGCACGGGGGCACCGTCGAGACCGGGCGCGCCGTGGTCTCGCTCGCCGAGCTCCCCCCGGCCGCGCTCACCCTGCTCGACCTCGTGCCGCGCGACGTGCTCGCCGTCGCGGGCGCGCGGCTGCCGCGCCGCTACGCCGCCGCGCTCGGGCGCTACCGGCACGGCCCCGGCGTCTTCAAGGTCGACTACGCGCTCTCCGCGCCGATCCCGTGGCGGGCGCGCGAGGCCGCCGCCGCCGGCACCGTCCATCTCGCCGGCGCGGCCGAGGAGCTCGCCGCGGCGGAGGCGGCGGTCGAGCGCGGGGAGCTGCCCGCGCGCCCGTTCGTGCTCGTCGCGCAGCACACCCCGTTCGATCCCTCGCGCGCACCCGCCGGGCGCCACACCGCCTGGGCCTACGCGCACGTGCCGCACGGCTTCGGCGGCGACGCGCTGCCCGCGCTCGAGGCGCAGCTCGAGCGGTTCGCCCCCGGCTTCCGCGAGGTGGTGCTCGCCCGCGCGGTGCGCGGCCCGGCGGCGCTCGAGGCGGAGAACCCGAACCTCGTCGGCGGGGACGTCGGCGCCGGCGCCAACACGCTCGCGCAGACGCTCTTCCGCCCGGTCGCGCGGGTGGTGCCCTGGTCCACCCCCGTGCCCGGGCTGTTCCTCTGCTCGGCCGCGACGCCACCCGGGGGCGGCGTTCACGGATTGTGCGGCTGGCACGCGGCGCAGGCGGCGCTCGCGGCGTGGCGAAGATGAGGGCGGGTCGGGGTCGGGGTCGCGGTCGCGGTCGCGGTCGCGGTCGCGGTCGGGGTCGGGGTCGCGGTCGAGGGTCGAGGTTGGGGTCGAGGTCGCTCGCGCTCGCGAAGTTCCGTTACGCGTCCAGCTCGCGCTGCTCCACCCGCTCGGCGGGCGCGGCGGCGGTCCGCTCGGCGCCCTGGGCGCACCGGGCGCGCGCGCCGCAGCACCGCTCGAACCGCCAGGCGCAGTAGTTCGCCGGCTCCTCGAGCCCGAGCGCCGCCGCACGCCGGAAGATCGCGTGCAGCTCGCAGCGGCCGAGGCGGGGGCAACAGGACGCGCAGTCCAGCCCTGCGCAGCCGTCGTGGCACATCGCGGCACCCCCGTTCACGAACCGTGATCGTGCCGATGGTGCGCCCGCCCTCGGGGCTCGTCGAGTGGGGAGAACGTGGGAGGGGCGGGTGTGGGCCGGCTACGCCGCGCGCCCGCCGTGCGCGTACACGACCGCGGTCTCGTCGGGCGGATCGAGCAGGCGACCGTTGGGCAACAGGCGCGGCGGCACGTCCACCCCTGCCGTCGAGAGCTTGAACCGCTCGCACCGCTCGAAGGCCCCCTCGCAGTAGAAGCTCTGCCACACGCGCAGCGCCTCGCGCATGCCGATGTGCTGCTGGAGGGAGCAGGTGTGGGTCTTCGGGCAGGCGGGCATCGGATCGTCCTCTCGCAGAACCCTCGCGAGCTGCCGGGAGCTTCTGCAAGGGAAAGGCCGGCGCGGGCCGGCAAATTCCGTTGTCCCTTCGCGCCCGGACAGCGTGCGGCGCGAGGGGTCCGCCGTCACCGGGGGTCCCGGGCCGCGCGCCGCGCCGATCACCCCTCGCGCTGCGGGAGTGCCTTGCGCGCGGCGGCCGCCGCGCTCGGCCCGGCGCCGTGGACGACCCTCGGTCCGCGCCCGATCTTCGCGAGGAGCCGCCCTCGCCCGCGCCGATGGCGACGGGGATCATGCCCGCGATGATCGCGACGCTCGTCATGATGATCGGCCGGAGCCGGATGCGTCCCGCCTCGATGAGCGCGTCGCGCATCGAGATCCCGCGCTCCTCGCGCGCCCACTTCGCGAAGTCCACGAGGAGGATGGCGTTCTTCGCCACGATGCCGAACAGCAGGATGACGCCGATGAGGCTCATGATGTTGAGCGTGTCGCCGGTCACGATGAGCGCGATGACCACCCCGATGAGCGACAGCGGGAGCGACAGGAGGATCGCGAGCGGGTCGAGGAACGAGCCGAACTGCAGGACGAGGATGAGGTACATGAGCAGCACCGCCGTCGCGAGCGCGACGCCGATGCGCGTGAACACCTCCGCCTGGTCGGCGCTCTCCCCGCCCTTCCTGAGCGTGTAGCCGGGCGGGAGCGGCAGCTCGGCGGCGAGCTTCGCGTCGATGCCGGCCTGCACCTCGGTGAGCGAGCGCCCCTCGAAGTTGGCCTCGATCGCCACGTAGCGCTCGCGGTCGAGGTGGTTGATCTGCGCGGGGCCGAGCCCCTCCCGCACCGTCGCCACCTGGCCGAGCGGCACCACGCTCTGCCCGCCCGTCCCGTTCTGCGCTCCCACCACCAGGGGGAGCTGGCGCAGGTCGGCCGCGCGCCGGCGCGCCTCGGGCGCGAGGCGCACCGAGGGCGAACGGCTTGAACCACTGGCCCGCGAGCCCGTACATGAACGCCACCGGGACGAACACCGAGACGATCGAGAAGGTCGTGGCCGCCACCGCGAGGCCGATCTCGTCGGTGGCCTTGAAGGACGCGGTGGTGTGGTCCTGGCCGAGCTCGATGTGCCGGACGATGTTCTCCCGGACCACGATGGCGTCGTCGATGAGGATGCCGATCGCGAGCGACAGCCCGAGCAGCGACATCGTGTTGAGCGTGAAGCCGAACACCCAGACCGAGATGAACCCCCCGAGCACCGAGATCGGCAGCGCGAGGCCGGTGATGATGGTGGAGCGCCAGTTGAGGAAGAAGAAGACGACGAGGACGGTGAGCAGCGCCCCCTCGACGAGCGTGCGCTGCACGGCGGGATCTGTGCTGCCCCTTTGGGGACCGCGCGACCCCCGGCGACCGGACGAACAGGCGGCGTGGCCGCCGGCCGCTTCAGGCCGGGCGGCCGGGAGGCGGGGTCGTCGCGGGCGGGATCGCGGGCGGCTCGGCCGCGCGCAGCCGGAGCACCGCCCGCGTCCCCCGGCCGAGCTCGCTCTCGATCGCGAGCTCCCCGCCGGCGCTCGCGACGAGGCCGCGGGAGACGGCGAGCCCGAGCCCCGAGGCGTGCACGTGCGTCTTCGTGGTGAAGAACGGCTCGAAGAGCCTGCGCCGCACCTCCGGCGCGATCCCCGGGCCGTCGTCCTCCACGACGAGCTCCACCTGCGTCCCGCGCAGCGCACCGCTCACGCGCACCGGGCCGCGCGTGACCTCCACGGCGTCCAGCGCGTTCGCCACGAGGTGCGCGATGACCTCGATGACGAGGTCGGGCTCGGCCGCCACCCAGAGCCCGGGGGGCACGGCCACCTCGAGGCGCAGCTCGCCGACGTCCGCGGCGCGGCTGCGCGCGCGCGCCACCTCGACCGCCTCGCGCGTCGCGCGGTCCACCTCGGTCGCGGCGTCGGCGCGGGAGGGCAGCTCGGCGAGCCGGCTCGCGTCGCGCAGCTGCCGCGCCACCGCCGAGATCCGCGCCAGCGCCGCCTCGGCCTCGTGCACCGCGACCACGCTGTCCGGAGGCGCCGGGGCGCCCGGCTCGAGCCCGTCGCGCAGGAAGCGGAGCGAGGCGCCGATGGCGGCGACCGGGCCGTTCACCTGGTGCGCGACGCCCGCCGCGAAGCGGCCGATGCCGGCGAGCTCCTCGGCCCGGTGGCGCGCCTCCTCGGCGCGCAGCAGCGCGCCCGTGCGGGCCTCGAGGTCCACCTCGAGCGCGGCCCGCAGGTCCATCTGCCGGCGCACCTCCCGGCGGCGCGCGAGACCGTGCAGGCCGGCGCACAGGGCGGCGACCGCGGCGGCGGTGACGAGCACGGTCTCCAGAGGCGTCCCTCCCGGGGCGCGCTCATAACACTTGCCCCCAGAAATGGGGATGTCCCACGCACTTGGCGCAAAAGTCGAAAGCGGCGAGCACTGAGCAAGTGCCCGCCGCCTCAGGGACTTCACCAGCCGGAGCCGGACGCGACCTAGGGCCGCGGCTTGGCGACGTTCGCCGGCCCACCCGCCCCCGGCACCAGGGTCGCCGGGTTCATCGCCTTCGAGAGCTGCTCGTAGAGGGCGTACTTCTCGCGCACGTCGCGCTGCGCCTGCTCGAGCATCTTCTTGAAGCCCTCGGGGTTCGAGAGCTCGACCTGGCGGAAGCGCGTCTCCTTCTGCACGAACTCGGAGAGCGCGATCTTCGGCGCGGGGGAGTCGAGCTTGAGCGGCGTCTCGCCGAGGGCGACGCGGCGCGGGTCGTAGCGGAAGAGCGGCCAGTAGCCGGAGTCGACCGCCGCCTCCTGCTGCGAGAGCGCGTTGCTCATGTCGTAGCCGTGCGCGATGCAGTGGCTGTACGCGACGATGACGGAGGTGCCCGGGTAGCTGTCCGCCTCGCGGAACGCGTTCACCGTCTGCGCGTCCTTCGCCCCCATCGCGACGCGCGCGACGTACGGGTGGCCGTAGCTCATCGCGAGCATCGCGAGGTCCTTCTTCGGCATCGTCTTGCCGGCCACCGCGAACTTGGCGGCGGCGCCCATCGGCGTGGCCTTCGAGGCCTGGCCGCCGGTGTTCGAGTAGACCTCGGTGTCGAGGACCAGGATGTTCACGTCGCGCCCCTGCGCGATGACGTGGTCGAGGCCGCCGTAGCCGATGTCGTAGGCCCAGCCGTCGCCGCCCACGATCCACACGGACTTGCGGACGAGGTAGTCGGCGAGGGACCCGAGCCGCCGCGCCTCGGGCGTGCCGGCCGCGGCGAGCTTCGCCTTGAGCGCCTTCACGCGCGCGCGCTGCGCCTCGATGCCCGCCTCGCTCGACTGGTCGGCCTTGAGGAGCTCGTCGATGGCCGCGTCGCCGAGGAGCGCGCCCATCGTGCGGAGCTGCTCCTTCGCCTGCTCCGCGTGCTTGTCGATGGCGAGCCGCATGCCGAAGCCGAACTCGGCGTTGTCCTCGAAGAGCGAGTTGGCCCAGGCCGGGCCGCGCCCCTCGTCGTTGCAGGTGTACGGCGTCGTCGGCAGGTTCGCGCCGAAGATGGACGAGCAGCCGGTCGCGTTCGCGATCATCGTCCGGTCGCCGTAGAGCTGGGTGAGGAGCTTCAGGTACGGGGTCTCGCCGCAGCCGGTGCAGGCGCCCGAGAACTCGAAGAGGGGCTGGAGGAACTGCGTGCCCTTCACGTCGAGCTTGACGGCGGTGCGGTCGGCCTCGGGCAGCGAGAGGAAGTAGTCGAAGTTCTTCCGCTCCTGCTCCTTCAGGTCGCGGGCGTCCTTCATGTTGATGGCCTTCTTGCCCGGCTCGGTCTTGGACTCGGCCGGGCACATCTCCACGCAGAGCGTGCAGCCGGTGCAGTCGTCCGGGGCCACCTGGAGCGCGTACTTGTGCCCCTTCACCTCTGGTGACTTGAAGTCCATCGTGAGGAACGCCTTGGGCGCGCCGGCGAGGACCTCCGCGGCCACGTGCTTCGGCCGGATGGCGGCGTGCGGGCAGATGAGCGCGCACTTGTTGCACTGGATGCAGAGCGACGGCTCCCAGACCGGGATCTCGGTCGCGATCGAGCGCTTCTCCCACCTCGACGTGCCGGTCGGCCAGGTGCCGTCCACCGGGAACGCCGAGACGGGCAGGAGGTCGCCCTGGCCGGCGAGCATGAGCGCGGTGACGCGCTTCACGAAGTCCGGCGCGGACTCGGCGACCGGCGGCGGGCGCGGCGTGCCCGTGATGGGCCGGCCCGCGGTCTTCACCTCGTAGAGGTGCGCGAGCGTGTGGTCCACCGCCGCGAAGTTCTTCTTCACGACCTCGGCGCCCTTGCGCGAGTAGGTCTTCTCGATCGACTTCTTGATGTGGGTGATCGCGTCCTCGCGCGGGAGCACGCCCGAGATCGCGAAGAAGCAGGTCTGCATGATCGTGTTGATGCGCACGCCCATGCCCGTGTCGCGCGCCACCTTGAGCGCGTCGATCACGTAGAACCGGATCTTCTTGTCCACGAGCTGCTGCTGGACCTCGCGCGGCAGCTTCTCCCAGACCTCGTCCGGCCCGTACTGCGAGTTGAGGAGGAAGGTGCCGCCCTCGGCGAGCGGCTCGACCATCTCGTACTTCTCGAGGAAGTTGAACTGGTGGCAGGCGGAGAAGCTCGCCTTGGTCACGAGGTACGCGGAGCGGATCGGCCGCGGCCCGAAGCGCAGGTGGGACGTCGTGAGCGTGCCCGACTTCTTCGAGTCGTAGACGAAGTAGCCCTGCGCGTAGTTGGGCGTGTCCTCGCCGATGATCTTGATCGAGTTCTTGTTGGCGCCGACGGTCCCGTCCGCGCCGAGGCCGAAGAAGAGCGCCCGCACCACGTCGGCCGGCTCGGTGTCGAAGGACGGGTCGTACTTGAGCGAGAGGTGCGAGACGTCGTCGTTGATGCCGACCGTGAAGTGGCGGATGGGGCGGGGCTTCAGGAGCTCGTCGAAGACCGCCTTCACCATGCCGGGCGTGAACTCCTTCGAGGAGAGGCCGTAGCGGCCGCCGATCACGGTGAGCTGGTGGTGGAACCGGTCGATGTGAGCCTGCTCCGCCTCGCGCAGCGCCGTCACGACGTCCTGGTAGAGCGGCTCGCCGAGCGCGCCGGGCTCCTTCGTCCGGTCGAGCACCGCGATCTGGTGCACCGTCCGCGGCAGCGAGGTCATGAACGCGCCGAGGTCGAAGGGCCGGTAGAGCCGGACCTTCACCATCCCGATCTTCTCGCCCTTCGCGACGAGGTGCTCGATGGTCTCCTGCGCGGTCTCGCAGGCCGAGCCCATGGCCACGATCACCCGCTCCGCCTCGGGGTGGCCGACGTACTCGAAGAGCTTGTACTTGCGCCCGGTGAGCTTCGCGAAGTGGTCCATCGACGCCTGCACGTGGTCGGCGGCGACGGCGTAGAACGGGTTGCAGGCCTCGCGCGCCTGGAAGAACGCGTCGGGGTTCTGGGCGGTGCCGCGGATCGACGGCGCGTCGGGGGTCAGCGCGCGGGCGCGGTGCGACGCGACGAGGTCGTCCGTGATCATGAAGCGGAGGTCGTCGTCGGTGAGCTCCTCCATCTTCGCGACCTCGTGCGAGGTCCGGAACCCGTCGAAGAAGTGGAGGATCGGCACGCGGGAGAGCAGCGTGGCCCGGTGCGCGATGGCCGCGAAGTCGTGCGCCTCCTGGACCGACGCGGACGAGAGCAGCATGAACCCGGTCTGCCGCACGCTCATCACGTCGGAGTGGTCGCCGAAGATCGAGAGCGCGTGGGTCGCGATCGCGCGCGCCGAGACGTGCATCGCGAACGGGGTCAGCTCGCCCGCGATCTTGAACATGTTCGGGATCATCAGCAGGAGGCCCTGCGACGCCGTGAAGGTCGTCGAGAGCGCCCCCGCCTGGAGCGCGCCGTGCACGGCGCCGGCCGCGCCGCCCTCGGACTGCATCTCCGAGACGCTCGGGACGGTGCCCCAGATGTTCTTCTGGCCCTTGGCGGACCATTCGTCGGCCCACTCGCCCATGTTGGACGATGGGGTGATCGGGTAGATCGCGATGACCTCGCTCACCCGGTGAGCGACCGACGCCGCGGCCTCGTTGCCGTCCATCGTGATGAGCCGCCGCGTCTGCTGGGTCTCGTGTGCCATCCGTGGAGCCTCCGGCCCGCGCGCGCTGGCGCGCAGCCATGGAACCTCGTGATTCGGCTCGGAACGTCCGCTGATATGGGGGCCGCACTCTAGCAGATCGACCGTGCGCCCACATGAACCGCCCACAGAGGGAGGTCATGCCTGAGGCGCGATTGCTGCGTCGCGTCGTGACGCTGCGGGTACGCCTTGCGCGCCCCCGCTCGCCCGTCGGAAGCTGGCGCCCGATGGTTCGCAAGGTCGGCACGAGCCGGATCGTCCGCGAGATCGGGCGCGGGGGCATGGGGGTCGTCTTCGAGGCGCTCCAGGAGGAGCTCGAGCGCCCGGTCGCCGTGAAGGCGCTCGACGCGAAGCTCGCCCGCTCGAAGGAGGTGGTCGAGCGGTTCCGCCGCGAGGGGCGCGCCTACGCGAAGCTGCGCCACGAGGCGATCGTCCAGGTCCACGACCTCGTCGAGAAGGACGACCAGCTCTACCTCGTCACGGAGTTCGTGGACGGCGTCGACCTCGCCCGGCTGCTCGCGCAGGGGGGCGCCCTCCCGCCCGAGGCCGCCGCCGTGGTGGGCGCGCGCGTCGCCGAGGCGCTCGACTACGTCCACTTCGAGAAGCTGCTCCACCGCGACGTGAAGCCCGGGAACGTGATGGTCTCCCGCGACGGCGAGGTGAAGCTCATGGACTTCGGCATCGCCAAGGGCGAGGACGATCCCGCCCTGACGCGCGCCGGCATGCTCGTGGGCAGCCCCTCCTACATGGCGCCGGAGGTGCTCGCCGGCGAGGAGGCCGGGCCGCCGGCGGACGTCTGGGCGCTCGGCGTGACGCTCTACGAGCTCATCACCGGCGAGAAGCCGTTCCGCGGCAAGAACGCCGAGGAGCTCTTCGCGGCCATCTCGCGCGGCCGGTTCCGGCGCGTGCGGTCGATCGCGCACGGCGTGCCGCGCCGGCTCGCGCGGGTCGTCGAGCGCTGCCTCTCGCGCGCGCCCGCCCGCCGCTTCCGCAGCGCGGGCCAGCTCGCGCGCGCGCTCGACGGGGCCGCCGCGCGCGTGCTGCGGAAGGTCCACCCGCGCGCCCGGCTCGTCGCGCTCCTCGCGAACCGCGGCTACGTCACCGAGGAGATCGCGCTCTCGCGCGTGGACCTGTCCACCCTCGCGGCGACGCGCATCGCCGACGCGAAGGGCTCGCCCACCGCGACGTCGTTCCCGATGCGCCGGCTGCACCGGCGCGCGCGCCTCGCCCTCGTCGCACTCCTCGCGGTGGCCGCGGGCGTCGCCGCCTGGTTCGTCCCGCTGTAGGCGCGAGGACGTCCTCACGCAGGCGGCCCCGCGGCCCGAGCCGGACGCGAGCGGGCGCCGCTCTCCCGGGGAGTGGCGCGCCCGTACGGTGCGCCGCATACCCGTTGCCGCGGCGCGGCCTCCGCCGCCCCGCGGCTGGAGCACCTGCATGGCCGAGCTCCGCATCTGCGTCGACGTGCCCGACCTCGACCGGGCCATCACCTTCTACACGCGCGCCCTCGGGCTCACGCTCGGGCGCCGCAACGGGCCGCACTGGGCGGAGCTGCTCGGCGCGGGCTGCCCGGTGGACCTCCTCCCGGTGGAGGCGGGGAGCGTGGCGTCCCCCGCCGCGGCGGCGGTCCGCGACTTCGCCCGGCACTGGACGCCGGTCCACCTCGACCTCGCGGTGGACGACCTCGACGCGGCGGTGGTGCGCGCCGAGCAGGCCGGCGCGCGGCTCGAGCGGCCGATCGTCGAGCGCCGCTGGGGGCGGATGGCCAACATGGGCGATCCGTTCGGCCACGGCTTCTGTTTGCTCCAGTTCCAGGGACGCGGCTACGACGAGCTGCTGTCCTCGTCCACCGGCTGAGCGCCGTCAGCGCGCCGCGCGCGCCAGGGCGTCCGCCGGCCGGATCACGAGGCCCGGGAACGCCTTTCGCAGCGGGGTGTCGTAGCTCACGACCTGCGTTCCGAGCCGGGCCGCGAGACGAAGAGCGCGTCATAGGCCGGGTCGCCGGCTCGCCGAGGAGCGCCGCCGCGACGACGTCCGTGTCCACTACCCAGGTCAGGGCCGGCCCTCGTCGATGGCGTCGTCGATCTCCGATACGCGCAGGCCGGCGCCGACCCGCTCGCGCAGCTCCGCGAGCCGCTCCGCGAGGGAGGCTCGATCCACGACGGTCTGCTCGAGCAGCGCGAGCAGCTCCTTCTGCATGGAGCGCCCGTTCCGGCGCGCACGTGCGCGGAGCGCCCGGGCCACGACCTCGGGCACGTCGCGGAGCGTCAGGGTGACCGTCCGGGGCATGCAGGCATCATGCACCGCGGATGCCGCAAGGGCGCCCTGGGGCCCCGCCGGCGGCGCCGGACGCGACCGGCGGCCACTCGGCCCGCTACGTTCACGCCATCCGCCGCCGCCCGATCGACCCGAACCAGAGGTAGGCGCACAGGCCGAGGAAGGCGACGGCGCTCACGCTCTGCGAGATCGCCTCGTGGTCGAAGAAGGGCGTGCGCACCCAGCCCTCGGAGAACCCGGGCACGAGCCGCAGCCCGGCGCCGAAGACGCCGCCGAGCGCGCCGCCCGCCATGAGGCCGGAGGCGATGATCACGCCGCGCTCGCGGATGGACTGGCCGAGCGGGCCGCCCGTGCGGTCGGCCCGCCGGGTGACCACGTGGTGGAAGATGCCGCCGACCAGGGCGGGGGTGTTGAGCTCGAGCGGCAGGTACATGCCGAGGGCGAACGTGAGCGCCGGGACCTTCAGCATCTCGAGCGCCACCGCGATGAATGCGCCGACCGCGAAGAGCAGGTACGCGACCGGCTGCTGGCTCATGAAGCCCTCGACGAGGGCCCGCATGATCGACGCCTGCGGCGCGACCAGCAGGGGGCGCGCGTCCCCCGCGACCTGCTCGCCGAACTGGAAGCTCACGTTCAGGACGGCGATCGTGATCCCGGCGGCGGCCGCGGCGACGAGCACGCCGAGGAACTTCCAGCGCTCCTGCTCTCGCGGCGTGGAGCCCAGCCAGTAGCCGGTCTTGAGGTCGGTGATGGCCTGGCCCGAGACGGAGAGCGCCGTGCAGACCATGCCCGCCATCGCCATCACGAAGAACATCCCCGTCCGGCCGGAGAGGCCGAACTGCAGCAGGACGGCCGCCGAGATGATGATCGTGAGCATCGTCATGCCCGACACGGGGTTCCGGGCGGTGGTGGCGATGGCGTTCGCGGCCACGGTCGTGAAGAAGAACGAGAAGAACAAGGTCAGCACGAGCCCGACCGCGAGCACCGTCGCCGAGCCGCCGCCGAGCGAGCCGAGGAAGACGGCGACCGCGAGCGCGGAGACGACCACGCCGATCAGGATCGTCATCACCGAGATGTCGCGGTCGGTCCGCTCGAGCTGGTGCTCGCCGCCCGAGCGGAAGGCGCGCACCGCGATCCCGAAGCTGCCCGCGATCACCCGCAGCGACTTGAGGATGCCGAAGATGCCGGCCGTGGCGATCGCGCCCACGCCCACGAAGCGGACGTAGCCGCGGAAGATCTGGCCGGCGGACATCTCGCCGATCGGGACCGTCGCCGGGTAGACCGCCTCCGGCAGGTGCTGGCCGACGAACCAGATGAGCGGCACGAGCACCAGGTTCGAGAGCACGCCGCCCGCGACCAGGATCATCGAGGAGCGGAGCCCCATCACGTAGCCGAGCCCGAGGATGAAGCCGACCGCGTCGAACGAGAGCGTCAGCTTCGCCTTCTCGGCGAGCCCGTTCACGGCGGGGATGAAGCGGAAGTCCACGAACTCCCGCCAGACCTGGAACGTCGTGACGAAGAAGTCGTAGACCGCCGCGATGCCGGTGGCCTGGAGGAGCAGCTTCGCCTGCGAGCCGCCCTTCTCGCCGGTGACGAGCACCTCGGTGATCGCGGTCGCCTCCGGGAAGGGGAACTCCCCGTGCGTCTCGCGCACGAAGTAGCGGCGCAGCGGGATGAGGAAGAGGACGCCGAGCGCCCCGCCGGCGAGGCAGATGAAGATCGTCTGCCACGGGTGCGGGTCGAGCTTCAGGATGTAGAGCGCGGGCAGCGTGAAGATCGCGCCGGCGACCACCGCCCCGGACATCCCGCCGATGCCGGTGATGATGACGTTCTCGATGAGGCTCGAGCGGCGCCGGTACACGCGGGCGAGGCCGATGGCGAGGATGGAGATGGGGATCGCCGCCTCCATCACCTGCCCCACCTTGAGGCCCGAGTACGCGGAGGCGATGGTGAAGAGGGCCGTCAGGAACACGCCCCAGAGGACGGCGCGCGGGGTGGCCTCGGGCAGCTGGGCGCTCGCCGGGACGTAGGGCCGGTAGGTCTCGCCGGGCGCGAGCGGCCGGTACGCGTTCTCGGGGAGCGACTTCGACTCCGGCGTGTCCATCTGCTGCCTCCGTGCGGGCCGCGCGTGCCGCGCGGGGCCGCGCCCCGGGGGGCGAAAACGCCGCGCGGGGCGGCCGGTTCCGGGGCGCGCAGTGTAGCCCCGGTGCTATGGTCCGCCCCACCGAAAAGGAGACGGCGGACATGGCGAACGACGCGAACCTCGCGGCCACGACGGCGACCGCGATCCTCGGGATCGACACGCTCTGGGGCGGCGACGTGATGAACCCCTCGGGCACCGGCCGGTTCATCGCGGACTCCTGGTTCTCCGACGAGCCGCTCCCCGCGGCCTACGCCCACCCCGCCGCCGCGCGGCTGCGCGAGACGGGCGGCGTCGGCGGCAAGGAGCCGGACCACGCGGCCGTCGACGCGTACCTCGCGGCGGTGCCGGTGCGGCGCGCGATCGAGGAGCTGACCGCGGCCGGCAAGGCGATGGGCGGCCTGCGCGGCGCCTACCTCGAGGGCACGGGCGAGTGCCTGATGGTGATGTACGACCTCGTCGAGGAGCTGCGCGGCCGCGGGCCGGCGGTCCCGTACGAGCGCGCCGTGATGGGCTCCACCGGGCGGCCGCCCGAGCCGTCGCGCCCCGAGGCGAAGCGGACGCTCCTCGCCGGCCTGCTCGGCAAGGCGGGCCACGCGACCGGCACGCCGGAGCAGCTCCTCGCGGCGGTGGACGCGTGGCGCCGGGAGCGGCTCGTGCCGAAGAAGGCGATCCGGCAGCTCGCCGACGCGTACATCGCGCTGCTCGAGGAGGGCACGCGCCGCCACGTGGTGCCGCACCTGCCGGCGTCGCTGCGGGACGTGCCGCGCGCGAACATCCAGTTCCTGGCCATCGAGAACGCCTGGTTCTCGGGGTCGATGAACTACGTGGGGCGGGCGCGCCGGCCGGACGGCTCGCCGGAGTTCGAGGCCACCTACGAGATCAACGCCGCGCTCGAGATCTCGGTCCCGGAGTTCGCGCAGCTCGTCTCGCACGAGGTGGTGCCGGGCCACGTCACGGACTTCGCGCTCGCGCAGGCCGGCTACGTCCAGAAGAAGCTGCCGTTCGAGGCGACGGTCCTCACGATGAACACGCGCGGCGCCTCCCTCTCCGAGGGGCTCGCCAACAACGCGATGCTGCTCGCCTACGGCGTGAAGGAGATCGACGAGCTGCCCGACGACGACCTCAAGATCGGGATGATCCTCGCGCTCCTCCAGGACGACGCGAAGAACCAGTCGTCGTGGCTCACCTGGAAGCTCGAGCGCCCGCAGGAGGAGGTCGCGAAGGTGCTGCGGAACGAGTACCTCTGCTCGGAGGAGCGCGCCGACAAGCTCTCCGGCGCCTGGGGCCGCCACCCGCTCCTCGGCCGCATGTACCTGCCCGCCTACCGCGCCGGCACCGAGAAGGTCGCCGAGCTCCGGCGGCGCCACCCGCCCGAGAAGATCATCCCGGCGCTCTACCACGTGCGCGGGCTCGTGGACGTGGTGACGATCGACCAGGTGCTGTAGCGGGCGCGCCGCGCGGCGGCGCTCAGCCCTCGCGCGCCGCGCGCCGGCTCACCGCGTAGACGAAGACGGCGAGCGCGGCGAACGCGAGGAGCCCGAGCAGGTTCGCGTTCCCGGCGAGCGCGGGGCCGAGCCCCGGCACCTTCGTGAGGTCGGGCACGAGCGCCCGGCCGGTGACGTCCTCGCCGTAGCGGAGCAGCGCGGCGAGAACGCCCACGAGCGCGCCGCCCGCGATGAAGCCCGAGGCGACGAGCGTGCCGCGCTCGTGCCGCGCGGCGCCGACCTTCGGATCCCGCGACGACCGCTTGAGCAGCCACGCGACGGCCGCCCCGATCACGAGCGGGGAGTTCAGGTCCATCGGCAGGTACATGCCGAGCGCGAGGGCGAGGGCCGAGACGCCGCACAGCTCCGCCACCACCGCGAAGACCGCGCCGATCGCGTAGAGGAACCACGGCGCGCCGCCCGCCCCCATGACGCCGGTGAGCACCGCGGCCATCGCGTTCGGCTGCGGCGCGGGGAGCGGCGCGGGGTGCGCGGGCGACGGCGAGAAGCCGTAGACGCGCGCCATCAGGTAGATGACGAGCGTCGTCCCCGCGGAGGCGACGACCGAGCCGAGCAGGTTCGCGACCTCGATCCGCCGCGGCGTCGCGCCGAGCCAGTAGCCGATCTTGTACTGCGTGACGAGCGAGCCGCTCATCGAGAGCGCGGTGCAGACCACCCCGCCGATGAGGAGCGTCTGGAGCATGCCGCTCTCGCCCCGCAGGCCGAGCGCCGAGAGCGCGACCGCCGTCACGATGAGGGTGGTGAGCGTCATGCCGGAGATCGGCGTGATGGAGATCATCGCGATCGCCCAGGCGGAGACCGCCGCGAACAGGAAGGCGATGCCGAGCGTGAGCGCGGTGGAGAGGAGCGCGAGCGAGGTCGCGCGCGGCTCGCCGGCGAGCACCGAGAACCGGAAGTAGAGGAGGATGACGAGGCCCGTGCCGGCGATGCCGAGGAGCACCATCGACATCGGCAGCGCGCGATCGGTCCGCTCGCCCCCCGTCACGGAGCCGCCGCGGGCCAGCCTCACCACCTCGCCCACCGCGAGCCGCGCCGCCTGCCCGATGACCGGCGACATCTTCAGGATCGAGATGAGCCCGGCGGCGAAGATGCCGCCGATGCCGATCGGCCGGGCGTAGGTGAAGAAGAGGTCCTCGGCGGCCATGGCCGCGATGGGCTCGGTGCCGGGCGGGATCGCCGTGGCGAGGTGCGGCCCCACCCACGCGAGCAGCGGCACGATCACGAAGTACGAGACGAAGGACCCGGCCAGGATGATGGCCGCGTAGTCCACGCCCATGATGTAGCCGAGCCCGAAGATGGCGGCGGACGTGTTCATCGTGAACACGGCCTTGAAGCGATCGGTGAACCCGGAGAGCGCGCCGATCGCGGCGGTCGAGAAGGTCTCGCCGAACGCCCGCATGGAGGGGCCCGCGAAGTCGAACACCGCCGCGAGGCCGGCCGACCAGGCGAGCACGACCGCGCTCTCGCCGCCCTTGTTGCCGGCGACCAGGATCTCGGTCGTGGCGCGCGCCTCCGGGAACGGGAGCTTCCCGTGCAGCTCGTGCGTGAAGTAGCGGCGGAACGGGGCGAGCAGGAACACGCCGAGCACCGCGCCGAGGAGCGGGACGAGGAAGATCTGCCAGGGCGAGGAGCGCCCCTCGAGGCCGAGGATGAAGACGGCCGGCATCGTGAAGACCGACCCGCCCGCCACGATCCCGGAGGTCGCGCCGATGGCGAGCACGTTCACGTTCTCGAGCATCGTCGAGGCGCGCGCCGCGAGCGTCCGGACGAGCAGCGCGGAGATCCCGACCGCGAGGATGGAGATGGGGATGGCCGACTCGATCCCCTGTCCCAGCTTGAGCGCGATGTAGGTCGCGGCGGCCGAGAAGATCGCGGACCAGAGGACCCCCTGCACCACCGAGCGCACCGTGACCTCGGGCGGCGCGGCGGAGGCGGGCACCGCCGGCGCGAACGTCTCGCCGGGGGCGAGCTCGCGGAAGGCGTTCTCGGGGAGGTCCTGCGCGGCGGGGTCCGTCGGGGCGGTCACGGCGCGGCAGGATAGTCGGGCGGCGGGCGGACGCGAAGCGCCGCGACGCGCGCCCGACCGCTAGAAGAGGCGCCATCCGCCACGCTGCGAGACCCGCAGCCCGACGCGGAACGTGTCCTCGCGGTACGTGGCGGCGTCCTCCGGCACCGTGACGGGCAGTCCGGCGAACGACTGCGCCCAGCCGGCGAGGAGCTGCACCGGCCAGCGCTCGGGGGTGACCGTGACCGACAGGCCGTACGCCCAGGAGAAGCGGGCGTCGTCCTCGTTCACCGCCTGGTAACCGCCCTGGACCGACGCGTCGAGCTCGACGAGCCGGCCGCGGCGGAGCGTGGCGCCGCCGGTGAGCCCGCCGTAGCGGTAGCGCTCCGGGTTGAAGAAGCCGAGCGGCAGGGTCTCCGAGTAGCCGAAGGCGCGCGCGACGAAGCCGCCCCTGAGCGCCACCGCGCGCAGGGGGAGGCGGTGCTCGCCCGACACGGAGAAGGCCTGCCGCTCGGAGCCGGCGTCGAGCCAGGCGTACCCGCCGCCGGCGGCGAGCGTCGTGCGGCCCGCGCCGAAGGTCCACGAGAGCGAGGCGTCGTAGGACTGGAGCCAGCCGCGGAGCTCGACCGCCCGCGGCGTCGCGTCGAGCAGCGCCCGCGCCGCGTCGAGGCGCAGCGCGAGGCCGGCGAGCGGCCGCAGCGTGGCGCCGGCCCGCGCGGTGAACCCGGGCTTCCCGCCGAAGTCCTCCCGCCAGCCGGCGCCCCCGTCCAGCACGGCGCGCTCGCCGATCGGATGGGCCGCGCCGAGGCCGGCCACGACCGAGCCCTCGACGTCGTCGCCGAGCGACACCTCCGTGTGGCCGGCCTCGAGGTCCAGGTGGCCGTCCCTCACCGGCACGCGGACCGTGGCGAGCGTGAGCCGGCTCACGAGCCCGTCGCTCGTCTCCGTCCAGATGTGGCGCGGGGACGCCCAGAGCCCCTCCGCCGCGACCACGTCGTCGAGGAGCCGGCGGGCGTCGCGGCTCGCCGGACCCTCGAGGAGCGGCCGCGCGGCGGCGCGCGCCCGCCCCGGGCGGCTCGTCCACAGGTCGAGCTGCGCGAGCCCGAGCCGCGCCTCGGCGTCGCCGGGCGCGAGCCCGAGCACGCGCGCGTACTCGGCGCGCGCGCCGGCGACGTCCGAGCGCCACCCTCGCACGCGGGCGGCGAGGAGGTGCGCGTCGCGGTCGTCGGGGTGCGCCGCGAGGAACGGCTCGAGACGCGCGAGCGCGCCGCCGAGGTCGCCGCGCCAGCTCCGGTAGGTGGCGTCGTCCAGCACGGCCTGGCGCCCGCCGACCTCGACCCAGGGGCGGAGCGTCTCGAGCGCTCCAGCCGTGTCGTCTCCCCACGCGAGCGCCTGCGCGATGCGCAGGTCGGCCTCCTCGGCGCGCTCGGGGTGGGCGCCGCGGAAGGCCCGGAGCCCCTCGACCGCCTCGCGCGTCCGGCCCATCCAGGCGAGCACCTGCGCGCGCTCCAGCATCCCGGCCGCGTGCTCCGGGACCCGGGCGAGCAGCGCGTCGAAGGCCGCGAGCGCCTCGGGGAGCCGGCTCTCCGCGCGCGAGGCGCGCGCCTCGACGAGGAGCGCGGCGGGATCGAAGGCGAGGTCCGGGCCGGCGCAGAGGACGAGGGCAGCGAGGAGGAGGGGCATGGGGGTCACGGGGGCGGGCGGGGCGCGTCCGGGAGCTCGCGCAGCGCGCGCTGCACGATCTCGAAGCCGAGCTTCCGAAACCGGTGGAACGTCGGGGCCTCCCAGGGAGCCCACGTGAAGAGCGGCGGCGCGGGGACGCGCCCCCCGCGCGCGGGCGGGAGCACCTTGCCGACGGCCGGTCTCCCCGTCCCGTCACCGTTCGTGAACGTCACGGCGAGGACGCGGAAGCCCTCCGTCACGGCGGTGCCGACCGGCCCCGCGCGCTGGGCCGGACCGTCCCGCACCACCCGCCGGCTGCTCGGGTCGCTCACCTGGAGGAGCCCCCACGGGATCCGCGCCTCGAGGAAGCCCGGTCCGAGCTGCCACTCGGCGCCGCTGTCGAAGGCGGGGTCGGTCCGGTCCTGCGTGCCGCGGCGGAGCCAGCCGATCTCCTGCCGGTGCGCCGCGAACCGGGTGCCGTCCCGGCCGATGCGCGGGCGGTTGCTCTCGGTCCGCGGCATGACGAACAGGCCGTCCCGGTTCTCGCGGGAGCGGTGGGGCCGGCGGTAGCGGTGCGTGAACAGGTCGTACCACTCGTCGGCGAGCACCGCGGCGCCGTCCGGCGCGAACCTCACGACGTGCTCGAGCCCCGCGGCGCTGTCGAGCGGCAGGCCGAAGGGGAGCCGGTGATCGCCCTCGCGCAGGCCGTGCGTGTCGACGCCGAGGAGCAGCGTCTGCGTGGCGGGGTCGAACGCCCCGGGGCTCCAGGAGACCGCCGCGTGCAGCCAGCCCTCGTCGGCGAGGAGCTTCACCGACAGCCCCTGCCCGGCGAGGTGGACGGGCACGGGCGCCCAGTCGTCGGGCCGGCCGTCCACGAGGACGCGCGGTCCGTCGGCGCCGGGCCGGTAGCCGACGAGCCCGTAGTTCTCCTCGGCGTCCTGCGGGTTGTACCAGAGCGGCTTGCGCTCGCGCGGCTCCTCGAGCTCGATCACGAGCCAGTTCTTCTTGAACCACTCGTCGACCCAGGCGAACAGGATGGCGCCCGCGCAGCCCGCGTCGTGCACGTTGCGCAGGAGCCGCGCGTCCTGCTCGCCCTGCGCCCGCTCGTCCTGTCCACCGTGGGTGAGCCCGTCGGGCTGCCAGTGCGCGACGAGGCGCGAGGCGGGGACCCCGACCTCCGCGACGATCACCGCGTGCTTGCGGTGGTGGCGGACCAGGTCGGCGAGGTACGCGGCGTAGCGGCTCGACCCGAGGTGATCGCGCCCGGCCGCGTAGCCCGGGTCGAGGTTCATGAAGTCCGGGTAGTAGGGGTACGCGTGGTACGCGGCGAAGAGGCCCGCCTCGAGCTCCGGGCCGCCGTCGAACCTCTCCATGTCGAGCGAGGCCGCGTCGTTGTCGTACTCCTTGATCACCTGCCCCGGCTCGAGCGGCTCGACCCGGAGCGCGGCCTCCTCCGCGCGGGTGGACTCGGTGGGATGGCGGAGCGGGTCGAGCGTGGGCCAGCTCGTGAAGGCCATGGGCCGCTGCGCGCGGTGGGTGTCGTGCTCGTACGCGAGCATGTGCTCCATGGCCTTCGCGAGGAACAGCTCGGTGGCGGTGCCGCGGCGCAGCCGGACGAAGCGGCCGCCGAAGTCGGCCTCGCCCGGGTGGCGCGCGTCATAGGCGACCACGGCGTCGGGCTCCCACTCTCGCCCGATCACGTAGGCGGCCACCCACGGGCTCACGTCGGCGCGGTAGGCGCCGGAGGCGTGGCCCGGCCGGTCGGGCAGGTCGGCCCGGCCGTGCAGCAGATCCACCACGCGCCGCATCTCCGACTCGAACGCCCCGCGCCAGGCCGGGTCGCCGAAGTCCTCGCGCGGCGGCGGCTCCACCCAGACGCCGTGCACGAGGTAGAGCGGCCGCGACGAGCGCGCGTTGTGGTGGCGCAGCGCCTCGTAGAACGACGGGGGGTGGATCGTGTAGACGCGGATCGCGTTGAAGCCTGCCTCCGCGATCTCCTCGAGCCAGGCCGCGTAGATCTCCGGGCCCGGGAACTCGCTCGGGTGGCGGCCGGGGAGCGCCGCGCCGAGGTTCACGCCCTTCAGGAAGACCGGCTGGAAGCCCTCGGGGGTGCGCGCCTCGAGCCCGCGCGCCCGGCTCACGCGGAAGCGCAGGTCGAGCCCGGCGGGCCGCACGAGCGGCGGCAACGGGGGCGCCGGCGCCCCGAGCCGCGCCTCGGCCTCGCGGAACTCCTCGCGGCGAGGGTCGAGCCGGAGCGCGTCGCGCAGGTGGACCCGCGCCGCGCGCCGGTCCCCGAGCCGGTCGGCCGCGAGCGCGAGGCCGAAGTGCGCGTCGGCGTAGGCCGGCGCGACCGCGACGCAGCGCTCGAAGAGCGCCAGCGCGGCGGCGAGCCGGTCCTGGCGCAGCGCCGTGAACCCGGCGCCCACGAGCGCGTCGGCGTCCCGCGGCGCCTCCGAGAGGCGCCGCTCGAACCCGGCGCGGGCGTCCTCGAGCCGCCCGTCGCGCAGCGCCGCGCGCGGCGCGTCGAGCGCGTCCTGCGCCGCCGGGGGCGACGCCGGCAGCGCGGCGACGAGCACGAGCACGGCGGCGGCGAGGGGGCGGGACATCGAGCCGGGGATGATACCCCGGGGGGGTCGGCGCGAGCCCCACCGCGCTCAGGTGACGCGCGCGCGGGTCGATCGCGGTCGCCAGGCCGCGCGCGCTCGGTGGCCTTGCTCGTCGCGCGGAGCGAGCGGCCGCGACGCCGCTCGCGAGCGCGTGAGCGTCGCGGACGCGCGGCAAGGGCCCGTAATAGGATGCGCCGCCCGTGCGCCCCGCCGTCCTCGCCGTCTACGTGCTCGTCTCGTTCCTGTGGGGCTCCACCTGGTCCGTCATCCGGATCGGCCTCGAGGACCTGCCGCCGCTCCGCTTCGCCGGGGTCCGCATGGCGCTCGCCGCGGCCCTGCTCGCGCCTTTCCTCGTGCGCGGCGGGGCGTGGCGCGCGCTCCGCGGCCCCACCGGGCGGCTCGTGGCGCTGGTCGGGGTCCTCCAGATCGCCCTCCCCTACGGCCTCATGTTCGTGGCGCAGCAGTGGGTGCCCTCGGGGCTCGCCGCGATCCTCTTCGCCACCTTCCCCATCTGGATCGCGCTGTTCGCGCGCCTGCTCCTGCCGGGCGAGCGGCTCGGGCCGGGCAAGCTCGCGGCCGGCCTGCTCGGCATCGGGGGCGTCGCGGTCCTCCAGCTCCCGCACCTCGGCCGCGTCGAGGGCTCGGGCCGGCTCGCCCTCGGGAGCGCGCTCATCGTCCTCGCCTCGATCGTCGTGGCGGTCGCGAACGTGCTGGTGCGGCGCCACCTCGTCGCGGTCTCGCCGCTCGCGATGACCGCGGGCCAGACGGCCGTCGGCGCCGTCGCGCTCCTCGCCGCCGCGCTCGCCTTCGAGCACGGCCTCCCCGGCGCATACACGCCGCGCGCGATCGCCGCGCTCCTCTACCTGGCGGTGTTCGCGACGGGGGTGACCTACGTCGGCCTCTACTGGCTCGTGCCGCGCGTCCCGATCGCCGCCATCGGCGCGATCCCGCTCCTCGACACGACGGTGGCGGTCGCGCTCGGCGCGCTGCTCCTCGACGAGCAGGTGGGCTGGCACCTCGCGGCGGGCGGCGCGATGGTGCTCGGCGCGGCGGCGCTCGCGGCGCGGGCGCGACCCGTGGCGCGCGCCGCGCCCGCCGGGTCGACCGGGCCGGCGCCGCCCTGACCCGAGGTCAGTTGAGCGGGGCGCCCGGAGGCATCCCGGGCGCGTGCCCCGTGTCGGCCGCGCGCCGTTGCCGCTCCGCGTCGGCGGCCTCCTGGCTGCGCTGCTCCTCCACTTCCTCCTCGAGGGCGACGATGAGCGCGCCCCCCGCGGCCGCGCTCCCGCCGCGCAAGGAAGCGCGCGGCTCGGGCGCGTCCTGGCGCGTGGGGCCCGCCTCGCTCGGCTCGCAGACGCACCCGGCGGAGTTCCGGATGAGGACGATGGCGCCGAGCCGCATGCCGAGCTCCTCGCAGCGGAGCGCGCAGGCGGAGCGTGTGTCGGGCGGGAGCTTGAAGCCCGAGGTCACCGCGGGGTTCACGGTCTGGCACGAGACGAGGCTGAGCAGGAGCAGGGCAGGCGAGAGGCGCATCGATCTCCTCCTTGGGTGAACCGCAGCTTGGCCCATCCCGGCGGACGCGGGCGCGCGCCGGAAGGGGCCTCGGCGCGCAGGGCGGCGCGACACCTCGGCGCGCTGCCGCCGGGTGGCCGGGAACCGCGCCCCGGTTGACGCCGATCAGGGGCGGGGGACGCCCGGTACGGGACGCTGTCGACACACCCCCACGTCCGGAGCCCTCGGTGTTCACGGAACGTCCTCTCCTCGCCGCCGCGGCGCTCGCGACGCTGGCCGCGCTCGCGGCCTGCGACGCCCGCGAGGTCGCCGGAAGCGCGAGCGACCCCTGCGCGCGCTGCCATGGCGGTGTCGCGGGGAACGCCGCGCCGCCCCGCTCGATCGGCAGCGCGCTCGAGCCCTCGGAGCGCGGCGTGGGGGCCCACCAGGCGCACCTCGCGGGCGGGCGGATCGCGTCGCCCGTCGCGTGCGCCGCGTGCCATCCGGTGCCGGCGCCGGGGGCGCCCGCCGGCGCCCCTCACCTCGACGGCCGCGTGGACGTGGCCTTCGGCGCGGCGGCCTGGCCGGGGGGCGCGTTCGACGGCGGCACCGCGACCTGCTCCGGGACCTATTGCCACGGCGCGACGCTCGCCGGCGGGGCGCTCCCCTCCCCGAGCTGGACGGCGACCGACGGCGCCGCCGTGGCCTGCGGCGCCTGCCACGGCGCGCCCCCGCCGCTGCCGCACCTGCAGCTCCACGAGTGCCACCGCTGCCACCCCGGCACGGTGCGCGAGGACGGCACGCTCGACGTCGCGGGCGGCCGGCACGTGGACGGCGCGCTCGACGTGGACCTGCGGGGCGGCTGCGACGCCTGCCACGGCGCGCCGCCCGCGAGCGGCGCGCACGCGCGCCACGCGACGCCGCTCTCGCTCGAGGTCCTCGCCTACGGCGGGACCGCGGTGCTCGAGGACCTCTCCGGCGCCGCCGCCGACCCGGACGACTACGGGTTCGGCTGCGGCCACTGCCACCCGCTCGACCCGGCGCGCCACCTCGACGGCGAGATCCAGGTGGAGCTCTCGCCCGCCGGCGCGCCCGCGGGCTCGCTGCGCGCCCGGAACCTCGCGACCGCCGCGTACGACCCCGCGTCGGCCACCTGCGCCGGCGTGGCGTGCCACTCGAGCGGTCAGGCCTCGCCCGCCGAGGCGAGCTTCCGGGGCACGCCGGCGTGGACGTCCGCGGCGCGGCTCGCGTGCGACGCGTGCCACGCGAACCCCCCGCGCTACGCGTCGGGCGGGGCGGGCGCGACCGAGGCGAACTCCCACCTGCAGCTCCAGGCGAACGGCTGGGAGTGGGGCCACTTCGGCGGCCTCCCCGGGCCGTGGCACGGCTCGAAGCACGGCGTCGCGCCGGGGACGACCGACGCGGCGCCGATCACCTGCCAGGCCTGCCACGCCGGGACGGTCGACCCCGCGGCGACGCTGGCCGGGGGCGCGTTCTGGCTCGATACGACCGGCGACTACGACCTCGGCGGCGGGCTCGGGTTCACGTGCACTGGCTGTCACACGGGCGAGGCCGGCCGGCCGCCGCCGGGCGCCGGGCGCGTCCGGCCGCTCCGCCACGTGAACGGGCGGCGCGACGTGGCCTTCGACGCGCGCGTCGCGCTCCCGCCCGCGCCCTGGCTGCCGCTCGCGCCGAACACGCCCAGCCGGCCGTACTGGGTCCTGCCCGGCCGCGTCACCCTGCCGGACCCGCTCGACGGCGGCCTCGAGGGCTCGACGCTCTCGCTCCACCTCGGCGGCGCGCGCTACGCCCCGGACACGAAGACGTGCACGAGCGTCGCCTGCCACCTCTTCGAGGCGAGCGTGGTGTGGGGCGCCCCGCACGACGGCTCCGCGTGCGCGAGGTGCCACGGGTTCTGAGCGCCGGTAGAATGGGGGCGTGAACGCGCGAGACGCCCGGGCCAAGGGCACGAGCCGGCTCATCCGGCTGCACGACGACGACGGCGCCTTCGACCGGGCGTTCTGGGCCGGCGAGGGGCCGGAGCGCCGGCTCGAGGCGGTCTGGGACCTCGTCCTCGAGTACCTCGCGTGGCGGGAGCCCGATGTCGCTCAACCGAGACTTCAGAGATCTGTTTGCCGCGTTGTCCGCCGCCGGGGCTGAGTACCTCCTCGTCGGTGGTTACGCCCTCGCGGTCCACACCTCGCCGCGCTTCACCAAGGATCTCGACGTCTGGGTCGACGCGAGCGCCGAGAACGCCGAGCGCGTGTGGAACGCGCTGGTCGCGTTCGGAGCACCCCTCGGCGAGCTCTCGCGCGCGGACCTCGCCACCCCGGGCGTCGTGTTCCAGATCGGCGTGCCGCCGAACCGGATCGACGTGCTGACCGCCATCGACGGCGTCGCCTTCCGCGAAGCCTGGGCGGAGCGGCTCGAGACGACGTACGGCGACGTGAAGATCTCCGTGATCGGCCGCCGCCACCTCGTCCTGAACAAGCGCGCGTCGGGGAGACCGCAGGACCTCGTCGACGCCGACGCGCTCGAGCGGGGCCGCTGAGGCCCCCCCGACCGCTCAGATCCGCGCCCGGAACCGAGCCGCGTCGATGATCGACCAGAGGTGGATGATCCAGCCCATCCAGACGAACCAGAGGGCGCCCGCGAGCACGAACATGAGGAGCGCGATGAAGGGCCGCCCCTGGATGAGCTGCCCGAGCCCGGGGATGAAGAAGCTCGCGAGCGCCGCGATGACGTTGCCGGTGGAGCCCTGCCCAGCCGCCATCCGTCAGCCCTCGACGCTCAGGCGCGGGGCGTCCGCCCAGAGCCCCTCGAGATCGTAGAACTGGCGGGTCTCGCGGCTCATCACGTGGGCGAGCACGTCGCCGTAGTCCACCAGGATCCAGCGCCCGGTCTCGTACCCCTCGGCGCCGACCTTGGTGTGCCCCCCGGCCTTCATCGTCTGCTCGACGTGGTCGGCGATGGCGGAGGCCTGCCGGTCCGAGTCGGCGGTCATGAGCACGAAGTAGTCGGCGTAGCTCGCGAGGCCGCGGACGTCGAGCACCGTCACGTCCTCGGCCTTCTTGTCGAGGGCGGCGTTCGCGATGGCGAGCGCGACGGGGCGCGAGGTGTCCGGCGCGGAGGCCTGTGACGGCTGCCCGGCGCGCTCGGGGCCGGCGGCGACCTTCCGCTGCGCGCGCTTCTCCGTCGGCTTCGGCCCGGGCGTCCGGCCGCGCGCCTTCGGGGCCGCCGCGAACCGGGCCGGGCCGGCGCCGCGCCCGCCCCTCCCGCTCGCCGACGCCCGCGCGGACCCGCCGCGCGCCCCGGCCTTCGCCGGCCTCTTCGTGCCCTTGCTGCCCTTCTTCGCGACCGCCTTCTTCCTCGTTGCCATGTGCCTCCCTAGCTCCGCACGTGCCCGTCGCCCTCGACCACGTACTTCTGGGTCGTGAGCTCGGCGAGGCCCATCGGGCCGAACGCGTGGAGCTTCGTGGTGGAGATGCCGATCTCGGCGCCGAGCCCGAGCTCGCCGCCGTCGTTGAACCGCGTGGACGCGTTCACCATGACCGCGCTCGCGATGACCTCGCGCTCGAACCTCCGCGCGTGGCCGAGGTCCTGCGTGAGGATCGCCTCGGTGTGGAGCGAGCCGAACCGCTCGATGTGCTCGAGCGCGCCGTCCAGGCCGGGCACGACGCGCACGGCCAGGATCTTGTCGAGGAACTCGCGGCCGAAGTCGTCCGGGCTCGCCGCGATCGCGTGGACCCCGGCGTGCCCGAGGATGCCGAGGGACGTCGGGCAGCAGCGCAGCTCCACGCCCGCCTCGACGAGCGCGCGACCCACCTCGGGCAGGAGCGCGGCCGCCGCGTCCCGGTGGACGAGCAGGCACTCGAGGGCGTTGCAGACGCCGGGGCGCTGCACCTTGCCGTTCAGGGCGAGCGCGATCGCCTTGTCGAGCGGCGCCGTGGCGTCGAGGAACAGGTGGCAGACGCCCTGGTAGTGCTTCACCACCGGCACGCGCGACCGCTCCGCGACGGCGCGGATGAGGGACGGCCCGCCGCGGGGGATGGCGAGGTCGATGAGGTCGTCGAGCTGGAGCAGCTCGAAGGTGGCCTGGCGATCCGAGGTGGGCACCACCTGCGCGCTCGCCGCGGGGAGCCCCGCCTTCGCGAGCCCCTCCGAGAAGGCGACCGCGAGCGCGAGCGAGGAGCGGAGCGCGTCGGAGCCGGGGCGGAGGATCGCCGCGTTGCCGCTCTTCACGCACAGGCCGGCCGCGTCCACCGTCACGTTGGGCCGCGCCTCGTACACCATGAGCACCACGCCGAGCGGGATGCGGACCTTCTTCACGGCGAGGCCGTTCGGGCGGCGCCAGCTCGAGGTCACCTCGCCCACCGGGTCCGGCAGCGCCGCCACGTCCAGGAGCGCCCGCGCGATGCCGGCGAGCCGCGGCGGGTCGAGGGCGAGCCGGTCGAGCGTCGCCTCGGGCTGGCCCGCCTCGCGCGCCGCCTCGAGGTCGCGCGCGTTCTCGGCGAGGATCCGCTGCTCGTGCCGGCCGATGGCGTCGGCGGCCGCGCGCAGCGCGTCGTCCTTGCGGCGCGTCTCGGCCCGGGCGAGCGCGCGCGAGGCGTCGCGCGCGGCCCGGGCGAGGGTCCGCATCTCCTCGGCGAGGCTCTGGCTCGACGGCTGGCGCATGGTGCTCACTCCCGGATCGGCTCGAGCAGGACGAGGTCGTTCCGGTGGACGATCTCGTCGAGGTACTTATACCCGAGCACCCCCTCGATCTCCGCGCTCTTCAGCCCTGCGATGCGACGCACCTCGTCCGCGCCGTAGCCCGCGAGGCCGCGCGCGAACGGCCGGCCCGGCTCGACCGCCACGTCCACCGGGTCGCCCACCCCGAACTGCCCCTCCACCGCCCGGACCCCGGAGGGGAGGAGCGAGCGGCCCTGCTCGACGAGCGCGCGGCGGGCGCCGGCGTCCACCAGGATGAGCCCCTTCCCCTTCGCGGCCGCGGCGAGCCAGCCCTTGCGGGAGGTGAGGCGCTCGGCGTCGGGCGGGAAGACGGTGCCCACCAGCTCACCCCCGAGCAGCGCCGCGAGCGCGCGCGGGCGCCGGCCGGAGAGGAGGGCCGTCGCGACGCCCTGCGCGGCGAGCCGACGGGCGGCCTTCACCTTGGTGATCATCCCGCCGACGCTCCGCTCGCTGCCGGCGCCCCCCGCCATCCGCTCCACCTCGGCGGTGACGCGCGGCACCTCGTGGAGGAGGGTCGCCCCCGGCGCGGACGGCGGCCGGTCGTAGAGCCCCTCCACGTCGGTGAGCATCGCGACGAGCTCCGCCTCGACGCAGCCCGCGACGAGCCCCGCGAGCGTGTCGTTGTCGCCGACCTTGATCTCGTCCACCGCCACGGTGTCGTTCTCGTTCACCACCGGGACGACGCCCGCCGCGAGCAGCTTCTCGAACGTCCGCCGCGCGTTGAGGAAGCGCTTGCGCGAGGCGAGGTCGTCGGCGGTGAGGAGCACCTGGGCGGTGGTGAGCCCGTGCGCGCCGAGCGCCTCCCCCCAGGCGGCCATGAGGTGCGGCTGGCCCACCGCCGCGCAGGCCTGCTTGGTGGGGATGTCCCAGGCCTTGCCCTTCGAGCGGACAAGGCCGAGCCGCTCGGCGCCGAGCGCGACCGCGCCCGAGGAGACGAGCACGAGCCGCCGCCCGCGCGCGGCCTCGGCGAGCTCCGCACCGAGCCGGGCGCAGTTCTCGCGATCGAACCGGCCCGCCCGGTCGGTGAGCGTGCCGGTGCCGACCTTCACCACGATCCGCTTCGCGCGGGTGAGCGCCTTCCGGGCCATGAGCCGCGCATCTTAGCGGAAGGGGCGCGGGCGCGGCGGCGGGGCTGCGCGGCGGCGGCGGGCGTCACCGGCCTCGGCCGCCTGGATCGCCTCGATCAGCTGCGGGGCGCGGGGCTGGAGCTCCTCGAGCTTGCCGGGGAGCTGCGCCTGCGCGCGCGGCCCGCCCCGGCGCGGCTACGGCAGCCGGTACGACACCGACGCGCTGATCGGCATCAGCGCCGACCCCGCGTCGGCCGAGAGCTGCATGTAGACGAAGTAGGAGAACCCGGCGTTGTCCACCTTGCGCGACTGGACGGCCTCGGTCTCGGCCACCCGGATCTCCTCCTTCGCGCCCTCGGTCCGCGTGCCGGCAAGCACGGCGTCGTCGCTCCGGTACAGGTAGGCGGCGCCGTCGTAGCGCGCGTGCGTGTCCCAGTAGGTGTACGACAGGGCGGTGATGATCGCGCCGTCCGGAAGCGCGATCGGGACGACCAGGAAGTCGTCGTCCCCCTCCGTCTGGTAGCGGCCGACGCCCCCGGGCACCGTGCCCTGGGCCGTCTCCGTCGTCGAGACGCGGGGGAGGCCGGAGAGCGCGCTCACCGAGACCACGCCGCGCGGGAGCCGCTGGCACACCACCGTGCCGTCGGCCGCCACGAGCCGGATGGCGGAGCCGGGGGCGCAGGCGCCCGTGATCCGATCCTGCTTCGAGGCGATGAGCTCGGTGGTCCGGACGATCTCCTCGGAGTGGATCTCGAGCGCGGTCGTCACCTCGGGCGGCATCCGCTCCAGGGCGAGCTTCCCCGACGCGATCACGGCGGCGTCGATCGGCTTCCCGCCCGGGAAGTCGAGCGAGGGCGGGGCCGGCGCCGCCGGCGCGGGCGACCAGGGCTCGGTGAGCAGGAGCCAGCTCGCCGCGGCGCCGCCGGCCGCGGAGATCACCACGGCGAGGGCGAGGACGACCTTGGTTCGCATGCGTTCCTCTCGCGGCAACCCCCGCTTGTACCGCGCCGGCGCGGAGCCGTTCAACGTGGCGGCGCGGACCTTCCCGTCAGCCCCGGATCCCGAGGCCGAGCTGGAAGAGCCCGAACGCGAGGAGCGCCACGCCCGAGAGCGCCCCGAGCGCGCGCGCAAAGCGGGGGCCGAGCGCCGCGGCGCGAGCGGCGAGCAGCACGAGCGCGGCGCCTCCGGCGAGGAGCGCGGCGTAGAACCCGGCGAGGAACAGGGCGGCCTGGAGCGGCGACGCGCGCCAGGCGCCGGCGAGCGTGGGGCCGCCGACGAAGCTCCAGAAGATCCAGGCGTTCGGGTTGGTGAAGTTCACGGCGACCGCGCGCAGGATGCCGCGCGGCGGAGCATGGGCCGGAGCGCCGGCCGGCGCGGGCGGGGCGAGGGCGGCGCGGAGCGTCCCGCCGGCGAGCCAGAGCACCACCAGCGCGCCGACGAGCTGCAGCGCGCGCAGCAACCCGGGCGGCACCTGGGCGAGCACCGCGAGCACCACCACGATGACGGGCGGGTCGGAGACGACCGGCACGAACGCGACGGGGAGCGTCCGGGTCGCGCCGTTCCGGATGGACTGGGCGAGCAGGTAGGCCTGGAACGGGCCGGGCTGGGCCGCGGCCGAGAGGCCGAGGCCGAGGCCCTGTACGAGCAGCGCGAGACGGGCCGCGAGCATCGAGGGGTCAGCGCACCTGGAGCTTCAGCCCCATGTCCACGAGCGCGAGGAGCGCCTCGGCGTTCCCCTTCGCGTCGTTCACGGGGTGATGATCGTGGCCGGTCTTGCGCAGGTGCTTCCACTGCGCGTACGCGTCCTTCACCATGCCGCAGTAGAGATCGCCGATGCGCCGGCCCGACCAGCCGAAGGGGTTCCGGCCCAGGTACGTGTGGAAGTACCAGTTCACGAACTGCCAGTCGAAGGCGAGGTTGTCGGAGAAGAATACCGGCTTGCCCTTCGAGGTCTCCTGCACCCAGCGTTCGAAGGCCTCCATCACCGGGGCGGGCTCGTCGAAGCGCAGGTGCTCCTCGCGCGTGACGCCGGAGATCGCGAGCGCCTCCGGGAGCCATGCGTCCGAGATCGGGCGGGTGCGGCCGTAGAAGGTCCGTCCGAGGCCGGGCTCCACCCGCACCGCGCCGAACGAGACCATGGAGTACTTGCCGGGGATCGGCCCGTCCGACTCGACGTCGACGACGTACAGCGACATGCGGTCCTTTTACTCCGGTTCCGCGTAGTCGAGATCGACGCCGAACGTCTCGCGCAAGCTGGCGGCCGAGAGCAGGGCGAGCGCGAACCAGAAGACCCCCACCGCGGCGGCGGCGCCGAAGAGCCCGAGCGAGGGCCTCGCCCACACGAACATGAGGTTCACCGCGACCACCAGGCCGCGGACGAAGTTCGGGACGGTGGTCGCGACGGTGGCGCGGATGTTGGTGCCGAACTGCTCGGCGGCGACGGTGATGAAGACCGCCCAGTAGCCCCCCGCGTACCCGAGCAGCGCGCACAGGCCGAGGAACAGCGCCGGCGACGCGCCGCGGCCGGCGAGGAAGTACGTGACGTTCGCGGCGGCGAGCAGCGAGATGAAGAGCACGATGACGCGGCGGCGGCTCCGGAGGGCCTGGGAGAGGAGGCCGGAGGAGAGGTCGCCGAGGACGAGGCCGCCGTAGAAGGCGGCCACCGCGTCGCCCGCGCCGATGGGGCCGGTGACGCCGAGGGCGCGGGCGAACTCGGGGGAGAGGGCGACCAGGATCTGGTTCGAGAACCAGATCGGCATGGCGATGAGGATCGACGCTGCGTAACGCCGGAGCCGGTCGCCGCTCCGGAAGAGGGCGAGGAAGTCGCCGCGCACGACCCCGACCGCGAGCTTCACCCGCTCGAACATCGCCGACTCGCGCACGCGGATGCGCAGGACGAGCAGCACGAGCCCGAGGGCGCCGCCGACCCAGTACGCCCAGCGCCAGTCGAGCAGCTTCGCGACCCCGTTCGCCGCCACCGCGCCCGAGACGCCGATGGAGGCGACGAGCATGGTCCCGTAGCCCCGCAGGTGCGCGGGGAGGATCTCGGCGACGAGCGTCACCCCCGCGCCGAGCTCGCCCGCGAGGCCGATGCCCGCGACGAAGCGGAGGACCTTGTACTCGACGAGCGGGGGAAGGAGGTCCTGCAGGCCGACGAAGCCGTTCGAGATGGTGGCGAGGGAGTAGAGGGTGATCGAGCCGAACAGGATCTGGAGGCGGCCGATCTTGTCGCCGACGACGCCGAAGAGGATGCCGCCGAGCAGCATGCCCGTCATCTGCCAGTTGACGATGGAGAGCCCCTCGTTCACGACCGCGTCGCCCACGAGCCCCAGCGCGTGCAGGCTCGGCACGCGCACGATGTTGAAGAGGATGAGGTCGTAGATGTCGACGAAGTAGCCGAGCGCCGCGACGATCACGGCGGGCGCGAGGACGGCGCGCAGGCCGGCCGGTGTGGAGGTGGATGCGCTGGGCACCATGCGTGCGCGAGTGAAGCAGGTTCGGCGGGGGGAAGTCGAGCGGGCGCGGAAGGGTTTCGGGCGCGGGCGGGCGCCTCGCGACGGGCATTTCGGAACCGTGTTCCACGAGCGAGCGGCGCCGTGAACCGGGAGGTCCCCGCGCGAAGGAGCGTGACTCGGCAACGAGGGAGGGGCGGCGGCGGGACGGAACCGCGCGCGGGAAGCGGAACCGTGAAGCGGCTTGCATGGACGGGGGGCGACGGGGGCGGCTTCGAGGTCGAGGGGCGGGAGTCGCGGCGGTCGGGGTCGGGGTCGGGGTCGGGGTCGGGGTCGCGGTCGGGATCGGGGTCGCGGTCGGGATCGGGGTCGGGGTCGGGGTCGGGGTCGGGGTCGCGGTCGGGGTCGGGGTCGGGGTCGGGGT
>Ga0184637_10000215_pt1 | contig 42482 bp, 45 predicted proteins | sample PLM3_127_b2_FD_133143 | JGI IMG/M metagenome (GOLD analysis project Ga0184637, IMG submission 133143) | Groundwater sediment microbial communities from an aquifer in East River, Colorado, USA - PLM3_127_b2 | ecosystem: Environmental > Terrestrial > Soil > Riparian zone | place: USA: East River... | reverse complement strand
GCGCCATCCTCGGCGGCGAGCTCGCGGACACCGCGAGCGGCGGCCAGCGCGTGATCCCGCGCCGGGCCGTCGACCTCGGCTACGTGTTCCGCTACCGGGAGCTCGAGCCTGCGTTGCGGGCCGAGCTCGACTAGGGGACTCGGAGCGCCGAGTCGAACACCGGGCGTCCGTCCCGGACCCTGTACCCCGCGATCCGGTCCAGGGTGGTGTTGCCGACCTCGTCGATCGAGTAGGTGCCGAGGACCGAACGCCGGTCGGTCGTGCCGAGGAATGCGTCGATCACCGCAGGGCGGTCGGCGCCGCCCCCGGCGCGCTCGATCGAGTCGAGCAGCAAGGCGATCGCCTCGTAGCCGTACGCGGCGTAGGGGTCTGGCTTCCCGCCGTACTCCCGCCTGTAGCGGCGCACGAACCGGGGTCCTTCCGGTGGTGGAAGTTGGGCGGGGTCCTGGGCCGCGGCCGTGAGCAGCAGGCGCGGCTCGATCGCTCCGGCCTCACGCATGAAGGTGGGGTCGAGCAGCAGGGCGTCCGTGCCCATGAGCGTCGCCGACGGCGCCTCGCGCGCCGCGCGGGTGAGCAGCGGCAAGGCGCCCTCCGCGGTGCCGCCGTAGTAGACGAGGTGGGGATTCGATCCCACGGCGCGCAGCTCCGTTGCGCCTCGCGGCCTCTCGACCGAGATCCCAAGGCCCTGCGCCTCCTCGGCGAACTCCTCGGCGACCGTGTCGCCGAACTCCGAACCGTCGGTGACTGTCGCCACCCGGGGCGCGCCCAGCTTTCTCGCCCAGGCGGCTCCCGCCGCCGCCTGTGCCTCATCGTCGGGGATCACGCGCCCGAAGCTGCGCTCGCCGCTCGGTTGGACCAGCTCCGGGACCTCGTCGGAGCCGGGGAACGGGCTGACCAGGTCGAGCGCCGTGCTCGCCGGCGAGACCTGGAGCATGCGCGCCTCGTTCGTGATCGGAAGCGAGGTGCGGGTCGCGCCGGACTCGAAATCGCCGACGTAGGCGATCGCCGTGCTGTCGGAGGTGGCGCGCCGCGCGTCCTCGCCCACCACGGCGGGGCTCCAACGCGCTCCGCGGGTGTCATCGAGGAAGTGCGCCCCCGGCTTGGCGGGGGGGCCGCCGTCCCCAAGCCGCTCGTGCAGCGCAAGCTCCGCCCCGTCCCGGATCGCCCTGCCGTGCACGCCCGCCGGTCCTTGGAGCGGCACGCTCACGTACACCTCGAGATCGCCGGCGCCATTCCCGTCTCCCGCTTCTCCGGGCGAGCAGCCGGCGACCATCGCGGCGAGCAGCGCGGCACAGGCAAGCTGGACGGCGAGGAGTTGCAACCCGCTAGCCGCGCCTCACGTCGCGGTTCGGGTCGATGCGCAGGAGCCAAGCCAGCGTTCCCCTGTGGCCGGACACCCACCGGTAGGCGCGCTCGGTCGCGTTGGGGAAGGAGCCGAACAGGAACGCGAGCGGGCGCCCGCCGGGGAGCAGGCGGGCGAGCGGCTCGGCCGCCGCCCCGGCCGAGACGACCCGACCGCCGGGCTCGACCAGATGCCACGAGTCGAGCCGCTCACGCGGATCGATGCTCGCCAGCAGCCGCTCGCCCTCCTCGCTCTGAATCGCGGCGGGGCGCAGGCGGCCGCGCCGGTCCCACAGCAGGATCTTGTCGAGCGACCACTTGCAGAAGCCGCAGTCGCGGTCGTAGAGGATCACGTGGTCGGCGGGCATTGTCTCCCTCCTGGCTGCCGTCGGTGTTCCGCGTGGGATGTCTATATTCGCCGCCGTGAGGATCGGGGTACTGACCGGTGGCGGCGATTGTCCAGGACTCAACGCCGTGATTCGCGCGATCGTGCGCAAGGGCATCGACGGGTACGGGCACGCGATCATCGGCTTTCGCGACGGCTGGCGCGGGGTGCTCGACAACGAGTACGAGGAGCTCACGATTGAGTCGACGCGCGGGATCCTTCACCGGGGCGGCACGATCCTGGGCACTTCGCGGACGAATCCGTTCAAGCAGGACGAGGGCCCGCGGCGAGCGCGGGAAACGATGCGGAGCCTCAACCTCGACGGGCTGATCGCGATCGGCGGGGAGGACACGCTGGGTGCCGCGAACCGGCTGCACGAGGACGGGGCGCCCGTGCTCGGTGTGCCAAAGACGATCGACAACGACCTCAACGGGACCGACGTCACCTTCGGCTTCGACACGGCCCTCCAGGTCGCGACCGAGGCGATCGATCGCCTCCACACGACCGCGGAGAGCCACCACCGGATCCTGGTCGTCGAGGTGATGGGGAGGGAGGCGGGTTGGATCGCGCTCTACTCGGGCGTCGCGGGCGGAGCCGACGTGATCCTCGTGCCCGAGCGCCCTTTCGACGTGGAGGAGGTCTGCGGGCTGTTGCGACGCCGCAAGTCCCGCGGCCGCAGCTTCTCGATCGTGGTCGTCGCCGAGGGCGCGTCGGCCAAGGAGGGTCAGATCGTCGAGGCGGCGGACGAGCTGGACGAATACGGGCATCCGCGCCTGGGGGGGATCGGACACTGGCTCGAGAGCGAGATCGAATCGCGGACCGGCTTCGAGACGCGCGCTACGGTGCTCGGCCACGTTCAGCGCGGCGGCACCCCGACCGCGTCCGACCGCGTGCTGGCGACCCGTCTCGGCCTGGCGGCGATCGACGCCGCCGACGATGGTCGCTGGGGGATGATGCCGGCGCTGCGCGGGACGCGGATCGAGCTCGTGTCGCTCGCCGAGGCGGTCGCGGGACTCCGCACGGTGCCGCTCGAGGATTACGAGGCGTTCGGCGCCCTGTTCGGCTGACGCCCGCTACTTCTACCGCTTCTTCTTCTTGAGCTTGATTTGCTCGGTCGTCGTGCTGCTCTGAAGCGGGGCGCCCGGGAGCACCAGGGTTGCATTGGCCTTCACCTTGCGCTTGCGCTCGAACAGCTTGCGGCCCTTGCGGGGGACCTTCAGCTTCAGCTTCTGCGTCAGGCCGGCGGCGATCGAGAAGCTGGCGTCGCCGAGGTCCACGATCTGCTTCTTCGCGGCGAGCGCTCCCCGGAGCTTGACCGGCTTGGCTGTCTCGAGGTCGATCCCCCCGTTGCACGCCGCAAAGCCGGCCGCGCAGGCCACCTCGGGCTTGACCGCCTTTCCCTTCAGCTTCGCCTTCGAGGAGGCGAGCGCGGCCTCGGGCGGCTGGACGGCGAGCGTGAACGGGGACGAGAAGTCCGGGCCCCCCGCCGGCATCCCGTTCGCCGACACAAGGGTGCGGGCGCCGGTGACCGGATCGACGCGAATCACGGCGGCCGGGCTGCCGAAATTCGCGGTCAGGATGTGCCCGTCGGCCTCCAGCGCGGTCCCGGCCGGGGCCGAGAAGTTCGGGCCGCCCGCCGGGATCCCGTTCGCCGACACCAGCGTGCGGGCGCCGGTCACCGGATCGACGCGGATCACCCTGTTGACGCTCTCGTCGCCGATCAGGATCCGCCCGTCGGCCTCCAGCGCGATCCCCTCCGGGTCCCCGAAGTCCGGGCCGCCCGCCGGCATCCCGTTCGCCGACACCAGCGTGCGAACGCCGGTGACGGGGTCTACGCGGATTACGGCGCCGGTGCCGCCAGCGGTCTGCTCGTCGGCAACGAGGATGCGGCCGTCCGCCTCCACAGCGATCCCGCGCGGGGCCGTGAAGTCCGGGCCGCCCCCCGGAGTTCCGTTCGCGGACACCAGGGTGCGAGCGCCGGTCGCCGAATCGACGCGAATCACCGCGCCGGTGGTACCGAAGTTGCCGTCGGCGATCAGGATGCGCCCGTCGGGCTCCAGCGCGACCCCGCGCGGGTTGGCGAAGTCCGGGGCACCCGGCGGCGCTCCGTTGGCCGACACCAGGCTGCGGGCGCCGGTCGTCGGATCGACGCGGATCAGGGCGCCGGTCCCGCCGGAGGCGAAGTCGGACACCAGGATGCGCCCGTCGGCCTCCAGTGCGATCCCATATGGGGCCGAGAAGTCCGGGCCGCCCGCCGGCATCCCGTTCGCCGACAGCGCCGTGCGGGCGCCGGTGACCGGATCGACGCGGATCACGCCCCCGGTGCCGCCAAAGGCGTTGATGTCGGCGACCAAGGCCTCGCCCGGCACCGCCGCGGCGCCCGACGGCGCGGCGAGGGTGAGCAGCGCAGCCGCGAGCCCCGCCACACCCCACCGTGCGCTTCGCCGATCGCCCTTCGCGTCCATACGGGGCATTGTGCCTAGGGTCTGAGACGCTCGCGGATCGGCTCGGTGACCTTTACGAGGACGCCGGCGAAGAGGATCGCGAGGAAGATCAGCGAGCTGACCGCCCCGCCGAGCCCGAAGGCGAAGGCGACGAGCATCGCGCTCATCCCGATCACCGTGAACACGAGGAGCTGCACGGGCGCCAATCTACTCCATCGCCGCGCGCGCCTCGCGGAGGAAACCCGCGACGGCGCCGGCCGCAGCCCGTGCGTCGTCCGCATCGCCAACGGCGCGCACGAGGCGGCTCCCGACGATCACGCCGTCGGCGATCCGCCCCGCCGCCGCCGCCTGCGCCGCCGTCCCGACGCCGAAGCCGACCGCGGCGGGCACGCTCGCCTCGGAGCGGATCGCTGCCACCAACTCCCCGAGCTCGGGTGGAAGCTCGTCGCGCTCGCCGGTGACCCCGGTAACCGAGACCACGTATACGAACCCCTCGGCGCGCTCGCATATCCACCGGCGTCGCTCCGGAGGAGTGGTCGGCGCCACCAGGGGAACCAGGGCCAGGCCTCGCTCGTGCAGCTCCGGGTGCAGGTCGCCCGCCTCCTCGAGCGGGAGATCGGGGACGATCGTCCCCGCCGCGCCGGCGGCGGCAAGGTGCTCCGCGTACCCGCCCGGCCCCTCCGCGAGGACCATGTTCGCGTAGCACATGGCCACCACGGGGACGCGGTCGGCGACCGCAGCGCAGGTTTCGAGCACGCGCTCGAGCGTCGCGCCGCCGGCCAGCGCCCTCGTCGCGGCGGCGTGGATCACCGGCCCGTCGGCGAGCGGATCGGAGAAGGGCACGCCGAGCTCGATCAGGTCCGCGCCCGCCTCGACATACGCCTCGGCCACCGCGTCCGCCGTGGCCGGGTCCGGGAAGCCGCCCATCATGTAGGGCATCAGCGCGGCGCGGTCCTGCTCGCGCGCAGCGGCGAACGCGCTCGCGATTCGCTCCACCCCCGCGGCTGGCGGGGCCGCGCGATCAGTCGCCATCGAGGGCTCCCACCCGATCGAGCACCTCGGCGAGGTCCTTGTCCCCCCGACCGCTGAGACAGATCAGGTCGTAGCCCTCGGCCGGAGCCTCCTCGCTGTCCAGCAGCCAGGCGATCGCATGCGCCGGTTCGAGCGCGGGAAGGATCCCCTCGAGCCGCGCCAGCTCGCCGAACGCCCGCAGCGCGGCGTCGTCGGTTACAGCGACGTAACGCGCGCGGCCGGAGTCGCGGAGCTGCGCGTGCTCGGGGCCCACACCGGGGTAGTCGAGCCCCGCCGAGATCGAATGCGCCTCGAGTATCTGTCCCTGGGCGTCGGCGAGCACGGACGAGCGGGTGCCATGCAGGACCCCGGTGCTTCCCGCGACGAGCGAGGCGCCGTGGCGGCCGCTGTCAAGCCCCTCGCCGCCGGCCTCGACCCCGATCAGCTCGACATCGTCGTCGAGGAACGCGCGGAAGGTACCGATCGCGTTCGAACCTCCGCCGACGCACGCGATCACCCGCGAGGGGAGCGCTCCCTCCGCCGCCAGGGCCTGCTCGCGTGCCTCGTCGCCGATCACCCGCTGCAGGTCGCGGACCAGCGCCGGGTACGGCGCGGGCCCGACCACCGATCCGATCACGTAGTGGGTCGTCTCCACGTTCGTCACCCAGTCGCGGATCGCCGCGCTGACCGCCTCCTTGAGCGTCCGCGCGCCGGCCTCGACCGGCGACAGCTCGGCGCCGAGCAGCCGCATCCGCTCCACGTTGGGGCTCTGGCGGCGCATGTCCTCGGTTCCCATGTAGACGACGCATTCGAGGTCGAGCAGCGCGCACGCGGTGGCGGCGGCGACGCCGTGCTGGCCGGCGCCGGTCTCGGCGATCACGCGCGGTTTTCCCATCCGGCGTGCGAGCAGCGCCTGCCCGATCGCGTTGTTGATCTTGTGCGCACCGGTGTGCGCGAGGTCCTCGCGCTTCAGGTACACGCGCCGGCCGGCGGCCTCCGACAGCCGCCCGGCCCTGAACAACGGCGTGGGCCGGCCCACGTAGTCGTGGAGCAGCGCGTCGAGCTCGCCGCGGAAGCCCGGATCCGCGCGCGCCTCCGCCCACGCGGCGGTCAGCTCGTCGAGCGCCGCGACCAGAGCCTCGGGGACGAAGCGGCCGCCGTACGGGCCGAAGCGCTCCTCGACCTCGGCCGCGACCCCGGGCTCGGATCCGCGCGCCGCGCTCACGCCGTCGCCGGGCGGGCCGCGAGCCGCGCGCTTTCGAAGAACGCGGCGAGCAGCGCCGGGTCCTTCCGCCCAGACTCGGCCTCGACGCCGCTCGCAACGTCGACGGCGTACGGCCGCGCGACGCCGATCGCCTCGCTCACGTTCTCCGGGGTGAGCCCGCCCGCGAGGATCAGGGGCACGTCCGAGCGCCGGTCGGCCGCCAGCTCCCAGTCGAAGCTCTCCCCCGTCCCACCCGGCGTCCCCGGGCGGTGGGCATCGAGCATGTGGAAGGCGGTGCCGTAGGCCTGCGCCGCGCGGACGTCGGCTGCGCTGCGCACCCGCAGCGCCTTGATCACCTTGCAGCCCGTGCGCCGAGCGGCCTCGGCGCAGAACGCCGGGCCCTCGTCGCCGTGCAGCTGCAGCATGGTCAGCCCCTCCTCGTCCGCCGCGCGGGCGACCTCGTCGAGCCTCGGGTTGACGAACACGCCCGCCACCTCGCAGCGGCGCTTCAGCGCCGCGCCGATCCGGGCTGCTGCCTCCGGCGGGCAGTAGCGGGGGCTCTCGGGATGGTGGTTGAGCCCGATCGCCCAGGCGCCGAGGCGGACCGCCTCCTCGGCGTCCTCGAGGTTCGTGATCCCGCAGATCTTCACCCGGGTCATGCCACAACGATGGCAGACCCGGCGGAGCCGGTTGGTCGCCTAGCCGCGCGCCCGCCCGGGCCGCTCACCGAGCTCGACGGTGACGTCCTGCGTCTCCCCGTCGCGGTTGACCTGGAGCGTCACCTCGTCGCCCGCCTGCTTGGTGTTGATGGCGGCGATCACGTCGTCCATCCCGGTGACCGGCTCGCCGTCGACCGCGGTGATCACGTCTCCTCCGGCGAGCAGCTGCCGGCCCGCGACGGACACCTCTTGCTTTCCGGCTTCGATTCCCGCCTTGTCCGCCGGGCCGTCGGGCACCACTCGCTGGACCAGCGCCCCCTCGTCGACCTGGAGGTTGAGCGCGTCGGCGATCTGCGGTGTCACGTCGGCGCCGCTGATCCCGAGGAAGGCGTGCTCGACGTTCCCGGTCTCGAGCAGCTGGTTGGCGACGTCGCGCACGGTGTCGATCGGGACCACGAACCCGACGCCCACCGAGCCGCCGCCCCCCGCGGTCGCGATCTGGGAGGTGATCCCAACCACCTGACCGTTCTCGTCGATCAGAGGGCCGCCCGAGTTGCCGGGGTTGATCGAGGCGTCGGTCTGGATCACGTCGCTGATCGTGAACCCGTTCGGCGCCTCGATCTGGCGCTGGAGCGCGGAGACGATCCCGGTCGTGACCGTGCGCTCGAGGCCGAACGGGTTGCCGATCGCGACGACCGGGTCGCCCACCTGGACCTCGGACGAGCTGCCGAGGGCGAGTGGGTGCAGGTCCGCCTCATCCGGGTCCACCTCGAGCACCCCGACGTCGGTCGAGACGTCCCGCCCGACGAGCTTGGCGTCGATCGGCTGCTCGTCCTTGCCGAGGGTCACCTGGATGCGATCCGCGCCTTCGACGACATGCGCGTTGGTGAGGATGTGACCCTCGTCGTCGATCACGAAGCCGGAGCCGGAGGCGGTCCCCTGCTGCCCCGGGAAGGGGTTGAACGGCGAGGGCTGGCGGGCCGCGGATTGCGCCTGGATGAAGGCGACCCCGGGCGAGTCCTGCTGGTAGATCTGGTTGACGAGCGAGTCCCGCTCCGCGTCGCGGTCGGCCGCCGGCCTGGTCAGGGGCGGCGCCGCGAGGGAGGTCCCCTCGTCGCCGGACTTGATCCAGCCCGCGGCGATCGCGATCCAGCCGAGGATCCCGACCACGAGGCCGCCCGCGAGCGCGGCGCCGAACGGGGCGCGGAAGAAGCGTCGCGTGCTATCGAGGAGACTGCGGGCTTCCATGATCGGGATTCGATTCGAGTATCGGCGCGGTCACTAAACGTGCGCTTCAAGGCCGCTAAAACGTCGCTAAATAGCTCGCCGCGCGCCGCCGCGCTGGCCTTCGGCGCGGGCGGCTTCTTCCTCGTCTACTACGGCCAGGTCGTGCTCGGGGTCGTGCAGCCCGAGATCCAGGCGGAGCTGGGGCTGGATCACGACCGCGCGCTGTGGGTGCTGAACGCGTTCATGCTCGGGCTCGCCGCCCTCGTGCCCCTCGGCGGGCGCCTTGCCGACGTGATCGGCCCGCGCGCGACGATCCTCGCGGGGCTGACGGTATTCGCGCTCGGATCCTTCGGGGCGGCGCTCGCCGACGGGTTCGGACTGCTCGTCGCGAGCCTCGCCGTCCAGGGTTCGGGCGCCGGGATCGCGATCCCGGCCACGGTTGCGATCGTCGCCGCCGCGTACCCGCCCGAGCAAGAGGGACACGCCGTCGGTCGCTACGCCGCGCTCGGGGTGCTGTCGCTTCCCGTCACCCCGGTGGTCGCCGGGGCGCTGGTCGAAACCGGGGGCTGGCGGTGGACCTTCTGGCTCGCGATCGCGCTCACCGCGGCCGTCTGCGCGGTGGGCGTGGCGGGCCTGCGCTCCGAGCCGCGGGCCGCCGGCGAGCGAATCGACGCGACCGGCGCGCTCACCTCGATCTCGGGGCTTGGGCTGCTCCTAGGCGGCGCGGTGGAGGCGGGCGTCTGGGGCTGGACCTCGCCCGCGACCCTTGCGGTGCTGGCCGCGGGGCTCGCCTCCCTGGCCGTGTTCGCGATCGTGGAGCTGCGCAGGGACCAGCCCCTGCTCGACCTCGCGCTGCTCCGGAACCGGACGCTCGCGTCGGCCTCCGGGGGGCTGTTCCTGGTCCAGCTGGGGACCAACTGCTTCGCGATCTTCATCGCGATTTACCTGCTGACCATCGTGAGGCTGGACCCCCTGGCGACCGGCCTGGCGCTGCTTCCCGCGCTGGCCCTCACCCCGCCGATGTCGCTGGCGGGCGGGGCCCTGCACGACCGGTTCGGCGCCCGGGCTCCCGCCCTGGTCGGAACGCTGCTCGGCACGGCCGCCTTCGCGTGGCTGGCGACCTTCACCGAGCGGGAGGAGTACGCGCCGCTGATCCCAGGCTTCGTCCTGATCGGCCTTGGCTTGCCGATCTCGATCACGGCGCTGCTCGCCGCCGGAGCCGGATCGGCCCCGGCGCGCGAGCGCGGACAGGCCGCCGGGGTCCTGAACGCCGCCCGGTGGGTCGGAGCGACCGTGGGCACGGTCGCGTTCGGGGCCGTGCTGGCGGCGGTGCGAGAGTCGCGTCTCGACTCCCTTCTGGCCGACCACTCCCTGTCAACGGCCGACCAGGCCAGGCTCGACCGGCTGGTGCTCTCCGAGGAGGACGCCCAGGCGGACGCGGCGCACGACCTGGGGAGCTCGGTCGTCGACGCGGTTGCCGACGCGTTCACGGCCGGCTACTCCGCCGGGCTGTGGATGTGCTGCGCCGCGTTCGCCGTGGCGGCCGCGATCGTCGCGTTCGGCCTGCGCGGGCCCGAGCGAGCCTCGGGCGCTACAGGTGGTGCTCCCGGGTCGACTCCTCGTCGAAGGTGAGCTCGCGCACGGTCGCCTCGGGGTCCTCCGCGCGCATCAGCGTCTCGCCCATCAGCACGGCATCGGCGCCGATCCGCTCCAGCTCCTCGAGCTGCTCGCGGGTCTCGTAGCCGCTCTCGGCGACCACGGTCTTCCCGGCGGGAACCTGCGTCATCAGCTCGTGCGTGGTCGAGACGTCGAGCGTGAGGTCGTGCAGGTTGCGGTTGTTGATCCCGATCACGTCGGCCTCGACGGCGAGGGCGCGTTCCAGGTCGTCCTCGTCGTGAACCTCCACCACGCAGTCGAGGTCGAGCGCACGCGCCTCCTCGTAGAGTTCCGCGAGCTCGGAGTCCTCAAGCGCGGGGACCACGAGCAGCACGGCGTCGGCGCCGCTGACCACAGCTTCGTACAGCTGGTAGGTGTCGACCGTGAAGTCCTTGCGCAGGATCGGCAGGCTGCACCGCTGGCGCGCGCTCTCCAGGTCCTCGAGCGATCCTCCGAAGTGGTGCTCCTCGGTGAGAATCGAGAGCGCGGCCGCTCCGCCCCGTTCGTAGGCGGCAACCACCTCCGCGAGATCGGCACCGGCGCGGATCTCGCCCGCGGTCGGGGAGCGGCGCTTGAACTCGGCGATCAGTGAGAGGCCTGGGCGAACCAGCGCCTCGCTGAAGGGCCGGTAGCCGGTCCTCGTCCCGACCTGCTCCCTGAGCTCCTCGTGCGGGACCTCCGTGCGGCGCCGCTCGACCGTCTCGCGGACTCCGGCCACGAGCTCCTCGAGCCTGCTCATCGTGGTGAGACCCTACCCCTCCGCGCGCCGCCGCTCACGCGGCGGCGCCCGCGAGCCGCCCCGTGGTCTCGATCAGCGACTCGAGCACCTCGCGGGCGGCGCCCGAGTCGATCGCCTCGCGGGCGCGGGCGACCCCCTCCCCCAGGTCCTTCGCGCGCCCACCGGCCAGGATCGCAGCCCCCGCATTCAGCGCGATCACGTCCTGGGCCGGCCCGGAGCGCTGCTCGAACGCCTCGCGGATTGCGTGTGCGTTCTGCTCCGGGCTCCCGCCCGCGATCTCCTCCAGCGGCCGGCGCTCGATCCCGTGGTCCTCGGGCTTCGTGAACCATTCCGCGGTGCCGCCGTCGGCGACCTCGATCACCCTGGTCTCATCGGCGAGGGTCAGCTCGTCCACGCCGTCGGCCCCCGCGACGACCAGCGCCCGCTCGCAGCCCAGCCCGACCAGGGCCTCGGCGATCGTCTCCTGGTAGCCGCGGCCGGAGACGCCGAGCAGCTGCCGGCTCGCGCCGGCCGGGTTGGTGAGCGGGCCGAGGAAGTTGAAGATCGTCCGCACGGCGAGCTCCTTGCGCACGGGTACGACGTGCTTCATCGCGGCGTGATAGCGGGGGGCGAACATGAACCCGAACCCGATCTCCTCGATGCAGCGCGCGACATCCTCGGGCCCCAGCTCGATGTTGACGCCGAGCGCCTCGAGCACGTCGGCCGAGCCGCACTTGCTCGTGTTGGAGCGGTTCCCGTGCTTGGCGACCGCGCAGCCGGCCGCCGCCGCGACCAGCGCGGCGGCCGTCGAGATGTTGAAGGTGGACGGGCCGCCGCCCGTCCCGGCGGTGTCGACGAGGTCGGCCCGGTCCGACTCGACGTGCGCCGCGAGGCGCCGCATCGTGCGCGCCAGCCCGACCAGCTCCGCGACGGTCTCGCCCTTTGCCCGCAGGGCGATCAGGAAGGCCGCGGTCTGGACCTCGCCTGCGCGACCCTCCATGATCTCGTCGAGGACCGCCGAGGCATGGTCCGAGGTCAGGTGGGTGCCGTCGCAGACCTCGTCGATCGCCCGCGTGAGGATCTCGTTGGGCATCGGCCTTTACTGTAGGAAGTTCTGCAGCATCTGCTTGCCGTCCGGGGTGAGGACGGACTCGGGGTGGAACTGCACCCCCTCGGCGGGAAGCGAGCGGTGGCGGACGCCCATCACCACGTCCCCGAGGCTGGCCGTCTGCGCCAGGTCCTCGGGGAGATCCGGGTCGGCGACGAGCGAGTGGTATCGGCCCCCGGTGAGCGGGTTGGGAAGCCCCTCGTACACCCCGCGGCCGTCGTGCTCGATCACCGCGTCCTTGCCGTGGATCGGCTCGCCGCGGATCGTGCGGCCCCCGAACGCCTCGACCATCGACTGGTGTCCCAGGCACACGCCCAGCACCGGGATCCCTGCCTCGGCGAACGAGCGAGCCGCCTGAATCGAGATCCCCGCGTCGCTCGGGGTGCACGGGCCGGGCGAGATCACGAGTCGATCGGGGCGGCGGGCGAGCAGCTCGTCGACCGCGGCCCTGTCGTTGCGCACGACCTCCACCTCCGCCCCAAGCTCGCCCAGGCACTGAACGAGGTTGTAGGTGAAGGAGTCGTAGTTGTCGATCACGAGCACGTTCATGGCCACTCCCGTTGGCTCGCGGCCATCTCGACCGCGCTGAAGATCGCCTTCGCCTTCTGAACCGACTCCCGGTACTCGTAGTCGGGCCTCGCGTCGGCCACGGTGCCACCGCCCGCCTGGACGTGCACGATCCCATCCTTGACCACGACAGTGCGGATGTGGATCGCCGTGTCGAGGTCGCCGGTGAAGCTCAGGTAGCCGATCGCGCCGCCGTAGGAGCCGCGCTTGTGCGGCTCCAGCTCGTCGATTATCTGCATCGCCCGCACCTTCGGCGCCCCGGACAGCGTCCCCGCGGGGAGCGTCGCGCGCAGCGCTTCCATCGCCGTGACGCCCTCGCGCAGCCGGCCCGAGACCTGACTCACGATGTGGAGCACGTGCGAGTAGGTCTCGACCGCCATCAGCTCGTCCACCGTGACGCTCCCGTACTCGCACACGCGACCGAGGTCGTTGCGCCCCAGATCGACCAGCATCACGTGCTCGGCGCGCTCCTTCGGGTCCCGGAGCAGCTCCTCGGCCCGGCGCCGATCCTCCTCATCGGTCCCGCCGCGCGGGTAGGTGCCGGCGATCGGCCTCGTCTCCACGCGGCGGCCGCTCACCTTGAGCAGCGGCTCCGGCGAGGCACCGGCGATCTCGAAGTCCCCGAAATCCAAGAAGTACATGTAGGGGGAGGGGTTGACCGTGCGCAGGCCGCGGTAGATGGAGAACGCCTCCACCGGAGCGGGCGCCGAGAAGCGCTGCGAGGGCACGACCTGGAACGCGTCCCCGGCGTGGACGTACTCGATGATCCGCTCGACCGTGGACTCGAACTGCTCCCGCGTCATGTTGGACTCGAACTCCACGTTCGCGGGCCTGGCGCGCGGGGGTGAGGCGGGCACCGGCACCGGTTCACGCAGCCGTGCGCGCACCTCCTCGATCGTGTCCGTCGCCTGCGTGTACGCCTTCTCGACGTCGCCGTCCTCGCCGACGAAGGCGTGCGCGAGCACGGTCAGCTCGTGGCGAAGGTGGTCGAACGCGAGCAGCGACTCGGTGACGATCAGCGCCATGTCCGGAAGCCCGAGCGGATCAGGGTTGGGATCGCCGAGAGGCTCCACGGTGCGCACGAGGTCATAGCCGAAGATCCCCACCGCGCCCCCGGCGAACGGGGGCAGGCCCTCGACGCGGGCGATCCGGTGGCGGCCCAGGTAATCGGAGAGCGCCGCGTAGGGGTCGGCGGCCTCGCGCTCCACGCCGGGGCGCTCCCACCGCCCCGCCGCAGCGGCTTCGCGCAGCTCGTCGCCGACCCATTCACCGAGCACTCCATCCGACCACCGCAGCACCGCGCGCGGGCGAAAGCCGAGGAAGGAGTAGCGCCCCATGCGCCCCTGCTCGGCCGACTCGAGTAAGAACGCCGGCCCGTGCCCTCGAAGCTTGAGGAACGCGGACACGGGTGTCTCGCAGTCGGCCACGAACCGGTAGGCGAGCGGGATCACGTTCGCCTCCCGGGCAAGCTCGCGGGCCCGATTCAGATCCGGCTCCAGCCCGAGGGCCGGCTCAGCGGCGACGGCCATTCAGCAGCTCCAGCACCTGGGCCATCGAGACGCCACGCGACATCAGCAGGACGTTGAGGTGGTAGACGAGGTCCGCGCCCTCCTCGGCGAGACGCTCCTCCGACTCCGAGCGCGCCGCCCGCGCTGCCTCCCCGGCCTCCTCGCGCAGCTTGGAGCCGATGCGGGGCGGATCGTCGAGCAGCTCGACCGTGTAGGAGCCCTCCGGCCGCTCCCCCGCCCGGGCGACCAGGGTCCGCTCCAGCGCAGGCAGCGCCTCATGCGTCGCGGGCGCAGGCTCCCCCGGGGCCGGCGGGGCGTCCGTGTCGGGATCGGCGCTGCCGTCGAGGTCGCGGTAGAAGCACGAGCGCTGGCCGGTGTGGCACGCGGGCCCGGCCGGCTCGACCAGGGCGACCACCGCGTCACCGTCGCAGTCGTAGCGAAGCTGGCGCACGCGCTGGACGTTGCCGGACGTCTCGCCCTTGTGCCAGATGTCGCGGCGGGAGCGGCTGTACAGGTGGACTTCGCTCGTCGTCCGGGTCCGCTCCAGGGCTTCCTCGTTCATGTAGGCGACCATCAGCACCTCGCCGGTGCGCCAATCCTGGACCACGCACGCGATCAGGCCTCGCTCGTCGAAGCGGATTCCCTTGACCATGCGCTGAGTGTACGAGCCGGGCTATCACCAACTCGCCGGGCGGCGTGCATCCGAGCTCAGTCGATCCCGAGCCGGTCGAGCAGAGCCTCGTCGCGGCGCCACCGGGGGCGCACCTTGACCTGGAGGTCGAGGTAGACGTGGGCTCCGAGCTCGCGCTCCAGCTCCGGCCGTGCGGCCGCGCCCACGTCGCGCACCATCCGGCCGCCGCCGCCGACCAGGATGCGCTTCTGCGACTCGGTCTCGGCCCACACCTCGGCGCGGACGTCGACCAGGCCGTCCTCCCGCCGCTGGACATCGGTGACCAGCACCTCGACCGAGTGCGGGACCTCCTGGCGCGTGCGGCGCAGCACCTGCTCCCGGATCAGCTCCGCGAGCCGCAGCTCGCGGGGGGCGTCGGCTCGCTCCTCCGGCGGGTAGAGCAGCGGGCCCTCGGGGAGCAGCTCGACGAGTCGCCCGACCAGCGCCGGGATCCCCGTTCCGCGCTTCGCGCTGAGGGGGAAGATCTCATCGGCGACGTCGAGCCCTTCGGCCTCGACCAGCGCCTTCGCCGTCTCCGGCTTGCCGAGCCGATCGCACTTGTTGACCGCGCACACGACGGGGGTGTCCCGCTGCACTTCGAGCAGGCGCGCGATGAAGCGGTCACCCGGCCCGACTCCCTGCGAGCCGTCGAGGACCAGGAGCACGGCGTCCGCCCCGACCAGCTCGTGCTCAACCGTGTGCTGCATCCGCCGCGTGAGGCCGTCGCGCGGGCGCTGCACGCCCGGCAGGTCCACCAGCACGATCTGCCAGGCGCCGCCCGGGTCGGTTGCGATGCCGCGGATCGCGCGCCGCGTGGTCTGCGGTCGATCGGAGACGATCGCGACCCTGGCTCCGACGATCGTGTTCGCGAGCGTCGACTTGCCGACGTTCGGTCGGCCCGCCAAGCCGACGAACCCTGACCGAGTCATCGCAAACCCGGCCGAACCGGACGCGGTAGCGGAGGATTCGGCCGGATTAGAGTCTCCATGCGTACGAGATCGAGCGCCAGCTGGGGCGCTCGCGCTCGTAGAACCGCTGCGCGTCGGCCCTCCCTTCGCCTGTGTCCAGCTCGAGATGGGTGGCCCCGGCCGCCCGAGCCCAGCTTCGTGCCTCGGCCAGCAGGGCCGCGCCGACGCCCTCCGAGCGCCGCGCGGGATCGACCGCGAGGTCCTCGACCCAGCAGCGGCGCCCGAAGCGCACGGATTCGAGATCGAGATAGGCGGTGCAGATCCCGACCAGGCGACCATCCTGCTTGGCGACGAGCACGGCGCTGCGCTCGGACCGGATCGCTTCGGCGAGCGCCCGCGCGGCGCGCTCCCGGTCCCACCCCTCCGGGCGCGAACCGGGCGACTCGAACAGCCACTCGTACATCGCGAGCACGCCCTCGAGCTCGTCCTCTCGCGCGGGCCGGATAGCGACGGCGCTCATTCGAGCGACGCCATCACATGCCGCTGCAGCACCAGCATCTCGCCGCGGTCCGCCTCGTGGTCGTGGCCGCACAGGTGAAGCACGCCGTGAACGGCGGCCTCGCGAACGTCCGTCGCCCGGGCCGGGCAGATCACCACGTCGCCCAGCTCGCGCAGCCCAGCGACCTCACCGGCGCCGTCGACCGGGAAGGCGAGCACGTCCGTCGCCTCGTCGCGCGCGCGGTGCTCACGGTTCAGTGCCCGGATGTGCTGCTCGCCGACCAGCTCCACGGACAGGTGGCCGTCCTCGATCCCAGAGGCCTCGAGCGCCGCCGCGACCGCGTCGCGGAGCTCCGCCGGGACGTCGCCGAGCTCGGCGGTCAATCGCGGCGGCCGTCGCCCCCGCCAGTGTCCGGCCCCGGCCGCTCGCGATCGCCGTCGCCCTCCGCGTCCGAGTAGCTTCCGTACGCCGCGACGATCCGCTGCACGAGCTTGTGGCGCACGACGTCCTCGCCGCCGAAACGGACGAACGAGATGTCGGAGACCTCCGAGAGGATCTCGCCGATTACGACCAGCCCCGAGCGTTGGTCGCGTGGCAGGTCGATCTGGGTGATGTCCCCGGTGACGACCATCCGCGAGCCGAACCCGAGGCGGGTCAGGAACATCTTCATCTGCTCGGGGCTGGTGTTCTGCGCCTCATCGAGGATCACGAACGAGTCGTTAAGAGTCCTACCCCGCATGAAGGCCAGCGGCGCGACCTCGATCACCCCCGCTTCGAAGTAGGTGTTGACACGGTCCGGGTCGAGCATGTCGTAGAGCGCGTCGAACAGCGGTCGCAGGTATGGATCCACCTTGGCCTGGATGTCGCCGGGCAGGAACCCGAGCCGCTCTCCGGCCTCCACGGCGGGCCGGGTGAGGATCACCCGGTTCACGTCGCGCGCGTCGAGCGCGGCGACCGCCATCGCCACCGCGAGGAAGGTCTTGCCGGTTCCGGCAGGGCCGATTCCGAAGGTGATCGTGTGGCCGCGGATCGAGTCCACGTAGCGCTTCTGGTTCACAGTCCTCGGAGCGACCTTGGTGTTGCGGTGGCGCCAGATCACGTCGTCGAGGATCTCCGCCGGGCTCTCGCTGGCATCGAGCGCGCCGGTCACGGCCTCGATCGTCCCTGGCGCGATCTCGTGGCCGTGCTCGATCAGGTCGACCAGCTCGTCGACCACCGACGCCGCCGAGCTGACCTCGCCCGGATCGCCGTCGAGGGTAAGCACGTTCCCGCGCAGATAGAGGTCGCAGTCGAGATGTCCTTCGAGCGCCCGCAGCACCGCGTCCTCGGAGCCCGCCAGCTCGGCCGCGACGGCGTTGTCCAGCGTGAGCTGCTTACGCGCCAAGCCGCTCCCGCACCGCCTCGCTGACCCGCTTGCCGTCGGCGCGCCCGTTCACCCTCGGCATCACGATGCCCATCACGCTGCCCATGTCCTTGGGGCCCTCGGCGCCGGCCTCCTCGACCGCGTCGGCGACAAGCTGGCCCAACTCCTCGTCCGAGAGCTCCGCCGGCAGATAGCCCTCGATCAGCTTCGCCTCCTGCTGCTCCGCCTTCGCGCGGTCGCCGCTGCCACCCTCCTGGTAGGCCTCCGCGGCCTCGAGCCGGCGCTTGCGCTCGCGGCGCAGCGCGCCGACCTCGTCCCCCTTGCCGGACTTCGCCTCCTGCTGAAGGGCGTTCGTGATCATCCGCAGCGCGGCGACCCTGTCGCGCTCGCCGGCCTTCATCGCCTCTCTCGTGTCGGCCTGGACCTGATCGAGGATGCTCACGGCTACAGGGTAGCCGCGGCCATGGTGGCGTCCTAACCTGGGCTTCATCTTTCGTCGCCAGGCTCTCACCATGCACTACGGCGGCCCCCACACCTGCCCCAACTGTGGCGAGCGTGTGTCGGCGTTCGCCGCCGGTTGCTCGCTCTGCGGGGCCGAGCTGGACCCCAGCCGCGGCCAGGCTCCGCCAAGCACCGCCGAGCGCATCCGGAGGCAGCTCGGCTCCCTGGCTCGAGGTCGAGGCCCGCGCGGGCGCGCCGGGCACGGGCGCACCGGCTGACGGCAGGTCGAGCCGGGATAGCCTCCGCGCATGCGCACGCAGGCGGCCGCGGGCTACTGGGCGTCGCGCCGGCACTTCCGCTACTACCGGGAGGTCGTCCGCCTCGCCCGGGAGCACGTACCGGCTGGGGGCTCGGTGATCGACGTCGGCGCGCACGAAACGGAGCTGCTGGAGCGACTCGATTGGTTCGAGCGCCGGGTCGCGCTCGACATTCACCACGTGCCTCCGCGCCCGGGGATCGAGGCCGTGGTCGCGGACTTCGACGAGTTCGAGCCGAACGGGCGCTTCGACCTCGCTCTCTGCCTTCAGGTGCTCGAGCACCTGGATCGACCCGAGCCGTTCGCCAGCAAGCTGGTGGATGCGGGCCGCACAGCGATCATCAGCGTCCCGCACCGGTGGGCGCCGTGGGTGACCGAGGAGCACGTCCAGGACCCGGTGGACGAGCGGAAGCTGCGCCGGTGGACCGCTCGGAAGCCAATCGAGACCTCGATCGTCGAGGACCTCGGGATGGAGCGGCTGATCGCGGTCTACCGCGACGACGTCTCGACCCGCTCGAGGAGACCCAGAGGCATCTGGAGGAAGCGAGTGCCCAGCTCGCGGAAGGACTCCTCCTCACCCGTGCAGAGGAACCGGTAGGTCCCCTCGCCGACCCTCGTGGACTCCAGCCCGCGCGCCTCCAGCGTCCGCTGAGCCTTCGCCGCCACCGCGTGGCCGGCGGTGACCAGGCGCACGTCCCTCCCCAGGATGCGCTGCAGCATCGGCGCCACGAGCGGAAAGTGCGTGCAGCCGAGGATCAGCGTGTCCACCCCTGCCTGCCTGAACGGGGCGCAGTGGGAACGCACCGTGGCGACCACCCCCTCGTCGAACGGGAACCCGTTCTGAATGATCGGCGCCAGCTCCGGCGCGGCGACCTCGGTCACCTCGAGCGCCCGCCCCTGTCGCTCGAGCGCCCGCCGGTAAGCGCCGCCCTCGACCGTCGCCGGCGTGGCGAGAACCCCGACCCGCCCCGAGGCGGTGATCGCCGCCGCTATCTCGGCCTCCGGGTCGATCACCGATACCACCTCGACGTCCTCGACCGCGGCGATCTCGCGCGCCCTCTCGACGCCGGCCGACGTCGCAGCGTTGCAGGCGATGATCAGCAGCTTCGCGCCCCGATCGAGCAGGAATTGCGTGTTCTCCTCCACGTAGCGCCCCAACTCCGCGAGCGGCTTCGTCCCGTAGGGGAAGCGGGCGTTGTCGCCGAGGTAGAGGAAGTCCTCCTCGGGAAGCGAGACGAGGCACTCGTGCAGCACGGTCAGGCCGCCGACCCCCGAGTCGAAGACCGCGATTGGAAGCGAGCGCCGCTCCGAGCTCATGCGGCGATTGTCGCGGGTCCGTGTGCCGCTGGGCGCCACGTCGCTCCCGCTAAGGTGCGCCCGATGTTCGAGGCCTGGCAGATCGAGCTGCACGGCCACCGCGTGATCTACCGGATCGCCGGCAGCGGCCCGCCGGTGGTCCTGATCCACGGGATGGTGAACTCTTCACGCCACTGGGAGTCGGTGGCGCTTCGACTCGCCGAGGACTACACGGTGATCGCCCCCGACCTGATCGGGCACGGCGACTCCGCGGCCGTCCGCGGTGACTACTCGCTCGGCGCGCACGCTGCCAGCATCCGCGACCTGCTCGCGGCGATCGGGGTGGACAGTGCGACGCTCGTCGGCCACTCCCTGGGCGGCGGAGTGGCGATGCAGTTCTTCTACCAGTTCCCACAGCGCACTGAGCGACTCGCACTGGTGTCCAGCGGCGGGCTCGGCCGGGAGGTGAGCCCGCTGCTCCGCGGCGCCACGCTGCCCGGGGCGGCGGCGCTCGTGTGGCTCGCGGCCCATCCGCGCCTCCTGTCCGCGCTCGAACGCACCGGTGGGCGGCTGCAGGCGCGCGGCTCCAGTCGGGGCGTTTACCTGCAGGCGGTCGTGCGCGCACTGCGCCCGCTCGAGCAGCCGCAGGCGCGCAGGGCCTTCCTGCAGACGCTGCGCTCGGTGATAGACGCCCGCGGGCAGCGGGTCAGCGCAGTCGACCGCCTTTACCTCCTCGGCCCCGTGCCCACGATGATCGTGTGGGGAGAGCGCGACAACACGATCCCGCTCATGCACGGGCGGCAGGCGCACGAGGCGATCCCTGGCAGCCGCTTCGAGACGCTCCCCGGCGCCGCGCACTTCCCCCATCTGGAGGATCCCGAGGGACTCGCCGCGGTGCTGCGAGACTTCCTCAGCACGACCGAGCCCAGGCGGATCGATGATGCGGACTGGGGCGACGTGGTCTCCCGCGGCTCGCCACGAAGCCGCGCCGCCGGGCCCGCGGCCGCGTAGCCGGTCAGCGCACGAGCAGCAGCGCGAGCCAATCGCCCTCTGCGCGACGCGAACGCTCGGCGAGCCCGCAACGGCCGAACGCAGCGGCGACGTCGTCTGCCTCGCCCTCCAGGAGGCCGGAGCAGATCAGCATCTCGGGGGAGGTCTGCGGATCGGCGGCGAGCCGCTCCGCGACGGTGAGCAGCACCGGAGCGGTCAGGTTGGCCGTCACGGTTCGCGCCACCGGCGCCGGCTCCTCGCGCAGGTTGACGCGGGCCAGCTCCAGCCCGACGCCGTTCGCCGCCGCGTTCTCCGCGGCGGCATCGAGCGCAGCCCGCTCGTGGTCGCAGGCCGCGACCGGCGAGAAGCCCAGCTTCGCGGCGGCGATCGCCAGCACCCCCGAGCCCGTCCCCCAGTCGGCAAGCGGCCCATCCGCCGCCCCGGCCTCGACCAGCCCGAGCAGCAGCTCGAGGCAGAGCCGCGTCGTCGCGTGCGCGCCCGTGCCGAAGGCGCGCGCCGGGTCGATGACGACGTCCACGGTGCCCTCGATGCCCGCGCCGCCATCGTCGACGAGCCACGAGGGCCGGACCCGCAGCCGGTCCCCGATCACCACCGGTCCGTGGAAGTCCCGCCACCGGTCGGCCCAGTCGTCCGGGATCTCGGCCGAGCTGACCTCGACCAGACCCTCGCCGGCGGCCGCCTCGACGTCGGGGAGCGCGGGGAGCTCTCCGGGAGCCCCGTAGATCGCGTACTCGACGTACGTCTCACCGTGCTCCTCCTCCACCCCGCCCGGGACCAGCTCCAAGAGCTCGGCGAGCACCCGCTCCGCGTCCCGGGGCAGGCAGCGGACGGCAAGCCGAATCAAGCGACTATCGGAAGGCGCCGCGGACGCGAGAGAACAGGCCCTCGCGTCCGTCGTGGCTCAGGTTCTTCGGCACGAGCGTCTCGTCGAGCCGCTCGGTGAGCTCGCGCTGCTCCTCGCTGAGGCTCCCGGGGACGATCACGTTGACGAACACGTGCTGGGCGCCACGGGCCGACCCGCGCAGATCCGGCAGCCCGAGCGCGCGCAGGACGAGGCGCTCACCCGGCTGGGTGCCGGGCTTGAGCTCGACCTCGCGCTCGCCCTCCAGGGTCGGCACGGTGACCGTCGTTCCCAGCATCGCCTCGGTGGCCGTGATCTCGAACACCGTCACGAGGTCGGTGCCCTCGCGCTGGAAGCGCTCGTCCTCCTCCACGAGCACCCGGACGTAGAGGTCGCCCGAACGCGCGCCCGCCTCCCCGGTGTGACCCGCTCCGGTGATGCGGATCCGCTGGCCGGACTCGATGCCCGGCGGCACCTCGAGCTCCCAGGTGCGCGTGCCGGCGACCCGCCCCCGCCCGTCGCACTCGGTGCACGGTTCCTCCGGCACGCGTCCGGCGCCCCCGCAGCGATCACACGCTCCGGCCCGCACGAGCTGGCCGAAGGCGGTGCTGCTGACGCGCCTGATCTCGCCGCTGCCGCCGCATTCCGAGCAGGTTCTGATCGGCGTGCCCGGCTCGGCACCGTTGCCGCGGCAGCGCTCGCACGCGGTGACCGCGTCGAAGGAGAGCTCCCGGGTCGTCCCGGTGAGCACCTCGGCCAGCGAGACCTCGACCTCTGCCGCCACGTCGCCGCCCGGCGCGGGGCCCTGGCGCGTGAACCCGAACAGCTCGCCGAACAGCGGATCGCCGCGCCCGAAGAACGACTCGAGGATGTCCTCGAGGCTCCCGAAGCCGCCCGCCCCGGGGCTCCATCCGCCGCTGCGGAGGCCCTCCTCTCCGAACGCGTCGTAGACCCGCCGCCGCTCCGGATCCGAGAGGACCTCGTATGCCTCGGCCGCACGCTTGAACTTCTCCTCGGCCTCGGGGTCGTGCCGGTTGACGTCGGGATGAAGCTCCCGCGCGAGCTTGCGGAACGCCTTCTTGATCTCCGCCTCGCCGGCCCCCCGCTCCACGCCGAGCAGCTCGTAGTAGTCCTGCGCCATCGGCTAACGCTCGTAAACGGTTTCGAAGAAGCGCGACAGCTCCCCGGCCGCCTGCTGCACCGAGGCGATCGCTGTCGCGTAGTCCATTCGCAGCGGACCGACCACGCCAACGGAGCCGAGGTTGCGATAGCCGAGCCCGTAGTTGGCGCCGACTACGCTCATCGAGCGCAGTTCCGGCTCGGGGTTTTCGCCCCCGATCCACAGGAAGACCGAGCGCTCATCCAGAGCGGACCGCAGCATGCGCAACAGGCTCGCGCGTCGCTCCAGCGCCTGCATCAACGCGTCGATTCGGGGGACCTCGGCGACGCGCGGCCCGGAGAGCAGCCGGGCGGCACCGTCCACGTACAGCGTCTCGTCCGCGTGCCGCTCCAGGTCGGTGAACGCCCCGCCGATCCGCTCGAGGAAGGAGCGCTCCGTCTCGCCGAGCTCGGGATCCGCGAGGCGACCCGCGATCATCCGTGCGCCAAGACCCATCCCGCCGAGCCGCTCGTTCAGATAGCTCGCCGCCCACTCGACCACACCCGGGTCAACCGCGTCAGCGAACGTGAACACCTGCTTGTTGACCATTCCGGTCGAGGCGATCACCACCACCATCATCACGCGCGGCTGCAGCAGCAGAACCTCGACCCGGTGGATGCGAGCGCTGCTCGGTGGCGGCGCAGTGACCAGCGCGAGCAGGTCCGTGACGCCCGACAGCGCCGAGGTGGTCTCGCGCATCGCCTCGTCGACCTCGTGACGCATGCGCGCCAGGTCGAGGTCGGTCCGCGGGCGCGCCGGGAGGCGCTGGTCCGATTCGAGCAGGGAGTCCGCGTACACCCGGTAGCCGCTGTCGGTCGGGACCCTGCCGGCCGAGGTGTGGGGATGGTCCAGGTGGCCCGCCACCTCCAGCGCCGCGAGCTCGGCCCGCACGGTCGACGCGCTCCACTCCACCTCCTCACGAGCCGCGATCGCTTGCGACCCCACCGGCCGGCCGGACTCCAGGTAGGCGTCCACGACCCGCCTCAGGATGCGCTGCTGGCGCTCGGTGAGGCTCGTTGCCCGACTCCCGCTGAGCATGGACCGATTGTAGGCAGCGGGGAGGCGCCGCTGGAGCGGGCCGGCGCGGCTCAGCCGAGCTCGAGCGTCGCCTCCGCGTTGCGGATGATCTGGTTGCCGCTCTGCTCGGCAACGGTGTCGGTGACGACGCTGCCGTCGTCCGCCTCCTTCACGGTGGCCGTGACGACGATCTCCTGCTCAGGCGCGCCCATGCCACGGAACTGGACGGACAGCCGCCGCAGCGCGCGCGGGTCCCCCCCGGCCGCCTCGGTGTGGGCGCGCGCCACCTGCGCCATCGTGTAGAGGCCGTGGAGGATGTTGCCCGGGAGGCCGACCGCCTTCGCGAACTCCGGGTCGATGTGGATCGGGTTGTAGTCGCCCGAGGCGCCCGCATAGCGGTGCGGCAGGTACTTGTCAGGCGTGACCCGGAGCTCGGGCAGGCCCTCGCCGGGCTTCAGTTCCGACATGCCCGCAACTGCAAGATCGCGACCGTGTTACGCATGAGACGGTGGGATTCTAGGCGAGGCGGGGGGGCTCGGCACCGACCGTCGCGAATTCAAGCTCAACCATGCAGGCGCGCAGAACTCAGCTTGCCTCGTGCCCGCGCACGCTCCTCGCGGGCGTGGCCGTCGTGGTAGCGCTCGCCCTCGCCGGCCCCGCGGCGCCCGCACATGGCTCGCCGCTGGACGGCAACGGCGTGTGGATCTGGTACGTGAGCCAGTCGGGTGGCTCCGCCGAGAAGATTGCCAAGAAGGCCAACAAGCACAACGTGGACACGGTGCTGGTCAAGAGCTCCGACGCCGGCAACTACTGGAGCCAGTTCTCGCCCGGCCTCGTGCAGAGGCTCCATCAAGGCGGGCTCGACGTGTGCGCGTGGCAGTTCGTGTACGGCAAGGATCCACGCCCCGAGGCGCGCAAGGGAGCGCAGGCTGTCGAGAACGGCGCCGATTGCCTGGTGATCGACGCCGAGAGCCACTACGAGGGGAAATACAAGGCAGCCCACCGCTACATCGACGAGCTACGGGACCACGTCGGCAAGGACTACCCGGTCGCGCTCGCGAGCTTCCCGTACGTGGACTACCACCCCTCGTTCCCCTACTCAGTGTTCCTCGGCAAGGGCGGCGCGCAGTTCAACGTGCCGCAGATGTACTGGAAGACGATCGGCACCTCGGTGCGCAGGGTCTACTCGCACACGTACGAGGTCAACGCCCCCTACGACCGCCCGATCTTCCCGCTCGGGCAGACCTACCTGAACCCGAGCCGCAAGCAGGTGGTCAAGTTCCGAAAGCTGGGCCGAAAGTACGACGCCGGCGGCGTCAGCTGGTGGTCGTGGCAGGAGACGCACGGGCACGAGTGGCGCTGGATCGGCAAGAAGCTGAACAACGACACGGGCCAGGCCTCGGCATCACAGGCCAGCGCGGCGGCCGGCTATCCCGTCGTGGGGGCCGGCGACCGCGGCGATCTGGTCGTGTGGACCCAGCAGCTGCTCGAGGCCCACGACCACAGCGTGGAGATCGACGGAACCTACGGCGACGAGATGGTGGAGGCGGTGCGTGCCTTCCAGGCCGCCACGGGGCTTGCGCCAACCGGCGCGGTCGACGACGCGACCTGGCGCGAGCTGCTCACCCGCGAGCCCGAGCCCGTGAACTGGTCGAGGCGCGGCTCGCCGGCCGGCGCGAGCGCTCCCGACTCCGCGTCGCTCGAGGCGCTCCGCTTCGAGCTCCCGCTGACGCCGGGGCGGCCCTAATGCCCTAGCCGGCGCGCCTGCGGCGCGCCGCGGCGCGCGGCGCGTCCGGCCAGGTCGAGAGAAGCAGCGCCACACCCAACGCGACCAGCACGGTGAGCATGGCCGCGTATGCGGCCCCGGCCGCCCCCGACTCGAGATCGGAGACCGTCCTCAGCGCCGCCAGGAGCGCCCCGGCGGGAAGCGCGAGCAGGGCGAGCGCCGGCAGCCACGCCTCGTCGCGCCGGTTCCTGACCGCCGCCCAGCCGGACAGGAAGGCAAGCAGCGCTATCCAGGAGCCGGCGAAGCGGCCCCCCAGCGGCGGGAGGTCGAACGGGCTGGCGCCCGAGAGCCAGGTCGGGTCGATCCACAGGGCGAGCGCGAGAAGCCCCAGCAGTCCCGCAACGATCCCGAACGCGAGCCGGGCCCGCTCCTCGAGCGGGACCGCCTTGCGCCGCCGCCCCTCCTGGGGGGTGAGCGCCAGGATCCCGATCATGATCAGCGAGAACGCCGCGAACAGGACGACCCACGCCCAAGCCTGCATGCGATCGAAGTCGAACACATCGGTGTGCGCGAGCGTGATCACGAAGACCGAGACAGACAGCACGACCGCTGCGGCGACGAGCGCGCGAACCTGCGGCCACGGCACCGGAAACGCCACCGCGTAGAGGACGGCCGCCCCGACGTAGACCCCGCCGGCGAACGCGGCGAGCGGCTCGGGATCGAGCCCCCACGCGAAGAAGCTCCCGGTGGCTCCGGGCACGGCGAGCAGGGCGATTCCGCCCAGCCCGGCGGCCAGCACCAGCACGAGGAAGGCCCCGCGCCGGACCAGCGTTGCGAGGGCAACCCCGTTGGCCAGCACGAACCGCAGGCTGAGCAGGAAGATCCACAGGGTCTGGATCCCGAACGCGATCGTCACCACGACCTCCAGCTCCTGCGCCGCCGTGAACGCGGCGAGCGGCGCGAACGTCATCGGGACCGCGATCGCCAGCGCCGCCCACGCGAGCCAGCGCGGCAGCACGCCGGAGCGAAGCGCGGCGACGCCGACCCCGAGCAGGAAGAGCGCCACGAACAACCCGGAGACCATGCGCGCGGACAGGTAGAAGTCGAGCAGGGCCTCGACAACCGGGCCCGAGAAGCCCGCGCCGCCGTTCGCGATCAGGGTCGCGTCCGCGGCCAGCCCGGCGGCCGCCACCACCGGCCCCGCGACGCCTCCCACGAGGCCGATCAGCGCCCAGCCCTCGCCCTCCTGCTCCCGCTCGCGCAGGAGGCCGAACAGCGCCACGACGAAGACGACGTAGAAGAGCAGGGCCAGCGCGCCCGCGAACCCCGTGACGACGCCGAACGCCTCGTCCGCATACTGCGCGCGAATCTCGTCGGCCGGGCTGCCGAGCGTGGGCGCGCCGAGGACCTCCATGTTCTCGATCGCGACGCCGAGGAAGTAGCCGAGCCCCGCGACTCCGGCGATCCGCCGCAGTCCCCAACCTCCCCAATCGAGCGCCGGCATCGCGACTACCGCAACCTCTACCCGCCGCGGACGATGTCGGTCCAGGTGCCCCTCACCGTCTCCTGGCCGTCCTGGTTGACGGACACCGACTCGAACTCGTAGAAGGTCATGTCGTCCTTCTCACGCAGGTCGGAGAGACGTGCCGTCGTGGTCACGAGGTCACCGGCGCACACCGGCTCGCCCCACTCGAACACCTGGCTGCCGTGCACCATCGCCGCGAGGTTGATCCCGACCTCGGGGTCGATCACGGCCGGGCCGACCGCCGGGGCGCTGTACACGACGCAGAACATCGGCGGCGCGACCACGTTGCGGTAGCCGGCTTTCCGCGCCGCCTCGGGGTCGTGATGCACCGGGTTGGTCTCCCTTACCGCGTTCGCGTACTCGCGGATCTTCTCGAGACCGACCTCGTACTCGACGGCCGGCCACTGCTTACCGATCAGATCCTCGTTCACCGCCACGGCGGCGGGATTCTATTGCGCGAGGCCGGATTCCCGGAAGCGGCGGCGGCGGCCGTAGGTCGCCGCCGCGACGATCGCCGCGACGATCCCCCCGCCGACCAGCACTAGAACCGCGGGCCGCAGCGCCGCGAAGAACCCCTCGAACAGGTCGTCGCCGAGCACGATCGCGGGGTCGGCGCGATTCTCGGCCGTGCGTGCGACCGCAACCGTGTAGTCGCCCCCCGCGGGCACGTCGACGTCGCCGATCGAGACGCGCTCCCCGAACCCGCCCCCGATCTCGCTCGACGCCCCGCCCCGATCGAGCTCCACCGGCGGCCCGCCGCCGGCGCCGCGAATCTCGAGCCGCAGGTCCCGCGGAGGATCGAGCGTCTGGTTCTCTCCCAGGTGGACGGCCTCCTGGAAGTAGACGGTCACATCGCCTTCAGGGAGATTCAGGGTCTCCTCGCCGGGCACCGGGACGGTGCCGTAGCGGTCACTCGCGGTGAACGCCTTCACGGCGCCGAAGATGATCACGAACAGGATCGCCGCGACGAGCGCGACGGCCAGCGTGAGATACGCGGCGAGGTAGGAGGGCGGCCGCTTGCCCGGCTGCGCGCTCACTTGCTGTCCAGCTCGAGCACCGAGAGGAAGGCCTCCTGCGGGACCTCGACCCGGCCCACCTGCTTCATTCGCTTCTTGCCGGCCTTCTGCTTCTCGAGCAGCTTGCGCTTGCGGGTCACGTCGCCGCCGTACAGCTTCGCGGTCACGTCCTTGCGCAGAGCCTTGACAGTCTCGCGCGCCAGCACCCGCGAGCCGATCGCGGCCTGCACGGGCACGTCGAAGAGCTGGCGCGGGATCGTGCGCTGGAGGCGCTCGACCAGCGCCTTGCCGGTCGGATACGCGTTGTCGCGGTGGACGACGATCGACAGCGCGTCGACCTGCTCCCCCGCGAGCAGCACGTCGAGCTTCACCAGGTCGGAGGCGCGCTGTCCGATCGGCTCGTAGTCGAGCGACGCGTAGCCGCGCGTCCCCGACTTGAGCTGGTCGTGGAAGTCGAGCACGATCTCGGCCAGCGGCAGGTCGTGCTGGAGCTGCACCCGCTCCGGCGAGAGGTAGTGCATGTCCACGTGGGTCCCGCGCTTCCCCTGGCACAGCTCCATCACCGCGCCGACGTACTCGGCAGGGGTCACGATCGTCCCGCGGATATACGGCTCGAGGATCTCCTCCACGTCGGCGGGGTCGGGCATCTCGGCGGGGCTGTGCACCTCTGCGACCTCGCCGCCACGCAGCCGCGCCTCGTATCGCACATTCGGAGTGGTGGCGAGCAGCTCGAGGTCGTACTCGCGCTCCAGCCGCTCGCGCACGATGTCCATGTGCAGGAGGCCGAGGAACCCGCACCGGAACCCAAACCCGAGCCCCTCCGAGGTCTCCGGCTCGTACGACAGCGCGGTGTCGTTGAGCGCCAGGCGCTCCAGCGCATCGCGGAGGTCCTCGTACTGGTCGGTGTCGATCGGGAACAGGCCGCAGAAGACGACCGGCTTCACCTCGCGGTAGCCGGGCAGCGGCTGGGCCGCCGGACCGGCGCGCGGTGCCAGGGTGTCGCCGACCCGCAGCCGGGCGACGTCCTTGATCCCCGTGATCACGTATCCGACCTCGCCCGCCGCCATCGCCCCGGCCGGGCGCATCTCCGGGGTGAGGTGGCCCATCTCGTCGATCTCCGCCTCGGTCCCGGCCTGCACGGCGACGATCGCCTCGCGGCTGGACAACCGCCCGTCGACCATCCGCACGTAGGCGACGACCCCCCGGTACTGGTCGAACTCGGAGTCGAAGATCAGCGCGCGGGCGGGCGCCTCCGGGCCCCCCGCCGGAGGAGGGATGCGCTCGACGATCGCCTCCAGCACCTCCTCCACCCCCGCTCCGGTCTTCGCGGAGATCCGCAGAACGCCGGCGGGATCGCCGCCGAGCAGGTCGGCGATCTGGCCGGCGACCACGTCGGGCTCGGCGCTCGGGAGGTCGACCTTGTTGACGACCGGGATCAGCTCCAGGCCGGCCTCGATCGCGGCGTAGGTGGTGGCCACCGTCTGCGCCTCGACCCCCTGGGCGGCGTCGACGACGAGCAGGGCGCCCTCGCAGGCCGCGAGGCTGCGGGAGACCTCGTAGGAGAAGTCCACGTGACCCGGGGTGTCGATCAGATGCAGCCGGTAGGTCTGCCCGTCGGACGCGCGGTAGGCCACGCGCACCGCCTGGGCCTTGATCGTGATCCCGCGCTCGCGCTCGAGCTCCATCGAGTCGAGCATCTGCGCGCGCATCTTCGCCGGGTCCACGGCGTCGGTCAGCTCGAGGATGCGGTCCGCGAGCGTCGACTTGCCGTGGTCGATGTGGGCGATGATCGAGAAGTTCCGGATGTCGTCCACGCCGGTAGGATCGCAATCGATGCGCGGTCGCACACTCGGCCTCGCGTGGCTGGCGCTGACCGCGGGACTTCTGACAGCCGCGGGCGGGGGGTCCGCGGCGCCGCAGGCCCGCGCTGTCGTCCCGGATCCCGTGCCGTGCGCCGGCCTGGCGTGCTGGGATCCCGAGCCGACCACCGAGCCGTGGCAGCTGCAGTTACAGGGGGCGATCGACCTCTCGGTCCCCGCGCCGGTCTACGACCTCGACCTCGACAGCGCGGAGGGCGTGGTGGACGCGATCCACGCCCAGGGGGACCGGGCGATCTGCTACATGAGCGCCGGGACCTACGAGGCGTTTCGCGACGACGCGGACGAGTTCCCGCACCGCGTGCTGGGCAAGCGGCTGGAGCGGTTCGACAACGAGCGCTGGCTCGACATCCGCAAGCTCGAGCTCCTGAAGCCGATCATGGAGGCCCGCCTCGATCGCTGTCAGGCCAAGGGCTTCGATGCGGCCGACCCCGACAACGTCGACGGCTATCAGAACGGGACGGGCTTCCCGCTCCGCAAGCGCCACCAGCTGGAGTACAACGCCTGGATCGCGAACGCCGTGCACGAACGCGGCATGGCCGTGGGGCTGAAGAACGACCTCGGCCAGGCCGAGCGGCTGCTGCCCTACTTCGACTTCGCGGTCAACGAGCAGTGCTTCCAGTACCACGAGTGCGGCGTGCTGGACCCGTTCGTCGCGGCCGGCAAGCCGGTCTACGGGGTCGAGTACAGGGTGGGGCGAGCGCGGTTCTGCGAGCGCTCGATCGCCCACGGCTTCAGCACGATCAAGAAGCGCTTCGGCCTCATGGCGTTCAGGAAGACGTGTCCTCCAGCGCCTTCAGGGCGCGCTCGAGGTCGGTGAACCACTCGAAGCGGATCGCCTTCCCTTCGCGGAACGTCCACAGATGGCTTTGGCCGACGACCGTGTCCATGCCTCTTTCATGCAGGCGGACGTGCATTCGGATCAGCGCGGCGACGCGGTCACCCGACTCGACCAGGCGATCGACTTCTATCTGCGCACCCCCGAAGATCTCGCGGACCCGTCGCAGGGCGCCCTGGTACTCGTCGAATCCGCTCCGCGTCCCCGGCTCGACCGCGTCCTCGGGGTTCACCCACTCGATGTCGCGGTGCATGAACTCGCGGGTGCTGGCGTGTCGCGCCGGTTGAACGCCTGAGGCGGCGGACGATGTCCGCGTTCTCACCCACACCCCCAGTATGTCGCGCGGGTGAGAAGCGGTCAGGCCGTCGCCCGCGATTGTCTCAGTCCTTCTTGCCACCTCTGCGGCCGCGCATCAGCCGGCGGATCTGCTCGAGCTCGGGCACCCCCAGGGCGGTGAGCGCGACGGCATAGACGACGAGCCCCGACGACAGGCCCCACGTCATCGAAGCGATCTGCGCAGCCAGGGAGCGGCCGAGCGCATCGTCCAGCGTCGACCACACGAAATAGGCGGTTCCGGCGAGCGCCGCCGAGGCGAGCGCGATCCGCGAGCAGCTCGAGACCAGCTTCCCGAGCTCCAACCCCCCGAGCGTGTCACGGAGGACCACGCACTGCGCGATCACGCTCGCGACGGTAGCGACGGCGGTCCCGACCACGATCCCCGCGACGCCGTACGACGCGTACAGCGCCAGGGCAACGAGCGCCGTGATGGCGAGGTTCGCGGCCGAGATCGCGCTCGGCACCCAGGGCCGCTGGAGGCTGAAGAAGGTCCTGCTGAGGAGCAGGAAGATCCCGTTGAAGGGAAGCGAGAACGCGAACCAGAACAGGGCCGTCGAGACCAGCTGGGTCTGGGAGGGACCGAACTCGCCGCGCTCGTAGATCAGCCGGGTCATCGGCTCGGAGAGGACCAGGATCGCGGCTGCGGCCGGGAGCAACAGAAGCACGATCTGCCTCATGCCGTTGGTCATCGTCGCGCGCAAACCGCTGTACTCACCACGGGCGGCGAGGCGCGAGAGGGTCGGGAAAACCACGGTCGCGACGGCGACCGAGAACATCCCCTGGGGAAGCATGTAGATCCGGAATGCCTTGTCGATCGCCGCCGGCGCGCGGTCCGAGACGAGCGTGCCAAAGAAGCTGTTGATGACCAGGTTGAAGTTGATCAGCCCGAGGCTGATCGTCACCGGGAGCATCAGCACCAGCACCCGCCGCACCGCGGGGCCCTTCCAGTCGAACACCCGCTGAAGGCGAAACGGCGTGTTGCGGAGGTCGAACGCGACCAGTGCGAGCTGCACCGCCGTTCCCACCAGCACCCCGATCGCGTACGCGTAGATCCTGTCGCGCTCCGGGAACGCCGGCGCGAGCCCCACCAGCACGGCGATGATCGCCAGGTTCCAGAAGAACGGCGCTATCGCGAACACGGCGAAGCGCTCGTAGCTGTTCAGGATCCCGACCACGAGCCCCGAGACGCCGAGCATCAGCAGGATCGGGAACAAGAGTCGCGAGAGCGCCACCGTGAGGTCGTCGAGCCGGCCGGCGAAGCCCGGCGCGAAGACCTCCATCACGAACGGGGCGACGAGGATGAACAGCGCCGTGAGTGCGCCGATGACGAGGATTGCCATGAAGATCAGCGTCGAGGCGAGGCGGAACGCCTCCCGCCTCTCGCCGCGCTCGAGGTGCTCGGCGAAGACCGGCACCAGGGCGGCCTGGATCGCCTGGTCCGCGAACAGCGCCCGAACCAGGTTCGGGACCTGGAAGGCGATCGTGAAAGCCGACATTGGCCCCTTCACCCCGAAGTAGCCGGCGGCGACGATCTCCCGCACCAGACCGGCGATCCGCGACAGTCCGGTGGCGAACGAGAAGAAGGCCGTCGAGCGCGCGAGCCGGCCCGCCTCCTCGCGTCGAGGTTGCTCGGTGGGCCCCGCGACGGGCTCCCCCGGCACCGCCTCGAAGGTGCCCGTGCCTGGGTCCCGGTGACTGTCAGTCGCTATAGTCACGCGCCGCCCGATGGCCAACATCGCCTCGCAGAAGAAGCGGATCCGGCGCACCGAGCGCGAGCGGCTCGAGAACCGCCGCCTGTCCGGTGCGGTCGGCACGCACTTCCGTCGCTTCGAGCGGGCGGTTTCCTCGGGGGACGAGTCCACTGTGGAGAGCGAGCACCGCGAGCTCGTCTCGCGCATCGACAAGGCCGTGCGGAAGGGCGCCCTTCACGCCAACGCCGGCGCGCGCAAGAAGAGCCGCGCGGCGAGAATCCGCGCCGGCGCCTAACGCCGGCCACCGCTCAAGCGCCCGCGGCGCCGGTCGCGTCCCTGACGGCGAGGGTGAGGGCGACCCGCTCGTCGTACTCGGACCCGCCGCGACACCAGATCTCGAGGTCCGCGACCGCGACGATGGCTCCGCGCAGCTCCGCGATCGAGGTTCCGCGGAGGCCACGGACCAGCATCTTCGCCGCGTACGGATGCATGTCGAGCTCCGAGGTGACCTGCTTCTGCGAGCGGCCGGACTCGAGCTGCTCGAGCGCGCGGTGCGCGCGTCGCAGCCGCGCGCCGAGCGCGTAGACCAGGCCGGTCACGGTCTCGCCCTGCGCGGCGAGGCGCTCGGCGGCCAGCACCGCCTCGGCCGGGCGGCGCTCGATCAGGGCGTCCGTCAGGGCCCAGACCACGGCCTCCGAGGTGTTGGCGACCATCGCCTCCAGGTCGGCGAGGGAGACCTCCTCTTCCGGGCCGGCCCACAGCGCCAACCGGTCGAGCTCGTTCGCGAGCCGGACCGTGCTCGTTCCCATCCGCTCGACCAGGAGCCGTGCCGCCGCGACGTCGAGGTCGAAGCCGCGCTCCGCCGCGTCGGCGACGAGTCGCCGCGGTAGGTCGCGTTCGCGCGGGGCGTCGTAGCCGAGCAGCTCGCCGCCGGCGCTCTTCACCGCCGCACCCAGCTTCGCCGGCGCCTTCCCGTGCGCCACGAGCACCACGGTGGTATCGGCATCGAGCTGCTCGAGCGCGGATGCCACCTTTCCCGCCTGCGCGGCAGACCAGCGCTCGACGCCGTCGGCGAGCAGGTAGCGGCGCGACGCCGTCAGCGACATGGCGGGGATCGCGGCGATCAGGGCGGCGGCGTCCGGCGCGCCTCCGTCCCGGGCCTCGAACACCTCGAGCGCGCCCGGGCCGCCCTCGCGCTCCGCGCGCGCCCGCAGGCGAGCCAGCGCAGCGTCGATCTTCGCCTCGTCGCTCCCCGCGATCAGGTAGGCGGGCTTGATCTCGCCCGGCATGAGCCGAGTGTATTCGCCGTCGCGGCCGATTCACGCACGACCGGGGCGCTTCAGAGCGTGGTCAGGCCCCCCGAAGCGCGGCTACGGACTCAGTACCCGCCGCCGCCGCCGCCGCCGCCGGTGCCGCCGCTCTGCTCGGTCTCCGTCAGCGGCGGCTGGGACGTCGTCGTGCTGGTCGTCGTCGGCTTGGTGGCCGTGGTGGTCTTCCCACCACCGCCGCCGCCGCCGCCAGACGGCTCGATGACCGTCGTAGTGTCGTCGCCGCCGCACGCGGCGACCCCGATTCCGGCTCCGATTCCGAGTGCCGCCGCGACTGCGACGATGACTGCGCGCTTCATGCTGCTGTCCCCTTCCGTGTCGCCTCCAGGTCGCCGCGCAGCCTAACGAAGTCATTCCGGCCCGGCTGTCCAGCCGCGGTCCGCCACCGCGATCTCAACGTCGCCGTCGCGGTCGGTGCGCAGCACGGGCACCCCGTGCTCGTCCAGGGTGGCCACCGTCGGCGGCGCCGGGTGACCGTAGGGATTGTCGTCGCCGACGGAGATCACGGCGACCCGCGGGACCGTGCGGTCGAGCAGCCCCTCGAGGGCGGTGTCCTCGCTGCCGTGGTGAGCGACCTTTAGGGCGTCCACCGGGCCCGGGTGGAGTGGGACGGACTCCGCCTCCGCATCGCCGGTGAGCAGCATCGAGAAACCGTGCCAGCGAGCAAGCAGGACAATCGAGAGCGCGTTCGGATCGATGGCCGGTTCCCCCGTGCCGGCCGGGTTCGCTCCGGCGTCCGGAGCGGGACTCGGCACCTGCCCCGCCACCGGCTCTGTGGCGCGCCGGATCAGCAACGCCCGCGGCGGCCACAGGACGTCTAGCCGGAGCCCTCCGGAGCGAATCGTCTCGCCCTGCGCGACCCGCACCGGCGTTACGCCGGCGGCGCGCGCTTCGCCGAGCAGCTCCGGGCCGGCGCGCGTAGATCAGCGAGTGGACGGAAAGCACGCCGAGCACCTCGGTGACGCCGCCGGCGTGGTCGAGCTGATCGTGAGTGACCACCACGGCGGCGAGCTCATCCGCGCTCTCGTCGGCGAGCCGTTCGGCGATGTCGGAGCCGGGCGGGCCGCCGTCGACGAGCACCGGGTCCCCGTCGGCCGGCTCGAGCAGGATCGCGTCACCCTGACCGACGTCGAGGACGGTGATCTCGAGGCCGGGGTCGCTCGCCGCGCTCGCCGGCGCTACCGCACCGCCGGGCACCTGGCTCCCCCGCGAACCCGCGACGTGCAGCGCCACAAGCGCGCCGATCGCGAGGAGCGCAAGCAGCGGCATGCGGACGGCGAGCCCGGCGCGGCGGCGGGCGATCGCCCCGGCAAGCCACCCGGCAAAGAGCAGACCGAGGTACGAGCCGAGCACGGCGCCCGCCGGGAGTCCCAGGTCGGCGAGGGCCCAGTCCGGCGCCGCCATCCAGTGGGCGACCTGGGCTACGTAGGCGATCAGCAGACTGTTGAGCGAGTTGAGCGGCTCGACCGGGAGCAGCGGCAGCTGACCCGCCATCGCGACAAGCATCCCGAGCCACATCACCGGAGCGACGGCGGGCAGCGCGAGCAGGTTCGCGGGCAGAGCAGTGACAGAGAACGATTCGAAATGGTGCGCCATCAGCGGCGCGGTCGCGAGGGTTGCCGCGATCGTCACCGCGGCGCCCTCGGCGAGCGCCCGGCGCCACGAGAGCGGGGCGCGACTGCGGCGCTCGCCGAGCCGCCTGAAGAGCCATTCGCGGATCCCCTCGGCCCACAGCAGGATTCCGACAACGGCGGCGAAGCTGAGCTGCCACCCCACGTCCCCGCTCGAGCGCGGGTTGACGGCGAGCGTCACGAACGCCGCAAGCAGAAGCGCGTACCAGCGCGAGCTGGGGCGTCCGGCGAGCGCCGCGACGATCCCGGCGGCCCCCATCACCGCGGCACGCTGGATCGAGGGGCCGGCGCCGGTCACCGGCACGTAGAGCGCGATCAGCGCCACCACGGCGATCAGCCTCGTGCGCACCGACAGGTTGAGCGCGGCGAGCAGCGGCACCGCGAGCAGCGCAAGCAGAAGCACGTTCTGACCGCTAACCGCCAGAAGGTGAGCGAGCCCGGATCGCTTGAACTCCGCGACGGTCGCAGGGTCGATGCGGTCGTCCTGGCCGAGCACGAACCCGCGGGCCAGCGCCGCCTCCGGCACGTCCATTCCACGCTCCAGGGCCGCTTCGGCGCGGTCGCGAACACGATCCGTCAGGGCCACGAGTCCACCGCGGCGCCGGCCCGTGAGGGAGATCCGCTCGGCTTGGAGCACCTCCCCGATCCCGAACCGGCGCAGGTATGCAGCCTCCCACTCGGAGGGCTCGCGCAGCGTGCCCGTCGCTCGGACCTCGCGGCCAACCGGAAGGTCCGGGACCGGCTCGGGTGCCTCGAGAAGCAGGCGGCCGTCAGCCGTCTGCACCCGAACGGAGACGATGCCGTCGGTTCGTCGGGGGACCGCCGTCACGAATCCACGCGCGGTCGCCCGCTTCCCTTCCGGCCCTTCGAATGCGCCGCCGTCGATGGCCGCCAGGCGCGCGGTGCCCGCGATCAGGCCGACCGCGCCTGCGGTGAGCGCGACCAGGCACAGCCACCGGCCGAGCCCAGCACGCCGGTCCCGCGGGCGGCGGACGGCGAGCGAGATCGCCAACGCCGCGAGGACGATCAGGACCCCGGGACCGTTCTCGCCGGGGTCCGCGATGGCAATGAACGGCGACGCGGCGATCCCCGCCGTCGCCCCGCCCAAGGCCGCGAAGCGCCATTCGATCTGCGGCGCCGCTCGAGACCCGCGCGGCGGAACCGGTGCCTGTGCCATCCGGGCGATCGTGCCCCCGCCCGGCACACAACTGGTGCGCGGATGAACAGAACCCCGCCTGGAAGGTCAACAGTTGTTGCGCGGCGATCCAACCGAGCGCTACTGTGCGAACGAGCGTGAGGCTGGAGAAGCGAAGCTCGACGGCGAACGCAGGGTCAGCGATGCTCGCCCTCTGCCTTGCCGCGGCGCTCTACGGCACCCTGGCGATGCCGGCCTGGGCCGGAACCGCCTACGTCGCCAACGACCCCGACGGCAGCGTCTCGGTGATCGACACACGAACACGACCGTGGGGAGCCCCATCGACGTCGGGAGGTCCCCGCGCGTGCTGGCGATCACCCCCGATGGGCGCTTCGTGTACGTGGCAAATCGGGCCTCTCACAACGTCTCGGTGATCAAGACCGCCAGTCAGCGGACTGTGGGGAGCCCGATCAGGGTCGGCCGTCAGCCCCGGGGGATCACGGCCAGCCCCAATGGCGAGCGTGTCTACACCGCCAACCGCACATCCGACGACGTCTCGGTGATCAAGACCGACAACAATCGGACCGTGGATAGGGTCAACGTCGGGAGCCGCCCCCATGGCATAACGATCACCCCGAACGGGCGCCGCGTCTACGTCGCCAACAACGACGACAACGACGTCTCGGTGATCAAGACCTCCAATAACCGGACTGTGGGGAGCCCGATCGGGGTCGGGAACGGTCCTGAGGGGATGGTGGCCAGCCCGGACGGCAACCGTGTCTACGTCGCCAACTTCTTCGCCCGAACCGTTTCGGTGATCGAGACCGCGACCAACCACACCGTGGCGACGATCGCGGTTGGCGGCGGCCCCACAGGAATCGCGATCACCCCCAACAGCGCCCGCGTCTACGTCGCCAACGAGTCGGACGGCACCGTCTCAGTGATCGATACAGCCACCAACACGGTTGTCGGGGCGCCGATCGCGGTCGGGGCGACCCCGGTCTCGGTCGCGATCACTCCCAGCGGTACCCGTGCGTACGTCGTCAACCGCGGCTCCGACAACGTCTCGGTCGTCGACACCTCAACGAACCTGGTTCTCGGGGGTCCGATAGGCGTTGGGAACGGCCCCCGCGGGATCGCGATCACGGACCGTCCACCTTGAGCCCAACCATCGGCCGCCAGCGACAACTGGCAAAGGAGTCTGAATCCGGAGCCCGGCTCACTGCTCAGGGCTGCAGCCTCGCCCGGAGCGCCTCCATCGTCGCCGGGCCGATGCCGCTGATCTGATCCAGCTCGTCGACCGACGACAGCCCGCCGTGCTGATCGCGGTAGTCGATGATGTTCTGCGCGGTTACGGGCCCGATCCCCTCGATCGTGTCGAGCTCCTCCAGGGTGGCTGTGCCGAGGCCGATCGGCCCGTCGGTCGCGGCGCCGCCGGCGCTCGCCGTCGACCCCCCCGCGACGCGTCCCGGAACGACCACCTGCTGGCCGTCGCTGAGCGGTGCGGCCAGGTTGATCCCTTCGAGCGCCGCGGGCCCGGCCGGGCCGCCCGCGCGCTGCACCGCGTCGGTGACCCGCGATCCGGCCGGGAGCCGGTAGACGCCCGGCTCGCGCACGGCACCCGCCACGTGGACGACCACGTCGCGCCCGGATGCGCCCCCGACGTCGACCGGGGCCCCGCTCCCCTCCGAGGTTTCGGCGAAGCTCACCCCGCCCGGAGGGGACCCCTGATCGTCGGCGGAGCGGATCCAGCGTGCGCCGAGCAGCAGCAGCGCCACGGCGACGGCGCCGTAGACGAGGATCTGCGAGCGGCTGAGATTGGCCACCGCCCCGGATGATCCGCGTCCGACAGTCGCCGGTGGCGCGCGGAATCGAACTAATCAGCGACGGCTGAAGCCGGAAGCCCGACCAAGTCTGGCCGAGATCGGCGTCATATGGCCCAGGGCTCGGCTCGCGTGTCGCCGATCCAGGTGTCGATGCGTTTCCACCAGGTAAAGAGCCAGTCGACCTGCTCCTCGCGCGAGGCCGGTACCTCCTCGCGCGGGACGAACCAGGTCAGGGCGTGGACGGCAGAGTCCATCGGCAGGCCCCGCCACAGGTCGACGGCGCTGCTGAGGTCCTCGAGGCCCGTGTGGGCGACGAAGACGACCTCGGCCTGCGGGCATACGTCGAGCGCCGCAAGCGCGCCGCCCGGCCGGGGCGCCATCACGTGGCGCATCCGCCGGGCGCGCTCGGCGTCCTCGTGGCGGCCCCGCTCCTCGAGCTTCGCGATCGAGCGTACGCGGCGCCTCTCGGTGATGTTCCCGCCCTCGGGAAAGATGATCAGCGAGTCCCGATCGCCCATTCCGGCGGCAAGCTCCTCGATCCCCTCGATCAGCTCGCCTCCGGCTCCGGGACGCGGGTTGGGCGAGACGAACTGACACGGCAGGCGGCCGAGCAGCGTGTCGATCATCGGCTCCCACTGGAAGGTGTCCTTGAGGACAATTCGGGGGCGCCGCTGCCGCTGGCAGACCGTATGTACGAGCAGGAACGAGTCGCCCGGCCCGGCGTGGCGGGAGAGCACCAGCCGGGGCGCATGCTCCTGACGCTTTCCGCTCTCCCTTATGTCAAGACGGACGTCGAAGGTACGCTGCCCGACGCTCACGACTCGATCGAGGAACCAGGCGAGCAGGCGGTAGTGCGCATCCATGAAGCGCTCCCGGCGAATCGCCCAGCCGAACCCGCTCGCCACCCACAGCCCGAACGCCGCCAGCAGGACGATGGCCTCGACCGCCAGGTAGACGACCGCGAACCAGAGGAGCCGCAACGGGCGCCAGCGCCCCGGCACGAAGCGGGAGGCGAGCGCGGCGACGATCGCCGCGACCGGCAGAGTGACTAGGGCGACCAAGGCGACCGCGAGGGCTAGCGGGGCGAAGACGACGCGCCGCAGCCAGCGGGGTGGCAACGGCATCTCAGCCGCCCTGCCCCACTCCGGCCAGGTAGCGCCCGGTCGCGGTGCGCGCCCGCTCGATCGCAGAGCCGATCCGCCGCCTGTCTCGATAGCGGAGCTGGCGCAGGTCGTTGAACGCGAGTCCCTCCGCGTCGGCGGGAAGCACGTGGGCCGTGACGCTCTCCGGCAGCCGCTCGATCTCCTCGACGAAGCGATGGCGCCGTCCGATCTCGAAGGCCGCCAGCGCGACCTCGACCGGATTGCGAGGCTTCCGTAGGGGGTTCTCGATGCGCCCCACGTGGAGCACGTAGACCTCGGTCGCCCCAAGCTCGAGCGCCCGGCCGACGGGGATGCTGTGAACCAGCCCGCCGTCCATGTGGTGCTCCCCGTCGATCTCGACCGGCGGGAAGAGTCCCGGGACGGCGCTGGAGGCGAGGATCGCGGGAACGAGCGGGCCGTCGGAGAACCATCGGGGACCCGCGCGCTCGACGCTCGCCGCGACGCACTGGAATGGCACCTCAAGCTCGGCGAACGTGCCGGGCAGGTGTCGCTCGAGTATCGCTCGCAGCGGGCGCAGCGAGTGCAGGTGCGTCCTCGTCCGCAACAAGGTGGAGAGTCGCCCGATCAGCGCCCCGTCAAGGACCTCGGAGGCGGCGAGCTCGTCCCAGAGGCGCGTCAGGCGCTCGACGCCCGGCAGCCCCGGGTGCGCGGCCATGACCGCGCCGTTGACCGCGCCGATCGAGGTCCCGACGACGAGATCCGGCGCGATCCCGGCCTCGGTGAGGGCCTGAAGCATCCCGACCTCGGCCGCACCGTGCACCCCGCCACCGCCGAGAGCGAAACCGACGCACGCCTGCTTCCTCGTGTTGCCCACGCGCAGACTTCTACACGAGTTCGCGGCGCCCCCGGCGCCTCGGCGCCTTCCATCCACACCTCGGCGACGTCGGCGCCGCCCTCTCCCATGCTGGAATCGGGGCGGTGGCGCGCGGATTCGGGCCAATCAGCGGGCGCCGAAGCCGCTCAGGCCCTCCACCTCCTCTTCGGTGACCTCAACGCGCTCGACGACGGCGCCGCGCGGGCCGTCATGGGCGAAGCGCACCATGCTCTCGACGGCATCCGGCTCGCCCTCGAACACCGCCTCCACCGTGCCGTCGGGGTTGTTGCGCACCCAGCCGGCGACGCCACGCTCGGCGGCGCGGCGGCGCGTCGTGTCGCGGAAGAACACGCCCTGGACGTGGCCCTGGATCACGACCCGGCGTCGAATCTCGGCTGATCGACTCACCAGAGACCGCGCGATCTGCTCGCAGATCGCGCGCCCTGGCTAGAACTCCTCGTCCTCGTCGTAGCCGGCTGCCTTGCCCGCGAGCTGGCGATCGAACAGCTCGTCCACCGAGACGGCGGGCGACTGAACGGAGATGCAGGCCAGCGGCTCGTCACCGTCGTTGGCGATCGAGTGGTCGGTGGCAGGCGGAATCAGTGCGAGGTCCCCCTGAGCGAGCCGCTCGGTGTCGCCGGCCGCCGACATCGTGCCGGTGCCGCGAACGATCACGTACACGTGCTCGGCCTCCTCGTGCGAGCGGAGGCTCTCCGACGCTCCGGGCGGAACCTCGATCCACAGCGCGGACATGTTCCGCGAGCCCAACTCCCCGGCGTCCATGAGAATGTGGGTCTCGAGGCTGTGCCACTCCGTCACGGCCGCCTCCGATAGCCGCCTCACAAGCATGCGCGGGGCTTTCTAGCAGACCCGGATCGGAGGCGCGGCGCGGGAGAAAAGGGGCCGGAAAACCGCCTAGCGGACGACCAGGTTGACGAGCTTGCCGGGGACGACGACCTCCTTCACCACGTCCCTGCCGTCGATGTGCTGGCGCACCCGCTCGCTCTCGCGCGCGATCCGCACCAGGTCCTCCTCCGGCGCGTCGGCGGCCGCCTCGATCCGGTCGCGGAGCTTCCCGTTCACCTGCACGACCAGGGTGATCGTCTCGCGGGCGAGCAGCTCGGGATCGGGCTCCGGCCAGGGCTGCTCCCACACGCGTGTGCCCCTCAACAGCTCGTAGACCTCCGCGCCGAGGTGCGGGGCGAACGGGAACAGCAGCGACGCCGTGGTGGCGACCGCGAAGCGCAGCGCGCTCTCGCCGTCGGGCTCTCCGTACAGCGAGTCCTTGACCCGGTAGGCCTCGTTGACCAGCTCCATCAGCGCGGCGATCGCGGTGTGGAAGTGAAAGCGCTCGCCGATGTCGACCGTGACCTTGTCGATCGCCCAGTGGGCCTTGCGAACCAGCACGCGCGCCGGCCCCTCGGGCATCCCGTCCGCGGCAGGCCCGCCGGACGCCGGCATGTCGTCGCCCGCGGGCGCCTCGGTGCGCTCCGCCACCTCCTGGGCGAGCGTCCAGACCCGGTTCAGGAACCGGTGCACGCCCTCGACTCCCTCGTCGGTCCAGTCGCCGCCCTTCTCGGGCGGGCCCATGAAGCAGATGAACGTCCGCGCCGTGTCGGCGCCGTAGCGCTCCACGTACTCGGAGGGGCTGACGACGTTGCCCGTCGACTTGGACATCTTCGAGCCCCCGCGGGTGATCATCCCCTGGGTGAAGAGGCTGGCGAACGGCTCCTGCACGTCCAGCGCGCCCATGTCGGCCAGCGCCTTGGTGAAGAAGCGCGCGTACATCAGGTGCAGGATCGCGTGCTCGACGCCGCCGATGTACTGGTCCACGGCCATCCAGTGGCCGGCGATCTTGCGGTCGAAGGGCGTGCTCTCGTTGCGGGGATCGAGGTAGCGCAGGAAGTACCAGGAGGAATCGACAAACGTGTCCATGGTGTCCGTCTCGCGGCGGCCCGGGCCTCCACAGCGCGGGCACTCGGTGCGCACCCAATCCTCGACCTGGGCGAGCGGGCTCTTGCCCTTCGGCGCGTAGTCCTCGACGTCGGGGAGCAGCACCGGCAGCTCGTCCTCGGGGACGGGCACGAGACCGCACTTCTCGCAGTAGACGATCGGGATCGGGCAGCCCCAGTAGCGCTGACGCGAGATCAGCCAGTCGCGGAGGCGGTAGTTGACGGTGCGCCGGCCCGTGCCCTGCTCCTCGAGCCAGGCGGTGATCTTCTCGATC
>Ga0184637_10000214_pt1 | contig 42544 bp, 37 predicted proteins | sample PLM3_127_b2_FD_133143 | JGI IMG/M metagenome (GOLD analysis project Ga0184637, IMG submission 133143) | Groundwater sediment microbial communities from an aquifer in East River, Colorado, USA - PLM3_127_b2 | ecosystem: Environmental > Terrestrial > Soil > Riparian zone | place: USA: East River... | reverse complement strand
GCCTTCGACATCGCCGGGAACATCCCGGCCGGCTCGACGATCAACAGCGCGACGCTCACGCTCTACATGTCGCGCACGCGCACGCAGAACCAGACCGTCTCGCTGCACCGGATCCTCGCAGCCTGGGGCGAGGGTACTTCCCACGCCGCGGGCGAGGAGGGCGCGGGCGCTCCGGCCACGAACGGCGACGCGACCTGGCTCTACCGCTTCTACGACGTGGCGAACCCGAACGCCTCGCCGGCGTGGGCGAGCACCGGCGGCGACTTCGCAGCGACCGCGAGCGCCGCGGCGGCGGTCGGAAACACCGGTTTCTACTCGTGGGCGTCCGCGGGGCTCGTCGCCGACGTGCAGGCATGGCTCGACGCACCGTCGGCGAGCCACGGCTGGATCGTCCGGGGGAACGAGGTCGACACCCGCGTGGCGAAGCGCTTCGAGAGCCGCCAGAGCACCGACGCGAGCCGCCGCCCCGTCCTGACGGTGAGCTTCACGTCGCCCGCCGCGACTGGCGCTTGCTGCGCGACCGACGGGAGCTGCTCCGTCGTGCTCGATCCGGGCGGAAGCTGCTCGGGGACCTACCAGGGCACGGGGACGGTTTGCGACCCGAACTCGTGTCCCCAGCCGACCGGGGCGTGCTGCATCCCCGACGCCGCGGCGACCTGTAACGAGGTCACGGCGGCCGCCTGCATCACGGCGGGGGGCACCTACCAGGGCGAGCTCTCGCTGTGCGCCGCGACCGAGTGCCCCGTCGTTCCCACCCCCTTCGTCGACCCGCTCCCGCTCCCGGCCGTCGCGCAGCCCGTGTCTGGCACGCCGGGGGGCTCCGCGACCTACAACATGACGATGCGCGAGGTGCAGCAACAGCTCCACTCGGAGCTTCCCCCGTCGACCGTTTGGGGCTACGGCGACGGGCCGGTCGGAGCGGGCCACCCCGGCCCCACCATCGAGGCGACCAGCGGACAGCCCGTCACCGTGAACTGGATCAACGACCTGCGCGACACCTCGGTCGTCGGCGCGCCGCTGCGCACGTCCCACTACCTGCCCGTCGACACCTGTCCCCACGGCGCCACCGACCAGAGCCCGCGTACCGTCGCCCACCTCCACGGCGCGCACGTGCCCCCGGAATCCGACGGTCACCCGGAGGCCACGTTCCTGCCCGGGCAGCAAGTGACCTATCTCTACCCGAACCAGCAGATCCCCGCGACGCTCTGGTACCACGACCACTCCCTCGGCATCACCCGGCTCAACGTCCAGATGGGCATGGCCGGCTTCTATCTGATCCGCGACGTGGTCGAGGCTGCGCTCGGGCTTCCGTCCGGCCCCTACGAGATCCCGCTGGCCATCCAGGACCGGAGCTTCCACCCCGACGGCACCCTCAAATACCCGGTCTTCTGGGAGGACATGTTCCTCGGCGAGACCATGCTCGTGAACGGCCGGGTCTGGCCGTTCCTCAACGTGGACCAGGGCAAGTACCGGCTGCGGCTGCTCAACGGCTGCAACTCGCGCACGCTCCGGCTCGAGTTCTGCGCCGGCACGAACGCTTCACCCTGTCCGGCGCCCGCCACCTTCGAGGTGATCGGAGAGGAGGGTGGGCTCCTGCCGAGCCCGGTCTCGCTGACCGCGGTGACCCTCGGCCCGGCCGAGCGCGCCGACGTGGTGGTGGACTTCGATGCCTACGCCGCGGGAACTAATGTCTACTTGGTGAACAGCGCCCCCGCGCCGTTCCCGGGAAGCCCGGGGGTGGGCGTGCTGCCGGACGTGATGAAGTTCGTGGTCGGCACCGGGACGGGGCACACGACGACGGTGCCCTCGACCCTGCGAAGCATCGAGGTGCTCCAGGAGGCCGACGCGGTCGAGTTCCGCGACTTCGAGCTCAAGAAGGGAGCGGGCGACGCCTGCAGTCCGTTCATGTGGCAGGTGGTCACGACGGACGGCTTGAACGGCGCGGCGCTCGGCGATCGCTATGCGGACGTGACCGAGTTCCCCGAACTCGGCACGACGGAGGTCTGGCGCTTCGTGAACCGATCTGGTGTCGCCCACCCGATGCACATGCACCTCGCGATGTTCCAGGTGCTCGACCGCCAGGCCTTCGAGGAGGTGGGGGGCGCCGTCGTGCCGATCGGCTCCCCGGTGCCGCCGCCGCCGCACGAGGCCGGCTGGAAGGACACGGTGCAGGTGGGACCCAACGAGATGCTGCGGGTGATCGCGCGCTTCGAGGACTACACGGGGCTCTTCGCCTACCACTGCCACATCCTCGAGCACGAGGACCACGAGATGATGCGCCAGTTCCAGGTGGTGCCGGAGCCGTCCGAGACGGCGATGCTGATCGCCGGGCTGGCCCTGCTGGCGATCGTGGCGCTCCGGCGCGCCCCCGTTCCGTCCGGCGTCGAGGCGCGTCCGACGGCGAAACTTCGGGGGCGAGGACGGGAGGTGGCGCGCTAGAGGCTCTGAGCTTCGCCCGCCTGCGACTCGCTGCCGAGTACGCGCGCCGTATGGCGGGCGATCACGAGGTTCTCGTCGCTCCGGACGACCCAGGCGGAGACGGGGGCATCGGCTGCCGAGACGCGCGCGGCGCCCGCGGCGTTCCCGGCCTCGTCTAGCACCACGCCCAGCCAGGCGGCGTCGCGGCACACGCGGGCGCGGATCGTCGCGGAGTTCTCGCCGATTCCTCCGGTGAAGACCAGCGCGTCCAACCCGCCGAGCGCCGCCGCCGCGGAGCCGAGCTCGCGGCCGAGACGGTAGACGAACAGATCCACCGCCTGCCGCGCGCGAGGGTCGTGACTCGCCAACAGCGTTCGCATGTCAGCCGAGATCTCCGAGACGCCGAGCAGGCCCGACTCCTGGTAGAGCAGCCGCTCGAGCGCGCGCGCATCCATGCCGTGCTGATCCATCAGGTAGAGCAGCACGCCGGGGTCGAGAGAGCCCGCGCGCGTCCCCATCACGAGACCGTCGACGGCGCTGAAGCCCATCGTGGTAGCCACGCTGCGCCCCGCGCGGAGTGCGCAGAGACTCGCGCCGTTGCCGAGGTGCGCAACGACGACGCGGGCGGCCGCGAGGCCCGGAGCGAGCCGCGGCAGCACCGAAGCGACGTGCTCGTAGGAGAGACCGTGGAAGCCGTAGCGGTGCACGCCCTCCTCGGCATAGCGGCGCGGCAGCGCGAAGGCCTGGGCCAGCGCCGGCTGCGTGCGGTGGAAGGCGGTATCGAAGCACGCCACCTGCGGGATCCCGGGCAGCGTCTCGGTCACCGCGCGCACGGCCGCGAGGCTGTGCGGCTGATGGAGCGGCGCCAGCGGAACGAGCCGTTCGAGCGCCGCGACGACGGAGGCGTCGACGCGTACCGGTTCGGCGAACGCGCGTCCGCCGTGGACGACGCGGTGTCCGACGGCGACCAGCGGGCGCGCGGGCGGATGCGCGCGCAGCCACGCACCGATCGCGGCGCGGAGATCGCTCACCTCGCTCTGGCCGCTCGGCCCCGCGACGAGCGCTCCGTCCGCGCCGGCGTCGTAGAGCGCGAACTTGATGCTCGATGAACCCGCGTTTACAACGAGCAGCGCGCCCTGGATCGTCATCAGGCCGCCTGCAGCTCCGCGCGCCCATCTCCCCGAGGAACGAGCGTCCAGCGCCGCGTGTGGTACTGCGCCACGGCAGGCCGGTGGGCAATCGATACCACGGTCGCGTCGGGGAGCTGCTCCGTCAGGACCGCGTAGGCGCGCCGCTCCGTTTCCTCGTCGAGCGCGGCGGTGGCGTCGTCGAGAAAGACCCACGTCGGCTCGTGGAGCAGTACGCGGGCGAACGCGAGCCGCTGCTGCTCCCCGCCCGAGAGGCGCTTCTCCCAGTGATCGATCTCGTCGAGCCGCTCGGCCAGATCGGTCAGCTCCAACAGTCGCAGCACCTCTCGGATCTTCTCGTCGGGGAACGTCCCTTCTGGCGCCGGGTACGACACCGCAGCGCGGAGCGTTGCGATCGGCAGGTACGGCCGCTGGGAGAGGAACATCGTCCGCGCCCGCGCCGGCATCTCGATGCGACCCTTGCCGAACGGCCAGTGGCCGGCGATCGCGCGCAGCAGCGTCGTCTGGCCGGCGCCCGAGGGCCCGACCACCACGACGCGTTCGCCGCGGGCGATTGATGCGTTCCCTCCATCCAGCAGGGCGCGCCCGCTCGGGAGCTCGAGGTGAAGGTCCAAGAGCCGGAGCGCATCGCCATCGGTCGACTCGACGCGCAGGCCCCCGGGCCTCGACAGCCGCGCGCGGGCGGACTCCATCGCGTCCGTGAAAGTGAGGAGGCGTTCGATGCTGGCGCGCCACTGCGCGATCTCCTGGTAGGCGTTCACGAACCAGGCGAGCGCGCCGGAGACCTGGGCATAGGCGATGCCGGTCTGGGCGACACGGCCCAGCGTGAGCTGCCCGAGGAAGTAGCCTGGCGCTGCGACGAGGAGGGGGACGACCCCGTTCACCTGCCCGATCCCGCCGGTGAAGAGAGCGAGGTTCCGCTGCGCTCGGATGAGGTGCCACCAGTTCCCGACGACGCGCCCGAAGCGCTCCCCCGCGCCGAGCCTTTCGCGCGCCTCACCGCCCGCGAGCCCCACGGCCTCGGCGTTCTCACGGAAGCGCACGAGCCCGAAGCGGAAGTCCGCCTCGAAGCGCAGCCGGTCGAAGTTGATCGGGACGAGCCGGTGACCCAGGCGGTGGGTGATCCAGCTCGCGACCGCGGCGTAGGCGATGGCGACCCACATCATCAGCCCGGGGATCCGGATTTCCGCCGCGCCGATGCGGATCGGCCAGTCGCCCGAGAGGCTCCAGAGCAGGCTGGCGAAGGAGATCAGCGTCGCGAGTGCCGCAAGCAGCGAGAGCGAGAGGCCGAGGGCGCTCGACACGTAGTTGCGCACGTCCTCGGCGATGCGCTGGTCGGGGTTGTCGGCCTCGGAGCGGAGCAGCTCCATCTGGCAGCACGCGTGAGGACTGATCCAGTCCTCGAGGAGGTGGCCGGTCAGCCAGTTGCGCCAACGGATCTCGAGCGCCTGCCGCACGTAGACGCGGTACGTGGACACGAGCACGAACCCGAGCACGACGCTGAGGAACAGGCCGACGCCCGAGAAGAAGGCCGCCGCCAGCCGGTCCTGCAGCGCGTCGTAGATCCGGCGCTGCGCGTCCGCGAGCACGAAGTTCCCGTAGACCGTGCCGAGCTCGAGCGCGACGGCCAGCGCGAGGAGCAGGCCTCCCTTCGCGGCGTCGCGCGACGACCAGTAGAGGCGCGTCAATCGCCACAGACGCCGGGCGAAGAGCACACCGAAGAGAGCTTGCGTACGCGTTAGCGGCACGGCCGGTTCCTTGTCCGATCAGCAGGGGGAGTGAGCCTCCGATGATCGACTCGCTCCATAGCGAATACGAGATCTACCGCGACCGCGTGGGTCACCGATCGCGGGCCGCCAACGTATTCGCACAGGAGGTAGTGCCGATCGCGGGGGCCGTGTCGTGCACGCGCGTGGTCGGATGGCCCGCGGAGAATGGTAGATGGTGCGAGCCGTGCTCCTGGTGCTGCTCTCGGCGGCCACGGCGGCCGTGGTGCCCGCGCTTGCCTCGGAGCTTCCGAGCCCCCTGACTCTCGACGCGGCGATCGCCGCGGCTCGCGATCGGAACCCGGACATCCGAGCTGCGCAGGCCCGCTACCTCGCGATGCGGGAACGTCCGATCCAGGAGGGTACGCTCCCCGATCCGACGCTCGGCGTGCGGTACCACAACGACGACTGGAAGAACACGTTCGGGGAGTCGGACTTCTCGTTCGTCGAGGTGTCGGCGGAGCAGGAAATCCCGTTCCCGGGAAAGCTCGGTCTTCGCTCGAGCATTGCGGAGCGCGAGGCCGAGCGCGAGCGCGCGATGCGCGACATGACCGTGCTGATGGCGCTCGCGAACGTCGCCGTGAGGTACGCGGATCTCGCCGTGGCGGAGAGATCCGAGGAGATCCTGCGGGAGAACACGCGCTTTCTCACGCTGATGATCGAGCAGGCCGCCGCCCGCTACGGCGTCGGCGAGGCGACGCAGCAGGACGTGCTGCGCGCGACGCTCGAGCGGGGTGCGCTGGAGGAACGGCTCACCATGCTGGCGCGCGAGCGAAAGGCGGCCGCGGCGGCGCTCGCGGCTCTCCTCGATCTGGACGCGGCCCAGACGCTGTTCGCGACGGCGCCTCTTCCGGCTCCGGCACTGCTCGAGCCGCTCGAGTCTCTGAGCGCCAGGCTCGCCACCGGATCGCCACCGCTGCGCGCTGCTGCCGAGGATCTCCTGGGGGCTCGAGAGGCGCTGCGCCTCGCGCGCCGCGAGTACTACCCGGACTTCGCGGTCATGGGCGGCTACATGAACAAGGAGCGGCTCCTGCCGGAGTGGGAGGTCGGAGTCCGCGTGAACATCCCCCTCTACTTCTGGCGGCGGCAACGCGCGGGCGTGGCCGAGGCGAGCTTCGCCGCGCGTGCCGCCGACCACGCGCGTCGCAATCAGCAGGTGAGCCTCGAGGCGAAGCTCGCCGACCTCCACGCGATGGCCGAATCCGCGCAGCGCCTCGTTCGGCTCTACGACGAGACGCTGATCCCGCAGGCGACGCTCACGCTCGAGTCCGCGCGCGCCTCTTACGGGGTGGGCCGCGTCGACTTCCTGACCACACTCACGGCCTTCAGCGCGCTGCTCGAGTACCGACTGCGCCGCACGGAGGAGGGCGGGAACCTCTGGCGGGCGCTCGCCGAGATCGGGCCCGTCGTCGGCGAGACACCCCTTGGCGAGCCGATCGGGAGCGCGCCGTGAAGACCCCGATCGGGTGGCTCGCGCTGCTGCTCGCTGCCGGCGTGGCCTGCGGCGGGGATCGAGAAGCCGATGTGACACCCGCGCAGCCATCGCATGAATCGCACGGGACCGCGCAGCCGGCGCCGGGCCCGGCGCCGCCCGCGCCAGCGGACTATCCGGTGACACCGCCTGGGATGGCGGAGGTCGAGATCCCGTTCGAGCGCCGCCAGCTCACCGGCGTGCGCGTCGAGCCGCTCGCGGTGCGCGAGCTCACCCGGGAGATCCGCACCGTCGGACTCGTCGTGGCCGACGAGCGCCGCGTGCGCCGGATCCAGACCAAGATCTCGGGCTGGGTCGAGCAGCTCTTCGTGAGCTTCACCGGCGAGGCGGTGCGTTCCGGACAGCCGATCCTCTCCATCTACAGCCCCGAGCTCGTGGCGAGCCAGCGGGAGTATCTCCTCGCCCTCGAGGCCTTCGGTGCCACGGAGAAGTCGGCGGGTCTCGACGAAGGCGATCGGCGACGTCTCCTCGACTCCGCCCGCACGCGCCTTCGCCTCTGGGACGTCGAGGCCTCGCACATCGCGGAGCTCGAGCGCACCCGCAATCCGCAGCGGCGGATGATCCTCCACTCCCCGATCGCGGGCTTCGTCACCTTCAAGTCCGTGCAGCAGGGGATGTACGTGACTCCCGAGATGGAGCTCTACACCGTGGCGGATCTCGACCACGTCTGGGTCTGGGCCGACGTGAACGAGGACGAGATCCCGCTGGTGGCCACGGGCCAGCGGGCTCGGATCGAAGTCGCGTCGGCTCCGGGGGAACGGACGGGGACGGTCAGCTACCTGCAGCCCACGGTCGATGCCGCGACGCGCACGCTGCGGGTCCGCTTCGACGTCGACAACGAAGATGACGCGCTCAAGCCGGGCATGTACGCGACCGTGACGATCGAGCGGCCGCTCGGCGAGGTCCTCGCGCTTCCCGAAGAGGCAGTGATCGACACCGGCGTGCGCAAGGTCGTCTTCGTGGAGGTGCGCGAGGGCCGCTTCCAGCCGCGGGAGGTGAAGCTCGGCCGCAAGGGCGCGGCGCACCATGAGGTGCTGAGCGGTCTCGCCGCGGGTGAGAAGGTCGTCGTCAGCGCCCAGTTCCTGCTCGACTCGGAGAGCCGCCTGCGCGGGGTCGCCGAGCCCGCGCACGGGGCGCACTGACCGTGCTCGCGCGTCTGATCGAGGCCTGTGCGCGGCGGCCGCTGGTCGTCTTCCTCGCCGTCGGCCTGCTCACGGTGTGGGGGATCCAGGCGGTTCGCAGCACGCCGCTCGACGCACTCCCCGATCTCTCCGACACGCAGGTGATCGTCTTCACCGAGTGGATGGGACGCAGCCCGAACCTGGTCGAGGACCAGATCACCTACCCGATCGTGACGACCTTCCTCGCCGCGCCCAAGGTCAACGTCGTGCGCGGCTTCACGATGTTCGGCATGTCCTTCGTCTACATCATTTTCGAGGACGGGACCGACATCTACTGGGCGCGCAGCCGCGTGCTCGAATATCTGGTGAAGCTCCAGGGCCGCCTGCCGCCGGGCGTCGCGCCGCAGATCGGGCCCGACGCGACGGGTGTGGGCTGGGTGTTCGAGTACGCGCTCGTCGACGAGAGCGGTCGCTACGACCTCCAGCAGCTCCGCAGCTTCCAGGACTGGCACCTCCGCTACTGGCTCTCCGCGGTACCCGGCGTCGCCGAGGTCGCGAGCCTGGGTGGCTACGAGAAGCAGTATCAGGTCGAGATCGATCCGGTGCGCCTCCAGGCGTTCAACCTCTCGATCGGCGACGTGGCCGCCGCGATCCGGATGTCGAACGGGGACGTCGGCGGCGGCGTGCTCGAGCTCGCTCAGCACGAGTACGCGGTGCGCGGGCGCGGCTACATCCAGAGTCGCGAAGACCTGGCGAAGATCGTCGTCGCGACCAACGCGGCCGGAACGCCGGTGCAGCTCGGGGACCTCGCGCGCATCCAGATCGGCGGCAGCATCCGGCGCGGCTTCGCCGAGCTCGACGGAGACGGCGAGACGGTCGGCGCGATCGTGGTGATGCGCTTCGGCGAAAACGCGCTCGATGTGATCGACCGCGTCAAGGCCAAGCTCGCGGAGATGGCGCCATCCATGCCCCCCGGAGTGCGGGTCGTCACCACCTACGACCGTTCGGAGCTGATCCGCGCCTCGGTGCGGACGCTCGGCGAGAACGTCGTACAGGTGATGGCGATCGTCTGCGCGACGATCGTGGTCTTCCTGTTCCATTTCCGCTCGGCGCTCGTCCCCGCGATCATGCTCCCGATCGCCATCCTGCTCTCGTTCATCCCGATGTCGGCGATGGGCCTCACCACGAACGTCATGTCGCTGGCCGGGATCATCATCGCGATCGGCGACATGGTGGACGCCGCGGTCGTGCTGGTGGAGAACGCCCACCGGCGCCTCGAGAGAGCCCGCCCGGACGAGAGCCGCACCGAGATCGTGATCGCGTCGGTGAAGGAGCTGGGCCCGCCGATCTTCGGCTCGCTCTTGGTGATCGCGATCGCGTTCCTGCCGGTCTTCACGCTCCAGGCCCAGGAGGGGAGACTCTTCAAGCCGCTCGCCTACACGAAGACGCTCGCGATGGTCTTCGCGTCGATCCTCTCCGTAACGCTCGTGCCCGCGCTGATGGTGCTGCTCGTGCGCGGGCGCATCCGGGCGGAGGCGGAGAACCCGGTGAATCGGTTCGTGCGCGCGGCCTACACGCCGATCCTGCGCGGGTGCCTCGAGCACCGGCGCGCGCTGGTGCTGGCGGTGGTCGCAGCGCTCGGCCTGACGCTGGTGCCGTTCTCACGCCTCGGATCCGAGTTCATGCCGCCGCTCTACGAGGGCAGCGTGCTGTTCATGCCGATCAGCGTCCCCGGTCTCTCGATCGAAGAGGCCAAGCGCCTCGTCCAGGAACAAGATCGACGCCTGAAGGCGATCCCCGAAGTGGCTTCCGTCTTCGGCAAGGGGGGACGTGCGGAGACGGCGACCGACCCGGCCCCGCTCTCGATGATCGAGGCCGTGATCACGCTGCGCCCGCGCGAGGAGTGGCGGCCTGGGCTCGCCTTCGAGGATCTGCTCGCCGAGATGGACGCGGCGGTCGAGACGCCCGGGCTCCAGTCCGCCTGGACGATGCCGATCAAGGCGCGCGTCGACATGCTCACCACCGGTATTCGCACGCCGATCGGGGTCAAGATCTTCGGCACGGATCTCGGGCAGATCGCCGCGATCGGTGAGTCGCTGGAGGGGATCCTGCGCAACGTGCCGGGCACGCGCTCGGTGTACGCCGAGCGCGAGCTGGGCGGCTTCTTCGTGGACTTCGTGCCCGACCGCGATGCGATCGCGCGCTACGGGCTCCGGCTGATGGACGTGATGAACGTGATCGAGACGGCGATCGGGGGGCTCGATGTCGACACGACGATCGAGGGGCGCGAGCGCTACAAGATCAACGTGCGCTATCCGCGCGAGCTGCGCGACAGCCCTGAGGATCTCGCGCGCGTGCTCGTCCCGATCCCGTTCCAGCAGTCGCGGGGGCCGCTGCTCGGGCCCGCCGCGGGGGAAGCCGGGATGGCGCCGCCGGCGGGCGTCGACGGCATGGGCGGGCGCGTCGCCAATGTGCGGCTCGGGCAGCTCGGGAAGATCGTCGCCACGATGGGCCCCCCGATGATCAAGAACGAGGCGGGAATGCTCACGGGGTGGGTGTACGTCGACACCGATCGGAGCGACCTCGGCGGCTACGTCGAGGACGCGAAACGCGCGGTCAGCGAGCAGCTCGAGCTCCCGGCCGGCTACTTCCTGCGCTGGACCGGACAGTACGAGTTCCTGGAACGGATGCAGGCGCGCATGCGCATCGTCGTGCCGCTCACGGTCGCGATCATCCTCGCCATCCTGTACGTGAACTTCGGCGGCTTCACCCAGGCGCTCCTCGTGCTCTTCTCCGTGCCCTGCGCGGCGATGGGCTCGATCTGGCTGCTGTGGGCCCTCGGCTTCAACACCTCCGTCGCGGTCTGGGTGGGCCTGATCGGGCTGCTCGGGATCGCGGCCGAGACCGCGTCGATCATGGTGATCTACCTCGACGAGGGCTACCGGCGCTGGCAGGCGGAAGGACGGCTCCACACGACCGCGGACCTGATCGAGATGACCCTCGAGTCGGGCGGCCAGCGCGTGCGGCCGCTGCTGATGACGGTGCTGATGAACATCGTGGGCCTCGTCCCGGTGATGTTCGGCACGGGCGTCGGCTCCGACGTCGCCAAGCGCATCGCGGCGCCGCTGTGGGGAGGCCTCGTCTCGCTGACGCTTCTCACCCTCGCCGTGATCCCGGCGCTGTACGTCATGTGGCGCGAGCGCGAGCTGCACCGTGCAGCGCGCTGAAGAACCGGCCATGGCGGAAGAGTGGCACGCCGCGAGCATCGAGGAGGCGGCGCGCCGCCTCGCGACGGATCCGCGGCAGGGCCTCGCCGTCGCGGAGGCCGCGAGCCGCCTCGCCGCCGAAGGGGCGAACGAGCTGCGACGCGGTGCGGAGATCTCGCTGCTCGCGCTCTTCGCGGGGCAGTTCCGCAGCCTCGTCATCTGGGTGCTGATCGGTGCGGCGCTGGTCTCGGCAGCGCTGGGCGAGCTCGTCGACGGCGTCGCGATCCTCGCGATCGTGATCCTCAACGCCGCGATCGGCTTCTTCCAGGAGTTCCGGGCCGAGCGCGCCGTGGCCGCGCTCTCACTGCTCGCTGCGCCTCGCGCTCGCGTCGTGCGCGGCGGCGCCTCGGCTCTCGTCCCCGCGCGCGAGGTCGTACGCGGAGACCTGCTCGTCCTCGATGCGGGCGACCTGGTCGCCGCTGACGCGCGGCTGCTCGAGGCCTCCGAGCTTCGCGTCGACGAGGCACCCCTCACCGGTGAGTCGGAGCCGGTGGAGAAGCACACCGGCCTCCTTCAGGTGGACACGCCGCTCGCGGATCGTCGCAATCAAGTGTTCCTCGGCACGAGCATCGCCGCGGGCTCGGGCCGCGCCCTCGTGGTAGCGACCGGCATGCAGACCGAGGTGGGCCAGATCGCGCGGCTGCTCGAGAGCGCTTCGAGCGGCGAGACGCCCCTCCAGCGGCAGCTCGATCAGGTGGCGCGGCGTCTGCTGTGGGTGTGCCTCGCGATCGTGCTGCTGGTGTTCGGGCTGGGCTGGCTCCGGGAGACCCCGCCGCTGGAGCTCTTCCTCGGTGCCGTGAGCCTCGCGGTCGCCGCAGTGCCGGAGGGGCTCCCGGCCGTCGTGACGGTGGCGCTCGCGCTCGGCGTGCAGCGCATGGCGCGCCGCCACGCGCTGATGCGCAGCTTGCCCTCCGTCGAGACGCTGGGCAGCACTCAGGTGATCTGCACCGACAAGACGGGGACGCTCACGGTGGGCGCGATGACCGTGCGCCGGCTGCTCACGCCGGAGGGTGAGTACCGCGTGACGGGCGAGGGCTATGCGCCGGACGGGACGATTCTCTCCGACTCCGGCGAGCCCGCGCCCGCGACGGGCGCTCTTCGCGAGCTCCTGCGCGCCGCCGCCGGCTGCAACGATGCCGAGCTCTCGGTGCGCGAAGGCAAGCCCGGCATCGCCGGCGATCCCACCGAGGCGGCGCTGCTCGTCGTCGCGGCCAAGGCGGGCCTGCGCCGCGAGGCGCTCGAGGACGAGGAGCCCCGACTGCGCACGCTCCCGTTCGACTCCGACCGCAAGCGCATGAGCGTCGTCCGCCGCCGCGACGGCGAGGCGTGGGCGTACGTGAAGGGCGCGCCGGAAGTCGTCCTCGAGCGGTGTACGCACGTGCGCACGGCTTTGGGCAGCGAGCCGATGGACGACGCGACGAGAGCGCGCTTCCGGTCGGCGGTCGCGGGCCTCGCCGCGGAGGCCCTTCGGGTCCTCGCGCTGGCGGAGCGACACCTTCCGAGCGAGGGCGAAGCGGACGTCGAACGCGACCTCGTCTTCCTGGGCCTCGCCGGGCTCCAGGACCCACCGCGTCCCGAGGCCCGCGAAGCGGTCGCGAAGTGCCGCCGCGCCGGAATCCTCAGCGTGATGATCACCGGCGACCATCCCGCGACGGCCCGCGCGATCGCCGCCGAGCTCGGGATCCTCGCCGCCGGCGACGAGGTGCTGGTGGGCGCCGAGCTCGAGCGGATGAGCGACGCGGAGCTGCTCGAGCGCGTCGAGCGGGTGCGCGTCTACGCGCGCGTCACGGCCGAGCACAAGCTGCGCATCGTACGCGCGTGGAAGGGCCGCGGCTTCGTCGTCGCGATGACCGGGGACGGCGTCAACGACGCACCGGCCCTGCGCGAAGCCTCGATCGGCGTCGCGATGGGGATCACCGGCACCGAGGTCGCGAAGGAGGCCTCGGACATGGTGATCACGGACGACGATTTCGCGTCGATCGTCGCCGCCGTCGAAGAGGGGCGCGGCATCTTCGACAACGTCACGAAGACGCTCGCCTACCTGCTCGCCGGGAACGCGGGCGAGCTCATGCTCGTGCTGGTCGCGACGCTCGCCGGCTACCCCCTTCCGCTGCTGCCAATTCAGCTGCTCTGGATCAACCTCGCGACCGATGGTCTCCCGGCGCTCGCCCTCGCCACGGACGCGATCGATCCCGCGGTGCTCGACCGCCCTCCGCGCCGCCCGGACGCGCAGCTCGCCGATCGTGGGCTGCTCGCCGGCATCGTCCTCACCGGCTGCCTGACGGCGGCGGTTGCGTTCGGAGTGTTCGCCTACGAGATGGCGAGCCACGGCGAGATCGCGCCGGCCCGCAACGCCGCCTTCTCCACGCTGGTGTTCGCGGAACTGCTGCGCGCATTCGGGGCGCGCAGCGAGACGAAGCTCCTGCACGAAGTCGGGCTGTTCTCGAACCTGCGCCTGTTCGCGATCGTGGCGGTGAGCTTTGGACTCCAGCTCTGGATCCACCACTCGATCGCGCTCGGCGCGGTGTTCGGCACCCGGCCGATCTCGCTTCGGCAGTGCCTCGCCTGGATCGCGCTCGGCGCGATCCCGCTTCTGGCGCTCGAGGTGCGCAAGTGGGCGCGCCGAGGCGCTGCCGTCCCTCGTCAGTCTCCACAGAACGGCGGCTAACAGATCTGCGTCACTTGCCCGCGTGACGTTCCGTACTATAGGCTGAATCCGCCCCGCGACCGCGTGCAGTGCGCTGGTGAGGGGGGGAAACAGCAAGGAGACTTCGATGACGACCCGGATTGGCACGGCCCTGCTCCTGGGGGCTCTATCGCTCTACCTCTCCCCGGGACTGGCCGCCGCGGAGGAGGCTGACTCGCTCGAGCAAGTCGTGATCGAGACGGCGACGACTCCGGCCGAGCACGTGGCGCTTGCCTCGCACTACCGCGGGAAGGCCGAGCACGCTCGAGCCGACGTGAGCCGCCACGAGAAGATGAGACGGTCGTATGGGCTGGGGCCCATCAAAGGCACCCAGGTGATGAAGATGCAGGGCCACTGCAAGAAGCTCTCCGAGCTGTCCGGCGCGATGGCCACCGAGTATGAAGGGCTGGCGAAGGAGCACGAGGCAGCGGCGAAGACGACTCCGTAGCGCCCTCGACGGCTGATCTGGGAGCGCTCAGCGCAGGCGCCGCAGGGTCGGATCCGCTGCGGCGCCTGCGCGACGCGCCGGCGCGGGTGTCCCCGCCGACCCTGCGCGGCTCTCCGGCCTGAACGCGCCGGTCAGGAGGCCCGGCGAATGGCAACGGACGACTGGGTCGCAAACGGCGCGGTGACGTTCGAGTCCGCCGCACAGCACGCCACCCGGCGCGTGCCGATCGCGAGCCCGGATGCGACGGCCGGCGAGCTGCGCGCCGCGCTCGCCGGCGCTGCGTTCGAGAGCGCCGCGCACGTGGTGGTGTGTGAAGGCCTGCGCTTCCGCGGCATCGTGTGCATCGAGGATCTGCTGGCCGCGCGCGCGGACGTGACTGCCGCGGCGCTGATGGATGCGGATGCGCCGGTGGTCGCGCCGGGCACCGATCAGGAGATCGCGGCGTGGCGCGCCGTGCGTCACGGCGAATCCGCGCTCGCGCTGGTGGATGCGCAGGGCCGCTTCGCGGGCTTGATTCCGCCGCACCGCCTGCTCGCGGTGCTGCTCTCCGAACACGAAGAAGATCTGTCGCGGATCGGCGGCTTTCTGCACTCGACCGAGAGCGCGCGGCGCGCGAGCGAGGAGCCGGTGCCGCGGCGCTTCGCGCATCGCCTGCCGTGGCTCTTGGTCGGGCTCGCGGGCGCGCTGCTCGCGGCCGAGCTCGTCGCGGGATTCGAGAGCATGCTGCGCGAGCAGGTCGTGCTCGCGTTCTTCGTGCCGGGCATCGTGTACCTCGCCGACGCGGTCGGCACGCAGACCGAGACCGTCGTCGTGCGCGGCCTCTCGGTCGGCGTCCGAATCGCAGCGATGATCCGGCGTGAGCTGCTCACCGGGCTCGGGATCGGCGTCGTGCTCGCGCTCGTGGCGTTCCCGCTGGTCGCACTGCGGTTCGGGAACACCGACCTCGCGGCGATCGTCGCGGCATCGCTGTTCGCGGCGTGCGGCACCGCAAGCGCCGCCGCGATGGCGTTGCCGTGGCTGATCGATCGACTGGGAGCGGATCCCGCGTTCGGCGCCGGACCGCTCGCGACGGTGATCCAGGACCTGCTGTCGATTGCGATCTTCTTCGGCATCGCGCGGATCGTGATCGGCTGAATCCCGATGGATGTCAGCGCATCCGGCGCAGAGTCGGGTCCGGCCGCTGCGGTGCCGGCGCGACGCGCACGCGCGCGTCCACGGCGAGTGCGCGCTCGGGCGTCGCACAGACGGGATTCAGATCCAGCTCCCAGATCTCGGGCAGATCTTCGGCGAGGAGCGCGACGCGCAGCAGCAGTGTCTCGAGCGCGGCGAGGTTCGCGGCCGGGGCGCCGCGGTAGCCGAGCAAGAGCGGGGCGCCGCGGATCTCGCGCACGAGGTCGCGCGCGTCGACATCGGTGAGCGGGAGGATCCGGAACGCGCGGTCGCCCAGCACCTCGGTCGCGATGCCGCCGAGGCCGAACATCACGACCCGTACGGGTGGGATCAGACGTTGCTCGCCGCGCTCGGCTCGGACTCCTCCGCGGTGTCGGAGAAAGGGGACCGCGCGCCTCGCTCACGGCCGGATCACGACCGGGGTCCCCACTTCGCTGCGCTCGGCGAGGAAGTCGATGTCGGCGTCGGCGAGCGCGACGCAGCCGTAGGTCCAGTCGAGGTGGAGCGAGTCGCCGCGCCAGCGCTCGCCCTCGCCGTGGAAGCCGAGCTCGCCGCCGAGCGCCGTGTCGCCGGGCGGCGGCTCGCCGCGCGCATGGGCGGCCACGATCCGCTGGTAGGCGGCCTCGGACAGCCGCGCCTCGGCGTGCGCGGCCTCGGCGTCCGCGACCGACGGGTAGTCGATCGGAATGAAGCGGTGGAAGCGACTGGTGCGCGGCGGCCCGCTGATCTGATAGTCGCCTTCCGGCGTTCGCGAATCGCCGGCGTCGCGCTTCGCCCCGCCCGCCTCGCGGCCGAGCGCGACCGTCATCTCGACGACGGCGCCGCCGTCGCAGTGGGCGCGCAGCCGCCGCTCGCGCTTGCTCACCTCGATTTGTGTGATGTGCTCGCAAGGTGGCGGCGGAACAGAATCCGGCGCGGGCGGGAGCGGCGGCGCGGGCGGGACCGGCAGCGGCACCGGGGCGCACGCGCAGGCGATCAGCAGCACAGCGCCTTGGAGGCGCCAGCTCGATGTGGCCTTCCACCTCATCTGCCCACCCGTCTCGTCTAGATTCTTCCGGATGATGCGCCCGATCGTCGCTCTCGGCCTGGCGTTGGGGCTCGCGGCGGGAACGCTCGCCGGCGCGCGCGCGCCCGGGTTGCGCCCGGTCCTTGGCCGGAACGACAGCGCGCTGATCGAGCGCGGAGAGACGCTGCTCGACATCGCCTATCAGCGCCGGCTCGGATACGGGGCGGTGGCGCGCCTGAACCCGGAAATCGATCCGTGGATTCCGGTGCCCGGAACCGTGGTGCGCCTTCCCACGCGCTTCATCCTGCCGCACGCCGACGAGGAGGGACTCGTCGTCAACATCCCCGAGATGCGCCTGTTCGACTTCACGGTGAAGGGCGGTCCCGAGGTCTTCTCGCTCGCGATCGGCGATCAGGCCGATCCGTCGATTCTGGGCGAGTTTCGGGTCGGGAAGAAACGCAAAGATCCCACCTGGCACGTGCCCGAGTCGATCCGGGCGGAGAAGCCTGAGCTGCCGGCCGAGGTGCCGCCCGGCCCCGACAACCCGCTCGGCAGTCGCTGGATCACGATCGGCCGCACCTCCTACGGCATCCACGGCACGAATGTGCGCTGGTCGATCGGCCGCGAGGCCACCCACGGCTGCCTGCGCCTCTACGAGGACGAGATCCGGCGCCTCTACGACCGGGTGCGCGAGGGGACGCGTCTCGAGATCGTGTACCAGCCCACCAAATGGGGCAGCGACGGACAGCGTATCTACTTCGAGGCGCACCCCGACCTCTATCGGCTGCAGTCCGATCGCCTCGCCGTGCTCGAGCTGCCGCGCGCGCTCGGACTGCTCGGCGCGATCGACGTCGACCTCGTCTGGCGCACGCTCGACGAGGCGCGCGGGATCCCGGTGGTGGTCGGGACGCTTCCGCCGCCTACTTCGTCACCGACTTCTTGAACATCGCGTCGGCGCGGCGAGCCGCGTCGTCGGCGCGCTGGGCGGCCGCCTTGGCGTCGTCGGCGGCGCGCTCCGCAGCCTCACCCGCCGCCGCAGCCCGGCTCTCGACGTCGCCGAAGCGCTGCTCGAGCTCGCCGACCCGCCCCTCGAGGCCGTTCACCCGGCTCTCGAGCGCGTCGAGATCGCCGCTCGTCGCGCAGCCCGCCGCCAGCAGCATCGCGCAAGTACCCACGGACACGGTCCAGATTCTCTGCATGTCTTTCCTCCCGGTTCTTCCCACGTGATGGAAACGGAATCTAGATCGAGCGGCGGAGCGCCGCTCGGCTCGCTCGACGCCACGGAATGCCGGCCCGTGCAGGGGCCGCCCCTCCGAGGCGCAGCGCACCAGACTGGATCAGATCGCCCCACCGGCCGGGTCCGATCTCCGTGCGACGAGCGAACCGGTGGCACGTGAGTTGCTTCTGCGTTCCTTCGAAAGGAGCGGTTTCATGGAGCTGCACTGGCATCACCCCGAGGCATTTCGCGAGCAGGATCGGGTCCTCGCCGAGGAGCGGATTCGAGAGCTGGCCCGCGATCACTCGGACCTGATCGACGTGCGGATCAGCGCCCGGCCGACGGCGCATCACCGCCATGGGGGGCAGGAGGTTCGCATCACCTGCGAGGCGCGCGGCAAGGAGATCGTCGCCGCACGCACGCGGCCCGATCCGGGTCGTGCGCTGAACGAGACGCTCGACGCGTTCGAGCGCGAGATCTGGCGGATGCGCCACCGCCGCACGCAGCGGCGCAGGGAGCGGCCGACGGCGCCGCCCGATGCAGCGACTTCTTGACGGCGCTGCGACGATCGGAAGACAGGAGGGACGGGAGGAAGGGAACATGCTCGCAGAGCTACGCGTGAAACCGGTCGGATCGCACGCCCGACAGACGAACGGAGCAGAGGCCATGGGGAGCCAGGTTCGAGATTGGATGACACTCAAGCCGGTCACCGTGTGCGAGGACGTCGCGGCGCTCGAGGCGCTCGACCTGATGATGGGGCGGGGGATCCGCCATCTGCCGGTGATCGACGCTGGGATGCGGGTGATCGGGATCCTGAGCATCGACGACCTGCGCGGGGCGTTCGGGTTCGACGTGAGCCTGAAGCGCCCGCTCGGTCCGCTGGAGCGCAGCCAGGCGCTCGACTACCGGGTCTCCGATGCGATGACCTGGGCGCCGCAGACGGTGCATGCCGACACCTCCCTGGAGCAGGCGGCGCGCTACCTGTCAGAGCACCGGATCGGCTGCCTTCCGGTCGTCGGCGAGGACGAGCGGCTGGTGGGGATCCTCTCGGAGACCGACGCGCTGCGCGCACTCGACGCGCTGCTGCGCCACGAGCCGCCGCCCGCGACCGAACGCACCGGGGACACCGAGAGCCTGGTGGACGCGCTGTGGGCGGAGCGGGGGCGCCTCGTCGAGCAGCTGGCGATGTGGCAGAACGCGGAGCGGGTGCTGTCGGCCGACATCCACGACGAGCCGCGCGACTCGGCGGACCGCGCGGCCGACGAGCGCGACATCGCGGCTCTCGAGCCGCTCTCCTTGGGCGCCGCCCGGCGCCTGCGCGCGATCGAGCTGGCGCTCGAGCGCGCCGAGCACGGCCACTTCGGGATCTGCGAGCGCTGTCAGGGCCGGATTCCGGCGACCCGGCTCCGCGCCGTTCCAGAGGCGACGCTGTGCATGCACTGCGCGCGCGTTGCCCCCTCGGCGACCGACGGTGTCTGAGGCGAGGCAACGCCGACCGCGCGAGGGATCGACCGATTGGCGGCTCGCGAGCTCCCCGCTGCGCACTCGGACACCGACGCCCGCCGGATGCAGCACCCGGCGGGATCGCAGCAGGTGGCACAGCGTGGCGGTGGTCTCGTCGTCGTCGCGCGCGCTGTCCTGCACCGCGGCGACTACATCCAGCAGCCGAAGGGTCGCAGGCGTGCGGGCGAGTCTGGGCGTCATCGCATAACGGGTCATCGCGGACCTCCTGACCGTATTCGCACCGCAAGAGCGATGTCGTTCCGAGCAGGCCTGTGGCCGCACGCGAGCGGAGTGGGGCATGGATCCCCTCTCCGCTACCGGGTGAGGCCTGACAGGTCGGCCGAGCCCCTCGGCCCGCCGGATCCACTAGCCCCGGCGTGGGTCGCACGGTCCGCGACTGGGACAGAGCGCCTCGCTCCGCTCAACTCGCAGTGTGCAGCCGCCGTCGTGAGACTGGCACGCCGGATGCAGAGTCAGCGCTCACGCGTCACAGGGAGGAGAGGAGACTGCCATGACATCCATCGACCCTGAGGATCGCGAAGAGCGCGAGGTGTGCAGTCTGTGCGGGGTGCGGGTCGCACCGGAATCCGAGGGCGCCTTCGGGTTCGGGACGGAGAACGTGCTGTGCAGCGCGTGCGCCGCGGCGCGCGGCGCACGCTACGACGCCGGGCGGGACGTCTGGGACGTGGCGCCCGACCTCGCGGACCTCGCCGACGAGGCGTACGGTGCGGCGCCCCACGAGGTGCGGCGCCGGAGACATTGAGATGACGCCCGGTTCTAGCCCGACGCACTCCCCGCGGCATCGCCGGTCGGCTGGAGCGGCGCGCGCGGCTCGAGCGACGCACGCGCCCGACAATCCAGAGGCGGCGCTGGCCGCTGCCGGAACGAATCGCGTTGGTAAACAACTTGGAGGAGACGTGACGATGAGCCGAGAACACGAGATCCGCAGTCGTCTCGAGCGCCGGCTCTCGCAGCTGGTAGCGCGCACCGGCAAGATCGAGTCGGACCTGCGCAAGCCGGGCGATCGCGACTGGACCGAACAGGCGACGGAGCGGGAGAACGAGGAGGTGCTGGAGCGGCTCGACACGGCGGAGATCGCCGAGATCGGCGAGATCCGCGCCGCGCTGGCCCGACTCGGCTCCGGCAGCTACGGCCTGTGCCAGCGCTGCGGCGCGGAGATCCGGGAACAGCGCCTCGCGATTCTACCCTTCGCGCCCACGTGCATCGCCTGCGCGGAAGTCTCTGCGGACTCGGCGCGTTGAGGATCCGGGCCGGGCAACCGCGCGCGGTGCGCGCGAGGCGGGCAGCTCCATCTCCCACGCCTCGCGCTCGGATCTGCGCAGCGTGGCGACCAGGCGCTGCAGGCCCCTCACGCCGAGCACGCCGTGCGCGGTTCCGAGCGCCCGCACGCGCGGTCCGGCGACCATCAGCAGTCGCACGTACCCGCGCCGCAGCAGCCGCGCGAAGCCGGCGGCGATCCGCAGGTCCACGCGGGTCTCAGGATCGTCGGACAGCGCCAGCGTGAAGAGCTCCGCCGCAAAATCCCCCGCGCCTCCGCGCACCGCCTCGAGCCGCGCGATCGCGGCGGGCGGGAAGCGGAACGCGAAGTCGGGGTCGGCCGCCGATCCGGGCAGCAGCAGCGTCTCGTCCCCGCGCCGCTCGAGATGCCAGGGCTCGCCCGGGCGATGGCTGAAGATGACACTGCTGGTCGATCGGCGGTCGATCAGGCGAGCGGCCTCCTGCCGAGCGGGGTGCTCGCGAAACAGCCGCGCGAGGCGCTCGATCCACGGGTTGGAAGGTGCCATGCGATCTGGAAATGCATGGGGCGTGCCACGGTGCCGGTCGAGACCGACCCGCTGCGCGAGCGAGCGCGCTTCGTTTCGGCGCGCGACGGACAGCGGCTGGCGCTCAGCGAGGTCAGCGTTCGCCGAGCAAGGACTGCAGCCTCGGGCCCCGCGTTCCTGTTGCTGCACGGCTTCGCGCAGAACCGCCTCGGCTTCCGCCAATCCCGACGCGGCCGACCCCGAGGTGCTGCGCGCGATCCTGGCGAGCGCCGATCCGGAGTCGCCGCGCGTGTTCGAGGAGCTGGCGCGCTATGCGGTCTCGCGCCGCCCGCGGCTCGCGGGCGTCGACCTGGTGTCGGCGCTGCACCGCTCGCCGCTCCCCGCGGCGGCCGTGGTGGGCAGCGACGACATCTTCGCGCCCCGCGCGGCGGTGGCTCCGTTCGAGGCGCCGGGGCAGGCGGGCCCGCGGATCGTGATCGAGATCCCGTCGGGCACCCACGTCGACGCGATCGCGGGGCGTCACGTCCCCGACACCGTCGCGCGGCTGTGGGGCTTCCTGCTTCGCGAGTGAAGCGCCTGAGTTGGATGCGTCAGTCGCGCGCCCAGCGCACGCGGACGAGGTTCTCCTTGTCTGCGGTGGTGGGTGGATGCTCGAGCTGGCCGGCGTAGGCCTTGTGCAGCGCGCGCCCCAGCGCCTGGGCGAGCTTGCCGTCGGTGGTCTCGACGACGAACCCGTTCCCGTTCTCCTCGATCGACATCACGCGATTGAGCGGGTGCTCGGCGCGCTCGCGTTCCTCCACGTTGCGCACAAGGCCGATCAGATCGGCGCGGTGCAGCGCAGCGAAGGCGCCCTCCACGTGCAGCACGCCCGCCGGGTAGCGGTCGGCGATCCGCTTGCAGGCCGGACACTGCTGCTCGCTCGATCCGACCGGCGCGGGCTGCCACGTCCAGCGCCCTTCCCGGTAGGTCGCTCCACATTCTGGGCAGGCGGTGACGTCGGCGAGCTTTTCGCGCTCGCCGGACGACGGAACGCGTCGCGCCGGCTGAGGCTGCTGGGCTGCCGAGTGGGTGGACGAGCGCTTGCGACGCATGGTGGGAACTCCTGGTGGATGCGAGCTCGGTCGGTCTCTGCTCCGAGCGGCTGCAATCGACATGCCGCGCCAGCCGCGAACCGCTTAGAGCGGTCGTGGACGACTCGCTGCGGCACGGTGCCCCGTCGTGTCGCAGCCTGGGCCAGCGCTGCGGTCCGCCGGGCTCCGGGTTCAGATCGCGCTGCCGGCCGTCTCGCCGCGCGACCGCCGCGCGGTCTTCTTGCGTCCCCGAGCGCTCCGGCGCGGCTCGAGGCTTCTCTCGAGCTGGCGCAGCAATCGGACGGCGGCGTGCCGTGCGCGCAGGCTCTGCTTGTGCCACTCGCGCTCGCCCCGCGCCTCGAGCTGCCCGAGTCGATGGCTCGCCTGGCGCAGCATCCGCGTCCCGCGCCGCCGCGCAATGCGCCCCTCCTGCTCGATTCTCTTCTCGAGGTCGGTGAGACCGCGGCTCATCCGCCGCGAGAAGTCGCGCAGAGTCGGCGGAAGCTCCATGTGAAGCAGAGCCGCTTGCTTGCTGCCGGTCTTCCTGCGCGCGGCCTTCTTTGCCGCGCGCTTGCGCGGCGTGCTGCTGCGGGCCGTGTCCGTTCCGGTCGTAGGCGTCGTCGATGCCAAGGTGAGCCCTCCTTGTGCGCAGTGCTCGTGCAATCGGCGTGCCGGAACGGCGCCCAGCGACGCCGGGGTCACGACGCGGCGGTCTCCACCTTCTCGAACCAGCGGCGAAGCTCGGCCTCATCGAGTGTCTCGCGCTCGAGCAGGGCCCGGGCGCTCTCCTCGAGCGGGAGCCGATTGCGCTCCAAGATTCCGCGCGCGCGCTGGAACGCGCGGGCGACGATCTCGCGGACCGCGCAGTCGATCTCGCGCGCCGTCTGCTCGCTGTATTGGCGCGCGCGCAGCGGCGGGGTGCCGGGAACGCCGAGCAGCCCCACGGGCTCGTCGTAGGTCACGTGGCCGAGCAGCTCGTCCATGCCGTAGCGGGTCACCATGCTGCGGGCGATCTCGGTGGCGCGCGCGAGGTCGTCGGCGGCACCGGTCGAGAGCACCGCGAAGATGACGTCCTCGGCGGCGCGGCCGCCGAGCAGCACCGCGAGCTTCTGCTCGAGCTCGTCGCGCGTCATCAGATAGCGATCGTCGGTCGGTCGCTGGAGCGTGTAGCCGAGCGCGCCGATGCCGCGGGCGATGATCGAGACCTTGTGGACGGGGTCGCTGCCGGGCAGCGCGGCGGCCACCAGCGCGTGTCCCATCTCGTGGTGCGCGACGATCTCGCGCTCGCGCGGGATCAGGATCCGGTTCTTCTTCTCGAGGCCCGCGACGATCCGCTCGACCGCGGCGGTGAAGTCCGTCATCGACACCGCGTCGGCGCCGCGGCGTGTGGCGACGAGCGCCGCCTCGTTCACGAGGTTCGCGAGGTCGGCGCCGGTGAAGCCCGGGGTGAGCGCCGCGATCGTCTCGGCCGCGACGTCCGGCGCGCAGCGGATCTTCGGCAGATGCACGCCGAGGATCGCGATCCGGCCGGTGCGATCGGGTCGATCGAGCAGCACGTGGCGGTCGAAGCGGCCGGCGCGCAGCAGCGCGGGGTCGAGGATCTCCGGGCGGTTGGTTGCGGCGAGCAGCACGATCCCCGAGCTCGCGTCGAAGCCGTCGAGCTCGACCAGCAGCTGGTTCAGCGTCTGCTCCTTCTCGTCGTGGCCGCCGAAGCCGCCCTGCGCACCGCGAGCGCGGCCGAGCGCGTCGAGCTCGTCGATGAAGATGATGCAGGGCGCGTGCTTGCGCGCCTGCTCGAACAGGTCGCGCACGCGCGCCGCGCCGACGCCGACGAACATCTCGACGAACTCCGAGCCGCTGATCGAGAAGAACGGAACCCCCGCCTCGCCCGCCACCGCGCGCGCGAGCAGGGTCTTTCCGGTGCCCGGCGGCCCGACCAGCAGGATGCCCTTCGGCATCCGCGCGCCGAGCCGGCCGTAGCCACCCGGGTTGCGCAGGAATTCCACCACTTCGCGCAGCTCGGCCTTGGCCTCGTCCACGCCTGCCACGTTCTCGAAGCTGACCTTGGTATCCGACTCGACATAGACCTTCGCCTTGCTGCGCCCGATCGCGAGCATGCCGCCGCCGGCCCCGAGGTTCCCGGCCATGCGCCGGAGCAGCAGCATCCAGATCCCGAGGAACAGCGCGCCCGGCAGCAGCCACGAGAGCAGGCTCGGCAGCAGGCTCTCGGGCTCGCTCGAGAACGCGACGCCGTGCGCCTCGAGATCCGCGGCGAGCTCGGCGTCGACGCGCCGGGTCGCGAACCGGGCCTTGCCCTCGTGCGGCTCTTTGAACGCGCCCTCGAGCGTGTCGCCGCGCACGGTCACCTCGGCGACCTGGCCGTCGGCGAGGAGCTTCTGGAACTCGCTGTACGGGATCCGCTCGACCGCGTGGAACGAGGTCCAGACATCGCGCAGCAGGATCACCCCGAGCAGCGCGAACAGCAGGAAACCGAGCTGGAAGCGCGGCTGCGGTCCGAGCGGCTTCTGCTGCCGGCCCTGCTTCGGATCGCGCTCCGACCTCATCGCCTCACTCCCGAACGCTCCGCTCCCGCGCTGCGGAGCTCCGCCGGCGGCCCACACTCGGACTCGCGCCCGCGCACGACGCGCCGCCCCGCGAGCGGGCCGCGCGTCTCCGTCACCACCGTACACTGCCCGCTGTCGCCGTTGCGCTCGTAGAAGAGCACCACCCAATCGCCGGTCCGGCCCAGCTCGTGGGCGCGCGCGGTGTTCGAGAACAGCGCGGTGATTTGCCAGCCGTCGCGTTCGGTGTGCAGGATCGGGAGCCACGCGGTTCGCTCCGGATTGAAGCGCCGCGGCGCGATCCGGCGCAGGCGCCCGCCGGCGGCGCGCTCGCGGTACTCGGCGTCGACGGCGAGCAGCGTCGCGGCGTCGGGGCGGGGCAGCGCGCCGGCGGTGCGTCGCGCGTCCAGCCAACTCTGCCGGCGCGCGCGATGACGCGAAGCGCGCGCGAGGACCGCGGCGAGCTGCTCGCGCACCGCGCGCACGCGGCGCGGTCCGAAGCCCGCGACGCTCTCGAGACGGCCGTCGTGGGCCGCCTGCTCGAGCTCCTCCAGCGTCTCGACGGCGAGCTCGCGATGGATCCTGCGAGCCAGCTCCGGACCGATTCCGGCGATCGTGGCGAACAAGCGCTCTGGCGACACCTCGCCCTCGAGCCGGTCGATCAGCGTCAGCCCGCCGCGGTGCGCGAGCTCAGCCACGTGCGCGGCAATCGTCGGCCCGATCGTCGGCAGCGCGTCGAGCGCCTCGACGCCCCCCTCGTCGAGCAGCTCGATGAGAGACACCGCGTGTCCGCGCACGGTGGCCGCTGCGCGCCGATAGGCGGCCACGCGATAGCGGTTCGCGTCCTGGGCCTCGAGCAGATCGGCGACCCGTTCCAGGACGTCGGCGATCTCCTGATTCGTCACCGCGCGCGGACCGGTCACGGTGCGTGTCCCGATCGAAGGGATCCAGGCCGCGCCCAGGACGGGAATCAGGAACGCGAGTGCGATCGGCAGGTGTACTACGGCCGGGTGCAGCGGGTCGGGCAGCATGTGACTCTCCTTTCGGTCTCGTTTCCCCTGTCCACTGCAACGACGATGCCAGCACCCGCGCGCGGCGGACTATGCGAGGTCGACACTCTCCCGGTACTCCGGGACGTGCGCCGGGTAGCCCAGCTCGTCCTTCACGATCCGGCGCAGCGTGTCGGCGGGCACCGCCTCGCCGTGGGTGACGAAGACCCGGCGCGGCGCGCGCTCGCAGCCGCGCATCCAGTCGATCAATCCCGCCTGGTCGGCGTGCGCCGAGAAGATGTCGAGCTGGATCACCTCGGCCTCGATCGGCACCAGCGCGCCGTGGATCTTGACCTGCCGCGCGCCGTGGACGATCGCGTCGCCGCGCGTGCCCGGCGCCTGGAAGCCGGGGAAGAGCAGCGTGTTGCGCGAGTCCGGCCCCAGCGCGCGCAGGTGGTGGAGCACGCGCCCTCCCGAGGCCATCCCGCTGGCGGAGATGATGACCCCGTGGAACTGGCGCCCGACGAGCTTGCGCGACTCCTCGACGCTCCGCACGTAACGCGCGACGTCGCAGACGGCCGCGGAGAGCGAAGCGTCCAGGCGGTGATAGGCGGCAGAGCGCCGGAACAGCTGAGTGACGTTCGTGGCCATCGGGCTGTTCACGTAGACCGGGGCCTGCCGCGCGAGCTGGCGACGGAAGATCTCGTGGAAGCAGTAGAGGAGCGTCTGGGCGCGGCCGACGGCGAACGACGGGATCAGCAGCACGCCGCCGCGGGCGATCGTCTTCGTGAGGATCGATGCGAGTGTGTCGAACGGGTCGCGCTTGGGGTGCAGCCGGTCGCCGTAGGTCGACTCGACGACGATCCAGTCCGGGGCACCCGGTCCGGCCGGCGGGCGCATCAGCAGATCGTCGCTGCGGCCGAGGTCGCCCGAGAAGAGGATCTGGCGGCCGGCGTGCTCGACCGCGATCGAGGCGGCGCCGAGGATGTGACCCGCGGGCTGGAGGCGGAAGCGGACCGCTCCGACCTCCTGCCACGAGTCGAATGCGACCGGAACGAGGCGCGCGATCGCCGCGTCTGCGTCTGCCCCGGTGTAGAGCGGCAGCGCAGGGTGATGCACCGAGAAGCCCTTCCGGTTCGCGTAGCCGGCGTCCTCTTCCTGGAGGTAGGCGGCGTCGGGCAGCAGGATCTCGCACAGCGCGCGCGTCGGCTCCGAGCAGAACACCGCGCCCGCGAAGCCGTCCCGCACCAGCGCGGGCAGGTAGCCGCTGTGGTCGACGTGGGCGTGCGTCAGCAGCACCGCGTCGATCGACGCCGGCTCGACCGGCAGCTCGTCCCAATTCCGGAGACGGAGCTGCTTCAGTCCCTGGTAGAGCCCGCAGTCGACCAGGATCCGCGTCCGATCGGCCTCGAGCAGGTACTTCGATCCGGTGACCGTGCCGGCGGCTCCGAGGAAGGTCAGCTTCACGCGATGTCCTCGTTTGTGTCCGCGGCCGGCTCGTCGAAGACCGAGCGACCTCGGTCGGTGTACCAGCGCTGGATCGAAGCCCAGATCTCGGCGGCGCTCTCGGCGAACGTGAACAGCGAGAGATTGCCGGTGTCGATCACGCCGCGTTCGACGAGGAAGTCGAAGTCGATCGCGCGCTGCCAGAACTCGCGGCCGACCAGCACCACCGGCAACGCGGCGCGCTTGCCGGTCTGGATCAGGCACAGCGTCTCGAACAGCTCGTCGAAGGTGCCGTAGCCGCCGGGCAGCGCGACCAGCGCCCGCGCGCGCTGCATGAAGTGGAGCTTGCGCAGCGCGAAGTAGCGGAACGAGAAGTGCAGCTCGGGCGTGAGATAGGGGTTGGGCTGCTGCTCGTGCGGCAGCGTGATGTTGAGCCCGATCGATGCGGCGCCGGCATCGTGGGCGCCGCGGTTGGCGGCCTCCATCGCGCCGGGACCGCCGCCGGTGACGATCAGCAGCCGGCGGTCGGCGGGGCCATCGCCGCAGCATCCGACCAGTCGCCCGAACTCGCGCGCGATCGCGTAGTAGTGGCTCTGTTCGCCGGCCCGCCGGGCCCTGCGCAGCGCGTCGCCCGCGTCGGTGTTCTCGGGCAGACGGAAGGCGTTCCGCTCCGCCTCCGCCAGGCGCTGCTCAGCGAGCTCTGGATCGAGCAGCCGCGTGCTTCCGAAGACCACGATCGTGTGCAGCACGCCGTGGTCGGCCAGGCCGAGCTCCGGCTTCAGGTAGTCGAGCAGCAGCCGCACCGGCCGGAGCTCGGGGCGCGCAAGCAGCTCCAGGTCCTGATCCGAGCTCCGGTGCGACCCGCTCGCGATCACGCGCGCGAGAGCATGAGCCGGATCGTCGTGGGTCATCCTGGGTCTCACAGGGGCCTCCCGCCACAGTGTCGCGGCTCGTGAACCCGCTCGGAGACGTCTCGCGTTGCGCCGCTGCGGTCCGCTGATTGCAAAGCAAAGGGAGTGCCTAACGCGAAAACGGGATTGTCGATGACCGCAACCGTCAGGCAGCCGAGGGGCTGGTGGAACGCCCCATTCTGGGCTCGGGGTTTCCGCCCGTTTTTCTTCCTGGCCGGGCTGTGGGGTTGTGTCGCGCCGATCGCATGGGTTGCGATGGTCGCCGGCCGCGTTCCCGCGCCCGTCTGGCTCGCGCCTTCCGCGTGGCACGCCCATGAGATGCTCTTCGGATGGGTCGCTGCCGCGGTCGCCGGATTCCTCCTGACTTCGGTTCCCGTCTGGACGGCGACCGCGCCGGTCACGGGTCGCCCGCTGGCTGGCGTTGCCGCGCTGTGGGTCGCGGGTCGTCTGGCGATGCTCGCCGCGGGAGCGCTGCCTGCGATCGTCGTCGCCGTGATCGACGTCAGCTTCCTTCCAGTGCTCGTATTGTGCCTGGTCCGTCCCCTCGCGACGGCCGGCCAGCGGCGCAACTGGGGCTTCGTGCCGATCCTGCTGGCGCTCTGCGCCGCCAACGCTGTGATGCACGCCGAGGTGCTGAGCATCGCGGGGCCTCACGCGTCGGTCGCGCTTCGCTTCGCGATCGCGGTGGTCGTACTCCTGATCGTCGTGGTGGGCGGGCGCATCACGCCCGCGTTCACCCGCAACGCGTTCGTCCGGCGCGGCATCGAGGCTGCGATCCGCACGCGGCCCTGGATCGACCGCCTGTCGATCGCTCTCGTGGCGCTGCTTCCCGCGGTCGAGCTCTCGGTTCCGCGCACGTGCTGGAGCGGTGCAGCCGAGCTGGCCGCGGCGCTCGCCGTCGGCGGTCGGATGCTCGGCTGGCAGACGCTCCGGACGGGTCGCGATCCGCTGCTCTGGTCGCTCCACGCGGGCTACGCGTGGGTCGCGATCGGACTCGGGCTGGTCGGGGCCGCGGACCTCTCCCTCGCCGTCCCCTCGACCGCGGGTCTGCACGCGCTCACCGCCGGCGCGATGGGATCGATGATCCTCGCGGTGATGACGCGAGTCGGCTTGGGCCACACCGGACGGCCGCTGGTCGCTCCCCGCGGCGTCGCCGTCGCGTACGGGATGGTCCACCTGGGGGCATTTGCACGCGTGGGGACCGCATTTCTACCTAACATCGGAACACCCGCTCTGGCCGTGGCGGCGATGCTCTGGGCCGGCGCCTTCGGGCTCTTCCTCGTGCTCTACGTATCGGTCCTGCTCGGACCGCGCATCGATGCGAGAGCGGACTGAGGAGGGCCGCGTGGGGTTGCGCGCGCTCTGGGATCGCCTCAGCATCGAAGCAACTCGAGAGGCGGCAACGGGACGCTTGGAGGTGACGATGTCGCAACGAGAACCTGACCCGACACCGCGGCCGATACCGAGCTGGTTGCGGGCTCTGGGAGGCGTCGCGCTTGCGGCGATCGGCGCAGCGCTGGCGTACGCGGTCGCGATCGGTGTCGCCAACTTCCCGCGGATCGGGGTCTAGCCATGCCCGATCGCTGCGAGTCCTGGATTGCCGCGCTCGTCCTCTCGGCGTCCGGCCTCGTGCTTCTCGCACCCGTCCTCGGGCGGGTCGGTCACGCCGGCGCGGCCGACGCGGCGATGGGCGTCGCGGCCGCGTGCGGGCTTGCGTCGTTCCTGCTGGCCGGCTTCGCCACGCTGCGCGCCGCGCGATCGAGGTCGCGGGCCGAGCGCGTGCTGGAGGATGAACGATGACCAAAGCGACGACCCGGCGCTTCTTCTTCGCAGGCACCGCGCTGTTCACGCTCGTCTTCATCGGACTCACGCTGCACACCCACTCGACGATCGCGCGGCGCACGCATAGCGACCGCCTCGACGAGCGCGTGGTGCGCGGGCTGCACGTGTGGGCGCGCTACAACTGCGAGAACTGCCACACGCTGCTCGGGGAGGGCGCCTACTACGCCCCCGACCTGACCGAGATCGTCGCACAGCGCGGCAAGGGCTACCTCGCCGCGTTCCTGGCGAACCCCGCCGCGTTCTACTCCGAGGCGCGCGACCGTCGCCTGATGCCGACGCTGGGGCTCTCGGAGCCGGAGATCGCCGACGTGCTGGAGTTCCTCACGTGGGTCGATGGAATCGACAGCAACGGCTGGCCGCCGCGGCCGATCCTCGTCGCGGGCGCGGCGCCGCGCGGCCTGCCCGGGATCGAGACGCGGGTCGACGCCGAGCGTCCGGGCGATCGCGGTCAGGCGCTGTTCAACGGCGCCGGCGCGTGCGCGGGGTGCCATGCCGTGGCGCCCGGTGTGCGTCTGGTGGGGCCATCGCTTTCGGGGATCGGTATCACCGCCGCCGAGCGCGTGGCCGACGCCTCCTACGGAGGCACGGCGACGGCGGCCGAGGGATACCTGCGCGAGTCGATCCTCGAGCCGAGCCGCTTCCTGGCGCCGGGATCCAACTACGCGACCCCGGATGGGCGATCGTACATGCCCGATCACTACCCGAAGGTGCTCGCTGCCGGCCAGGTCGACGACCTGGTGGCCTATCTCGTCACGCTTCGCTAGGAGGCACCGTGCTGGCGTACCGATCGCAACGCATCGCCTACGCGTACTTCGCGGCCGCGCTGGTCCTGTTCTCGCTCCAGCTGGCCTTCGGGTTCCTGGCGCTGGCGAAGTACCTGGGTCCGGATCCGCTGCTCGACGTGCTGAACTTCGCGACCGCGAAGGCGATCCACACCAACCTGCTGCTCGTGTGGCTGCTGACCGGCTTCATGGGATCGGCCTACTACCTCGTGCCCGAGGAGTCGCGCGTCGAGATCTACAGCGAGCGGCTCGCGTGGATGCAGCTTGCGCTGTGGCTCTTCGCCGGAGTCACTACCGTCGTCGGGTATCTGTTCGGGATCACCGAGGGCCGCAAGTTCCTCGAGATGCCGCTCGTGCTGAAGTTCGGCGTCGTGATCGTGATGCTGATCTTCCTGTTCAACGTCGCGATGACGATCCGCCGGGCCGGTCGCTTCACGACGACCGAGGGCGTGCTGCTCGGCGGGCTCGCCGGAGCCGCGCTGCTCTTCCTGCCCGGACTGATCCCGTTCGACAACTACACGCTCGACCGCTTCTACCGCTGGTGGGTGGTTCACCTCTGGGTCGAAGGCGTCTGGGAGCTGATCATGGGAGGTCTCTTGGCTTTCTTGCTGATCCGGCTGTCGGGCGCCGACCGCGAGGTGCTCGAGAAATGGCTGTACGTGATCGTGGGGCTCACGTTTCTTTCCGGCATCCTGGGCACCGGGCATCACTACTACTGGATCGGGACGCCTCGTTACTGGTTGTGGGTCGGCGGCTTCTTCTCCGCGCTCGAGCCACTCGCGTTCCTCGGGATGGCGATCTACGCCTACACGATCATCGGCCGCTCCGGTCTCGCGCATCCCAACTCGATCGCGCTGCACTGGACACTGGGCTCGGCGATCTTCTCGGCGATCGGCGCCGGCATCCTCGGCTTCGCACACACCTGGCCGCAGGTGAACCAGTGGACGCACGGCACCCACATCACCACGATGCACGGCCACATGGCCTTCTTCGGCGCCTACGCAATGATCGTGTTCGCGATGATCTCGTACGCGCTTCCGGCTCTCACCGGATCGAGCGACGCCGAGCGCCAGACGCGCCTGGGTCTGGCGGCCTTCTGGCTGATGATCGGCGGGATGTTCGGAATGACGATGGCGCTCGCCGCTGCGGGGATCACCCAGACCTACCTGGAGCGCATCCTGGGTCTCGGGTATCTGGAGACCCAGCAGAAGATCCAAGTGCACTACCTGATGTGGCTTGGCACGGCGGTGATCTTCGCCGCGGGTGCCGGCGCCTACGTGTGGGACTTCGTCCGAGCCGGCGCGCCCCGCGCCGAGCCGGGTCCGGCGACGTGATGCGGGCCGCGCACAGGCCGGGTGTCGATCGCTCCAGCCCGCCGCACGCCGGTCTCCTCGAGCTCCCGCCGGCGGCGCAGCCCTATTACCAGCCGCTCGGGAACGAGGTGGAGGTTTTCGAGGCCGCCGCGCGCGACCGGCTGCCGATCCTGCTGAAGGGACCGACGGGCTGCGGGAAGACCCGCTTCGTCCGGCACATGGCGTGGCGACTCGCGCGCCCACTGGTGACGGTGGCCTGTCACGACGATCTGTCCGCATCGGATCTGACGGGTCGGTTCCTCGTGCGGGGCGGAGAGACGGTGTGGCAGGACGGCCCTCTGACGACGGCCGCCCGAGTCGGGGCGATCGCCTACCTCGACGAAGTGGTCGAGGCGCGCCAGGACACGATCGTCGTGCTGCACCCGTTAGCGGACGACCGCCGGCTGCTTCCGCTCGAGCGGGCCGGCGAGCTGGTCGAAGCCCATCCCGACTTCCAACTCGTCGTCTCGTACAACCCCGGCTATCAATCGCTCGTCAAGGAGCTCAAGCCCTCCACGCGGCAGCGCTTCGTGGCGATCGAGCTGGGCTTTCCGCCGCCGGCGCTGGAGGCGGAGATCATCGCGCACGAGACGGGCGTCGATCGCGGCACGGCGGTCCGGCTGGCGGCGGTCGCCGAACGGATCCGGCCGCTGCGCGACCGGGGGCTCTCCGAGCCGCCGAGCACGCGGCTGCTCGTCCATGCCGCGCGGCTGATCGCCGCCGGATTGGACGAGACCCAGGCCTGCCGATCGGCCCTGTGTGCGGCGCTCACCGATGATCCCGAGCTCGAGGCGACGCTCGTCGAGATCAGCAACGCCGTGCTCGGCTGACCCCGCCCCGATGGCTGACGCCGAAGACGTTCTGCTCTCCGCGGCCGAGCGGGTGAGCAGCGCCACGCGGCGCCTCTGGGCGGAGCACCGCGCGATCGACCCGCACGATCGCGACCCGGCGGCCGTGTTGCGACGACTCGACTGGTGGCTGGTCGCGTGCTTCGGCCGCTCGTGGCCGCTCGTCGTCTGCGATCGATCCGCCCCCGCCGGCTGGCTTCGCCGCGCGTTGGACCGACCTGCGCCGTGGGAGGTTCGGCCGCAGCCGGTGGCGGGGATGGACGGCACTCGTCTGCTGCTCCCGCGCGAGGCGCTCGAGGTGGACGGCTCGGGGCTGTCCGAGCCAGCGCATCTGGCGGCGCTGGCCCTCGGACAGCGACTCGTGCGTGGCGCGCCGCGGCGGGTGCGGGGACCGCTGATCCGCCGCGACGTCTGTTGGGCGCTCGAAGCGGCGCAGGGCGACGCGGTGCTCGCGACGCTGCTGCCGGGGCTCGGTGCGAGGCTCGACCGTTCGCGGGCGGCGGCCCTCGCGGCGCGCCCACCGCGGGGCGAGCTGCGATCCGGAGAGCGCGCCGTCGAAGAGCTCGTGCGCTCGCTATTGCGCGGCCCTGCGTGCGCCGCGGGTCGGGTCGTTGCCGAGATCGTCGGCGGCGGGGATGCCGATCCGATCGACGGCTTCGCACGCCGATTCGACGCGCGTCAGCACGGCGAGGATGGCTCGTATCGGGGCATGGCTCCCGTCGAGCACTGGGGCGTGCCGCGCGATGCCGATCACCGAGTCGCCGCCAGCGCGCGTCCGACTCCGCCGGACGGAACGGAATCGGCCCGACCGCGCAGCCGGAGTCTCACCCGGCGGGTCCGGCGTCGGCCAGCGCGAGAAGAGGGGACCCGGCCCGGCCCGTTCATCGTGCCCGCTGCGGACCCGCACCTCTCGGTCCAGGATCCGCGCGGCGTCGACCGGCCCGAGGACCGGGGCGACGAAGACCTGGACGCGCTCGCCGACGAGATCTCCCGACTGGACGAGCTCTCGACCGTCCGGTCCGAGCGCGCCGAGAGAGAGGTGCTCCAGGACGGGGAGGAATCCGGTGTCTCTCCTGCTGCGCGGAGTCCGACACCCCCTTGTGTCGAATCTCTCTGCTACCCCGAGTGGGACTTCCGACGCGGTGCGTATCGCGACCCGGGCGTGGTCCTGCGCGAGGTCTCCGTGCCGCGACCCGACCCCGAGTGGGCAGCCCGGGTGATGCAACGGCAGGCGCCGCTGCTCGCGGTTCTGCGCCGTCAATTCCTGGCGCTGCGCCCGCGACTCGAGCGGCTGCGGCGACAGGTCGACGGCGACGAGATCGACCTGGACGGCTGGGTCGGCGAGCACGCCGAGCGCCTCTCCGGCCGGACTCCGGACGGGCGCCTCTACAGCGTCGCGCGGCCGCGGCGCCGGGACCTCGCCGTCGCGCTGCTCGTCGACGCCAGTGGCTCGTCCGACGCGTGGGTATCGCGGGACGCGCGCGTGATCGATGTCGCGAAGGAAGCCGCGCTCTGCTTCAGCGAGGCGCTGTCGGCCGTGGGCGACCGGCATGCACTCTACGCGTTCTCCGGGCGGGGGCCCGGCGACGTGCGGGTCTGGACCGCGAAGCGATTCTCGGAATCCCCTGGACCAGCGGCGCGAGCGCGGATCGGCGGTCTGCAACCGGATCGCTCCACGCGCCTCGGCGGCCCGATCCGCCACGTCACCGCGGCATTGAGCCGCGTTCCCGCGCAGACCCGGATCCTGCTCGTGCTCTCCGACGGAAAGCCGAACGACGACGATGCCTACGAGGGGAGCTACGGCGTCGAGGACGTGCGCCAGGCGGTCCACGAGGCGGCCCGGGCGGGAGTGCGGTCGTTCTGCGTGACGATCGATCGCCGCGGCCCGGCCTACCTGCCGCGTCTGTTCGGGCCGACCGGCTACACACTGCTCTGGGACGCGGCCCAGCTGCCCCGGCGGCTTCCCCAGATCTACCGGCACCTGACCCGGAGCCCGAGCGGCTGACCCGACGGAGCGCTCAGCTCCCCTGGATCGCCTCCAGATTCACCACCAGCTCGCCGGATTCCATCAGCGCGTCGCGGCGGGCGTCGATCCACGCCTCCGTGCGCGTGTTGCGCTTGGCCTCGAGCAGCTCTTCGCGCTTCTTGTCCAGCAGCGCATCGACCTGCGCCGGATCGGCGTCCTTGCGCTCGAGCAGCGCAACCAGCGCGAAGCGGTCCCCCACCTCGAAGACGCGAGGGGAGCTCTGGCCCGGCTCGAGGATGAACGCAGCGGCCAATAGCTCCGGTGAGGTTCCGAGACCCGGCACGAAGCCGCTGCCCTGCCGCTTCACCCATCCGCTGCGGCGGAGGTCGATCTCGCGCTCACGGGCGGCCGCTTCGAGAGCTTGGCCACCGCGCAGGGCCAGGGCGAGCTGCTCCGCTCGAGCGCGAGCGCCGTCGCGCAGGGCTTCCCGGCGCAACAGGTGGGTGGCGATCTCCTCGCGAACCTCTTCGAGCGGTCGGGCGAGCGCATCCTGGCGTTCCAAGACCTGGATCAGGTGGAAGCCGAAGTCGGTGCGCACGGGGTCGCTGGTCTGCCCGGGCGCGAGCGCGAATGCGGCGTCCTCGAACGCCTTCACCATCTGGCCGCGCGCGAAGAAGTCGAGGTCGCCGCCGCGGATCTGGGAGCCGGGGTCCTGGGAGATCTCTGCGGCGATCGCCTCGAACGCCTCGCCCTTCGCGAGCCGCCCGGCGGCCGCCTCGATTTCTGCCCGCACGCGATCGACCTCCGCAGGCTCCGCATTGCTGGCCACGGTCCGCAGGATGTGGCGGACGTGCACGCGCTCCGGGCGGTTGTACTCCTCGCTCATCTCCTGGTAGCGCTTGGCGATTTCCTCGGCGCGGCTCGTCAATGCGGCCGCGATCGCGTCCGGGGCGATCTCGGCCGGCTCCGCCGCAGGCTCGGTGCCGATGGCAACGAACGCGATCTGCACCTCCTCGAGCTCGCGACGCGCGACGTCCCGGGCCTCGCCGTCGGAAACATCGGGTTGGCTGTTCAGCAGGCTCAACATCTTCAGAGACAGGAGCGCCAGGCGGCGCTCCTCCATGAACACCTTCTGGCTGCCGTAGGCGTACTCGGTGAACTCTTCGAAACGCTCGCGATCGAAACGGCCCTCCTCGTTCCGGAAGCCGGGATCCGACAGCACGAAGCGCTCGATCTCTCGCGCGGTGACCTGCAGCCCCATGTCGCCGGCGGCCAGCGCGAGCAGCGCCTGCTCGACCAGCTCGCGGACGGCCAGATTGTCGAGCGTCTCGCGCAGCGCGCGGGCGTCGAATTGATCGCCGAGCTCGCTCTGGATCGCCGCCTCGCGGCGCGAGCGCACGCGCTCGAACTCGGGGAGGCCGAACTCGAACGGACCGACCTTCACGAGCTGCTGCGAGGATGCGAAGTCCACCGGGCCCTGGAGGCCGAGAAAGATCACGAAGCTGGCGCCGACGCCTACCACGAGAATCGCGGTCAGCCAGCGCTGCCCTTCGCGCAGGATTCGGAGCATCCGGGACCCTCTGGGCTCAGCTCCGGGCGGGTTTCGGTCGAAGAGAGGCCCGGAGAGAGGTCGGGAGACTACGAAGCGGCGGGCGGTGCAGCAACCGGTCGGAGCCCGAGTCGAAGCTTCGCGCTTGAAGCCCCCAGAGCGGGCTGGTAGCATCGGCGCGAAAGTCCGGCGGGTGGGTAAACGGCTTTCAAAACCGCCTACTTAGGTGGGCTGCTGCCCGGTCGAACGCAGACCGTCTCGGCGATCGCTACCGGGCTGCCGCGTGGGGGGGGAGCACGTGATCCTCGATCCGATTCTCGGCTGGTTCTCGAGCGACCTGGCGATCGACCTCGGCACGGCCAACACCGTGGTCTACGCGAAGGGTCAGGGCATCGTCGTCTCCGAGCCGTCGGTCGTCGCCGTTTCGCGCGACGGGCGCGGCATCGACAAGGTTCGCGCCGTCGGCAAGGCCGCCAAAGAGATGCTCGGTCGAACCCCGGGCAACATCGTGGCGATCCGTCCGATGAGAGACGGCGTGATCGCCGATTTCGAGATCACCGAGGCGATGCTCCGCTACTTCATCGCGAAGGTGCACGACCGCAAGCGGCTGGTGCGGCCGCGGATCGTGATCGCCGTGCCGTCCGGCATCACGTCGGTCGAGAAGCGCGCGGTTCGCGAGTCCGCGATGTCGGCGGGCGCGCGCGAGGTGTACCTGATCGACGAGCCGATGGCGGCCGCGATCGGCGCGGGCCTCCCGATCACCGAGCCGTCGGGCAACATGATCATCGACATCGGCGGCGGGACCACCGAGGTCGCCGTCATCTCGCTATCGGGCATCGTCTATGCGAACTCCGCGCGCGTGGGGGGCGACAAGATGGACGAGGCGGTGATCAACTACGTCAAGCGGAAGTACAATCTGCTGATCGGTGAGCGCACCGCCGAGCTGATCAAGATCACGATCGGCTCCGCGTGCCTCAGCGACGAGAACGCATCGATGGAGGTGAAGGGCCGCGACCTGGTGGCAGGGGTTCCGAAGATCCTCGAGCTCAAGGCCGAGGAGGTGCGCGAGGCGCTGGCGGAGACGGTGAACCAAGTGGTCGAGGCTGCGAAGATCGCCCTCGAGCGCACGCCGCCCGAGCTGGCTGCGGACATCGTCGACAAGGGCATCGTGCTGGTCGGCGGGGGCGCGCAGCTCCGCAACCTCGACGTCTTGCTCCGGGAGGCGACGGGCCTCCCGGTCATGTTGGCAGAGGATCCCCTCAACGCTGTCGCGATCGGGGCCGGGCGAACGCTGGACGACATGTCCTTGCTGAGGGAAGTCGCGCATCGTTCCTGACGCCGGTCCGGCGCAGGTGTCATGACCGAGATCCGAAGTCGGGTTCTGCTCGCCGGGCTGACCGCCCTGTTGGTCGGGATTGCGCTGATCAACATGGTGGTGGATCGGCGTGCCCTCGCGCGGGGAGGCCGTGAGCTCTCCTGGTGGAGCGGGCTCGTGCTCGACGTCGCGGTGCCCGTTCAAAGGCTGGTCGGGCTGCCATTCGCGATGGCGCGCGGGTCGTGGACCGACTACGTCGCGCTGATCGACGTCCGCAGCGAGAACGACGACCTGCGCGCGCGGCTGGCGGAGACCGAGGACGCGAACCTCCAGCTGCGCGAGGCCCTGCTGGCGAGCGGGCGGCTCGGGCGGATCGCCGAGATGCGCGAGGAGTTCGACGTGCCGATGCTCCGCGCCGAGCTGGTCGGCCTGGATGCCTCGACCTGGTTCCAATCGGTGCTGCTCGACCGCGGCCGGAACCACGGCGTCCACTCCGGAATGCCGCTGATCTCCGAGCAGGGGCTGGTCGGGCTCGTCACCGCCACGTCTCGCAATGCCGCCAAGGGCATGCTGCTCCTCGATCGGCAGAGCGCGGTGAGCGCTGTGGTGCAGCGCAGCCGCGCCCGGGGCGTGGTGCGCGGCACCGGCGACGCACTGGTGTTCGAGTTCGTCGGACGCGAGGCCGACGTCGCGCCCGGCGACGTGCTGATCACGTCGGGTCTGGGCGGAGTCTTCCCGAAGAGCCTGCGCGTCGGTGTGATTAGCGCCGTCGAGCAAGAGGGCGTCCAGCTGATGCGAGAGGCCAGCGTGGAGCCCGTGGTCGACTTCAACCGGCTGGAGCAGGTGTTCGTGATGCTGCGCCGCGGTTCCACGATGGATCTGCTCTACGCGCCCGAGGGCGGCGACCTGCCCGACACGGCGGCGGCAGAGGGGGACGGCGGTTGAAGCGCGTCTTCGGGATCGCCATTCTGGTGTTCGCCGTTCCGCTCTTGCAGGGAGCGCTGGCGCCGTTCCTGCCCCCCGCGGTTCGCCCCGATCTGGCGCTGCTCGTGGTGTTCGCGCTCACGCTCTCGTGGCGCAACACAGCGACGGGTCTCGTTCTCGCCGCGATCTGCGGCACCGTCGTCGATCTCTTTTCAGGCGGTCTGCAGGGGCAGCATGCGTTGATGAGCGTGCTGGTCTTCGCTGCCTCGCGCGTGCTGTCGATTCGCGTCAGCATGATCGGTCCGATCGCGCAGATCATCGTCGCGGGCGCGCTCACGGCCGCGCACGCGCTCGGGATGGCGGCGCTCACCACCTTCTTCACACCGGGTGCGGGCTTCGGGCTGCTGAGCCTCGGCACCCTCATCCCTCATATCGCCGCCAACGCGATCATCGCACCGCTGGTGGCTTCGGTGGTGTCCGTCGTCGTGTCGTGGGTCGGCGGTGAGCAGGACGGCCGACGGCCGCTGCGGCTCGCGACCCGGAGCTTCTCGGCGTGATCGGGGTGGAGCAGCGTCTCGGCGGCGGGGGCGACTCCGACATCCAGCAGCGCATTCCCTGGCTCGCCGCGTTCATCGTGCTGGTGTTCGCGGTCTTCTTCGCGCGCCTGTTCCAGCTCCAGGTGATCCAGACCGACGATCTGCGCCTGCGCTCGTTGCGCAACTCGGTGCGCACGCTGCGGCTCGAGGCGCCGCGCGGCGAGATCGTGGATCGCGACGGCCGCATTCTCGCCACGACGCGTCCCGCCTTCGGCGTGCAGCTGATCCCGCACGACGTGCGTCACCCGAACGTCGTGATTCCCGCGTTGGCGCAGCTGATCGACCGCGAGGCCGGCGAGCTGCGCGCCCAGGTCGGCACGCCGAGGGGTCGCCTGCGCTTCCAGCCGATCCGGCTCGCCGGCGATCTCTCCGACGACCAGCTGGCCAGCGTCGAGTCCCACCTCTACGCGCTCTCCGGCGTGGTTACCGAGATGCGGCCGCGCCGGCACTACGTGGGGAACGATCTCGCGGCGCACGTGCTCGGCTACATTGGCGAGATCCACGGCGCGCAGCTCGAGACGCGCGCCTTTGCGGACTATCGACAAGGCGAGGTGATCGGACAGGCAGGGATCGAGAAGCTCGAGCAGGAGGCGCTGCGCGGTCGGGCGGGCGGCCTCAATCAGATCGTGGACGTCGCGGGCCGCGTCGTCGGAGTGATCGAGGAGATCGACCCGGTTCCCGGCGGCAGCGTGCAGCTGACGCTCGATCTCGATCTCCAGCAGGCGGCCGAGGATGCCTTCCTGCCCGACGTGCTCGGCGAGCGCGCGCGGATCGGCGCCGCGGTGGCGCTCGACGTGCACAGCGGCGACGTGCTCGCGCTGGTCTCGAAGCCCTCTTTCGATCCGAACGACTTCGCCGGCGGGATCGACGCCGAGAAGTGGAAGCAGCTCACCACCGACACGTGGAAGCCGATCCAGAACCGCGCGATCTCCGGCCAGTATCCCCCCGGCTCGACCTACAAGGCGTTCGTCGCCGCGGCCGGTCTCGAGGAGGGTCTGATCGACCAGAAGCGCAGGATCTTCTGCCCGGGCTACCTGCACGTCTACAACCGTACCTATCGCTGCTGGAAGGCGGGCGGGCACGGCTGGGTCGACATGCACAGAGCGCTGGTCGAGTCATGCGACGTGTTCTTCTACACGATCGGCAAGGATCTCGGCGTGGATCGGCTCGCCCACTTCGCGCAGGGCTTCAACCTGGGCCGGCGCACCGGGATCCGACTGCCGCAGGAGATGTCGGGTCTGATCCCGACCGCCGCCTGGAAGGAGCGCCGCTTCAAGGAACCCTGGATGGCGGGCGAGACGATCTCGACGTCGATCGGTCAGGGCTTCAATCTGGTGACGCCGCTCCAGCTGGCGGTGGCCTACGGCGCGATCGCGAACGGGGGCACGCTCGTGAAGCCGCGGATCGTGTTGCGCGTCGCGAACGCCGAGGGGCGCCTCGTCGACGGGTCGCTCCCCGAGGAAGCCGGCACCGTGCCGGTGCGCCGCGAACACCTCGATCGGGTGCGCGCCGCGCTCGAAGGCGTGGTCCAGGAGATCGGGGGCACCGGCGCGCGCGCCCGCGTGCCGGGCGTCCGGGTGGCCGGCAAGACCGGCACCGCGCAGGTCGTCGGGCTGAAGCACACCGAAGGTCTCGACGACGACGAGATCAGCTTCGAGCTGCGCGACCACGCCTGGTTCGTGGGCTTTGCGCCCGCGGAGGCGCCGGAGATCGTGGTCGCCGCCGTGGTCGAGCACGGCGGACACGGCGGATCGGCGGCCGGACCGATCGTTCAGAAGGTGCTCGCGCGCTATTTCGAGAAACGCGCCGTCCAGAAGGTGCCCGCGCAGGTCGCCTGGCTCGGAGTGGGACGTGCTGAGGATTGACCGCCGCTCGATCCAGAACTTCGACTGGACGCTGCTCGGTCTGATCACGCTGCTCGCCGCGGCGGGGCTGGTGAATCTCTATTCCGCCACGGGGTCGCCCGATGGGCTCTCGGACGAGATGCGCCGGCAGCTCGTGTCGTTCGGGCTCGGCGCGGCCGTCGCGGCGCTGTGCACGACGATCGACTATCGGCACTTCGAGCGCTTCGCGCTGCCCCTCTTCGCTCTGGCGCTCGCGCTGATCGCGGTGACGTTGGTGGTCGCACCGATGACGCGCGGCTCGCAGAGCTGGCTGTTCGGGGGTCGCGTACAGCCCTCGGAGCTGGCGAAGGTGGCGCTCGTGCTCGCGTTGGCGCGCTATTTCCAGCGCTATCCGCCCGGTCAGACGACGCGTCTGCGCGATCTCGTGTGGCCCGGCGCGATCACAGCACTGCCGGTCGGTCTGATCCTCGCGCAGCGCGACATGGGCGTGGCGCTGCTGACGCTCTTGATCGGCGGCACCTACCTGTTCCTCGTCAGGATTCCGTGGCGGGCGTGGCTGGGCGTCGCCGTGCTCGCGGTGGCCGCGCTGGTGGCGCTGTGGAGCTTCGCGCTCGCCCCCTATCAGAAGGAGCGGATCCTCACGGTCGTCGACCCGGGCCGCGATCCGCTCGCCTCGGGCTACCAGGTGACGCAATCGCGGATCGCGATCGGCTCCGGGGGTCTCTTGGGAACGGGCTATCGCGACGGCACCCAGACCCAGCTGCGCTTCCTCCCGACGCAGCACACCGACTTCGCGTTCTCGGTGCTCGCCGAGGAATGGGGCTTCGTCGGAAGCTGCGCAACGCTCACGCTCTACGCGACGCTGCTCGTCTGGGGGCTCGTGGTGGCGCGCAGCTCGAAGGACGAGTTCGGCGCATTGCTCGCGATCGGAGTGGTCGGGTGTCTATTCTGGCCAGCGGTTCTCAACATCGCGATGGTGGTCGGGCTCGCTCCGGTGATCGGCGTGCCGCTGCCGTTGTTCTCCTACGGAGGCTCCGCGCTGGTCGTGAGCTTCGCGTTGCTGGGATTGCTGATGAACGTCTCGATGCGGCGCTATGTCTTCTAGGCGCACAGCTAGCGTCGGTGGTCGACGAGGCGACCGCGCTGTAGCTGGCTAGCGCGCTGTAGCTGGCTAGGATCTCTTGATGCCCGAATCCGCCGTCGCCCGCGTTCGGCCTCGCGTCGGCGCGTTCTTCGACATGGACAAGACGCTGATCGCCGAGAACTCGGGCAGCTTGCTGATGAAGCACCGCTACCGCCGGGGGGAGATCGGCAACTTCGACCTGGTGAAGGGCGCGGCGATCTACTTGCAGTACAAGCTCGGCGTACTCGACATCCGCAGCTGGGTGCAGAGCGTGTTGGCTTCGTACCGCGGGCAGAGCGAGGCCCTGCTCGAGCAGCAGTCCCGCGAGTGGTTCGACGAGCAGGTGGCGGCGACGCTCTATCCCGAGGCCGTACAGCTCGTTCGCGAGCACGAAGCGGCCGG